>Ga0105047_10007390_pt1 | contig 18502 bp, 15 predicted proteins | sample MAT04_FD_78384 | JGI IMG/M metagenome (GOLD analysis project Ga0105047, IMG submission 78384) | Freshwater microbial communities from Lake Fryxell liftoff mats and glacier meltwater in Antarctica - MAT-04 (megahit assembly) | ecosystem: Environmental > Aquatic > Freshwater > Ice > Liftoff... | reverse complement strand
GCGGTCGCCTGGCTCCAGGCCACGCGACTGGAGATAAGCACCAAATTGAGTGCTCAACTGATCCATATCGCCAAAAGTGAAGGTCTTGCCCATAAAAATAAAGGCGGGGAAATCGCGGTATTTCGCGAAACTCTCCTCCAGCATCGCCAGCAAACTGGTGTACTGACTGGGGTCAATATTGGCTGGAACGCCCGCAGGATAATGCTGTAGCCAGGGCTTTTCCGTCTTTTGAACAGGGTTGGTTATATTTTCCATGAAAGGTTGCTTTTAAAAAAACGCTTAGACTTTGGAAAAGTACGCAGTTTTCAAATTTCGATTGCCTAGATTTTATTCCGGCCATATTTTTAGCAAAAAAATCTCGTCCAGGGTTTGGGGGCGGGTGGCCGGATTCAGGAATTCTACCTTTAATAATGTCACTTGAAAATGCGGGAAAGCGGCCACCAATGAATAACGCAGGCCGGCTCGGTCAAGTTGATTATAGCCATATTTATCGGTATAAACCCAAAGTGGCCCGGATGATTTCACCTTGTTTCGTACTTCATCCGGCGTATCCCAGCAAGGCAAAATTTGGCCACTGTAAAAATCCAACGCGTGGCCATGCCGATGATAAGCCACGAGGTGATTTGCCGGAATGCCATTTTGTTTGGCCCATTGCGCTACCGTCGAAGTACTTTGAAAAGGCAGTAAATGGGGATAAAAGTGAAAATTCAGCACAAAAACGGCCCCGATCAAGGCTAGTATGCTGCGCTGGATCAGGACATCGGCCAGGTTTTCAGGAAAGGGATTTTTAAAAATACGCAGGCCCAACCAACCAAAAATACTGAGTATTGGCAGCCAGATCAAGGGATTCCAGGTGGGAAAAACAAAACCGGCCAGCAGGAAAGACGCTAATGCCAGCACGGCCAGCATGCAGTATTGGCCGACTACCCAGCGACGTTGTGTAGCCCCATTTTCCGCCATCACGGGACGATTCAGCCAACGCGCCACCAGCACTGCGGCCCAGGGCAGGGTGATAAAAATATAGTGTGGCAGTTTATATTGCGATTGAGAAAGGGCCACAAAAGTCAACAGGAAACCGCCCAGAGAATAGGCTTCGTCCGCATTTGGCAGGTAAAACTTTTGGCCAACTACCTCGCGCAGCCGCTGCCACAATGCACCTGACAGCAACCAGGGCCACGGCAAAAATGCCCACCAATAAACGTGCAGAAAATACAGGCTGGTGGTATCATTTTTCCAGGCGTTCCCGCCGGTAATACGCCCAAAACTTTGTTCCCAAAAGAAAAACCACAGCCCCGATACGCCGCTCCGATCATTGACGACCTTCTCCGGGTGCAAGTCAAATTGCTGATACAAACCCCAACTCATGGGGGCCAGCACCACCGCCACCACGCCCAAACCGAGGAGCCAGGGCCACTGGAACAGGTGCCGCCAATCGCGCCGCAGCAGCAGATGCGCCCCTATGGCGAAGGCGGGCATGACTAACCCGATCGGCCCTTTGGCCAACATTGCCAGGCCAACAAAAAGGGCAGCCAGCAACAGATTTTTTATGCGGCTAAACTGCACATATTCAGCGAGTTGCCAGATAGCGCAGGTGGTCATACCCAGCAGCAGCGTATCGGTGCGTACGTCATTACAAATGACCAACCATCCAACGCTGGAAGCGAGCATAAACGCCGCATGACGGGCCGTTTGTTCGGTATAAAACAGTTTTGAAAAACGGTAAATGGCGTACACCCCGGCCAATGCGCCGAGCAGCGAGGGCAATTTATAGGCCCAGGTATGCAAGCCAAACAACCGCATCGAAGCGGCAGAAGCCCAGAACAACAGCGGCGGCTTGTCGAGATAGTCGCCGCCACGATGCAGCACCTGCAGCCAACTGTTGCGCTGGCCCATTTCCATGGCGATGGAGGCGTATTGCGCGGCATCCACGTCCATTACTTCAATAAAAAGGCCGCGTACCAGCACCGCCAGCAGGCCGAAAGCCAGCCAGACCCAGGGGTTGCGCAAGAGCGTTAGATTCATGGGCGGCGAAGGTCGGGAAAAGCGGGTTTTACTCGTTAATAAGTATCCACCAAACTCTTCGCTTTGAAAGCCCCCTGCGGATCATCCAGCACGTTTTTGGTTTTGAACAGGACGACTTTACGCTCGCCGGGTAGCAGATCAAAGTAGTTATCGCTGAAGGCACCATCCACGCTGGTCTGGATCATGACGTTTTTGGCCAGGCGGTCGCATTGCAGCGTGATTTGGTAGCCATCGTTTACCGCCTCGGTTTTTAGCGTGATGGAAGTACGCGCCAGGTCCAGTTTTTTGGGTGGGACGCAATAAAACAAGCGGCGACTCAGCAACTCGCCCGCCGGGTTTTTCAGCGTAATCTCGATGACGGCATCTTCGGCCCTGTGTTTATCCAGCATCGTTTTTAGAGCGACCTGGTAGATCAGGTGGCTGGAATCGGGCGATAAAGTCAGATTTGGTACGGTCACGTTGCTCAATACATTGCCACTCATGCTGATGGCCCGTACTTGTAGCGTAACTTTCACGGCATTTACCGAGTCGGATACGCCATAGATTTTCAAAATATTATCTTCCAATATCGGCAGCGCGACCACCGGACGGTAAGCGTCGCGGGCATAATATTGTAGGGCTTTCCACCGGCCAAAGTAATCAATACTCGACCAGGAAGCCACCGGCCACACATCGTTGAGCTGCCAATATAAGGTGCCCATGCAGTAAGGTTTGCTGCGGCGGTGTGCTTCGATGCCCGTGCGAATACCTTCTGCCTGGAGCAATTGGCTGACATAGACAAAGTCCTCGAAATTTTTGGTGGGCCGATAGTCGCGTTTCATGTATTCAGCAATGAGGACATTGCCGCGCGGGTGTTTTTGGTGGGCCAGCATCACCGGGCTTTCCAATTGGCGGTCTTCCGGCAGCGTGAAGGCTTCGATGGTGCGCCATTCGGGAAAGGACTGGAAGCCGTATTCGCTCATAAAACGCGGCACTTTTTTGTTGAATATCTCAAAAGGTTCTTCGTCGTGCCACACGCCCCAGTAGTGTGCATCCCCTTCCTTTAAGGATTTAGCATTGCTACGGCCATACTTGGGTGAACTTTCCCAATAGGGTACGCCATTACCATAGTTCGAGACATAAGTGGGCAGAATATCTACGAACAAAAGTTGGTAGTCTTTCCACAATTGGGCGCGCTGGGTCTCGGTGAACGGCATTTGCCAGCCCCAATGGTTCCAGGCTTCGTTGTTTTCATTGTTACCACACCAGAGTGCCAAACAGGGATGCTGGCGCAGCCGCTCGATCTGCTCGTAACTTTCACGGGCCGCATTTTTGAGGAATTTTCCGTTGCCAGGATAGAGGGCGCAGGCGAACATAAAATCCTGCCAGACCAGAATGCCCCGCGCATCGCAAAGTTGGTAGAACAGATCGTCTTCGTAGATACCGCCGCCCCATACCCGGAGCATATTCATATTGGAAGCGACCACATTATCCAGCAGCCTTTTGGTGTGCCCGGCAGTCACGCGGTCTTGAAAAATATCCTGTGGAATGTAGTTGGCGCCCTTGGCAAACACCGGTACGCCATTTAATTTGAAATAAAACGATTCGCCGTCTTTGTCGGGCTTGGTCACCAATTCGATGGTGCGAATGCCCATGCGCACCTCGGTTCTTTCAATGACGCGGTAGCCAGCTTTTATCTCGACCGAAAAGTCGTAGAGGTGCGGTTCGCCCATGCCGACACACCACCAGAGTTGCGGATTTTCTATTTCAAAGGTGACCGAATCTTCGTGTATCCCGGCATACATAGTGCGGTCTTCGAGTGCTTTACGCTTGCCATCGCGGGTAGCAATAGAAACATTCACTTGCACATCGGAGCGGTAACGAAAACGGGCCACCATTTTGGCTTTTTCCGGGCTAACGCTTTGCGGAATGATGTAGATATCTTCGATCAGAAAGTCGTCCCAGGCGATAATTTCGGGCGACTTGCCGATGCCGCCGCCTACAAAACGTGGCCCCCAATCCCAACCATAGTGGAACTGGGCGGTGCGCGACATGGTCCGAATACCGCCCGGCAACTCATAGCCCAGCGCCTTCCAATCCGCAGCGGTCTTTTTGAGGGGACTTTCAAAATAGATGTGCAGGCGATTGCCGGTCGCCTTGAGCAAGTGCTTCACATCCGTCCGCCACACCCGAAACATATTATCGGTTTCCAGAATAAGGCTATCATTCAAATAAACGTGGGCATAAGTATTCAACTCTTTGAAAGACAATTCGATGTGCTTGTGCCGCAGGGTGGTGGAGTCCATATTAAAAGTGGTCTGGAACTCCCAGTCCTGCTGTTCAATCCACTGTAATTTGGCCTCGTTGTCCCGATAAAACGGGTCTTCAATCATCTCGTTTTTCAGCAAAGCTGTGTGGACGGTCACGGGCACCTGCGTCGGTTTCCATTCCGGGGTTTGGGCTTGCCGAAACTCCCAGTCCGTACGGAGCGTCTGGCGAATGGGCAGGGAAGCGGGGTGGGTTTGGGCGTGGGCAAACATGGGCAGCAGGAGCGTGACAAAGAGGACGATGCGCATCAGGACAGATTTTGGTACGGGTCGCTTGGGCGGCGCAAAAATAACTAACTTGGGCACATTTGTTGGTGGGTAATCTGCCCAACCAATTGCGTTATAAGTGGTTACTGGTTATTAGTTGATTGGTTGATTAGTACACAAAATTCTAATAACCAATTATTTAATAACTAGGAAGACAAAATTAGTTGAGGTTATTTTTGGCGTAACTGGCTGGTTTTTATTGCCTATCCCGATAAAAATCCGGGATGTCGCTTTGCTCCATTTGCCTTTTGCAATTTTGCTTATTTACTTAAGTAAGATTAACCTAAACTAATTCGTCCGGCCTACTTATCACCTTGAATCGGGATTTAATGGAACAATCTATTAAAACTGCCGTTCTGCCTGCTCTGGCGCAGGCAAAACAAGGCTTGGCTGAATAGTCACTTCACCATCTTCATCCACACACTTACCACTATGTCTGAACTAAAAGAAGGCGATGTCGCCCCGGAATTCTCTGCGGTCAATGAAAAAGGCGAAACAATTCGCCTCACCGATTATCGCGGCAAAAAACTCGTGCTTTATTTTTATCCAAAAGACGACACGCCGGGATGCACCGCCGAAGCCTGTTCGCTTCGCGACGGATATCCGCGTTTTCAGGCCCAGGGCTACGAAATACTGGGGGTTAGCCCCGATTCAGTGAAGAAACACGTCAAATTTCAGGAAAAATACAACCTGCCGTTCAATTTGCTGGCCGACGAAGACCATGCTGTGTCGGAAGCATACGGCGTGTGGGGCGAGAAAAAATTCATGGGCCGGGCTTATATGGGCATCAATCGTACCACCTTCGTGATTGACGAAAATGGAAAAGTAGCGCGCGTTATCGCCAAAGTGGACAACGAAAACCACTCGGAGCAGCTATTGGGGTCGTAGATAGTGGACGAGATTAATCGTCCACATTTAAGTTCATAGTTCATACTTTATCGTTCATCATTCATAGGTTCTATGACCTTCCGTTTCAGCACGAAATTCTTACCCAGATAGACTTTACGCACCATTTCATCGGCGGCCAGTTCTTCGGCAGTGCCGGCTTTCAGAATGTTGCCTTCAAACATCAGGTAGGCCCGGTCGGTGATGCTGAGTGTCTCCTGCACATTATGGTCGGTGATCAGGATACCGATATTTTTGGTTTTCAACTTGGCTACAATATATTGAATATCCTCCACCGCGATCGGGTCAATGCCCGCAAAGGGCTCGTCGAGCAGGATGAATTTGGGATCGGTGGCCAGGGCGCGGGCAATTTCTGTGCGCCGCCGTTCTCCCCCGGAAAGGGTGTCGCCCAAGCCTTCGCGTACGCGATGCAGGTTGAATTCGGCGAGCAGCAATTCGAGTTTTTCGGCTTGTTGGGCTTTGCTGAGTTTGGTCATTTCGAGCACTGCGCGCAGGTTATCTTCCACCGATAGTTTTCGAAACACGCTCGGTTCCTGGGGCAGATAACCAATCCCTTTTTGGGCCCGACGATACATAGCCAGCGAGGTAATGTCTTCATTGTCCAGATAGACATGGCCGCTCGTGGGCCGAATAAAGCCTACGGTCATATAAAACGAGGTCGTTTTGCCGGCACCATTTGGCCCCAGCAATCCGACGATCTCGCCTTGTTTCACGTCGAAGGAGACGCCTTTTACTACGGTGCGCTTACCGTAGGTCTTGATGATATTTTCGGCGCGAAGAATCATAACCAGAAGAAAGTTATGAGTTAATAAGTTATAAGTTATGAGCTGTGGGACCAACTCATAACTCATAACTCATAACTCAACCAAGTATTCGTTTCACAATTTCCGAAATAGCCCTTCCATCGGCTTTACCGGCCAATTGTTGGTTCGCAGCGCCCATTACTTTGCCCATATCTTTGGTCGAGGTCGCGCCGGTATCGGTCACGATCTGGCGAATGATATTCTCCAGTTCTGCGCCTTCCAGCATGGTCGGCAGATAACGTTTGATCACTTCGATCTCTTCCCGTTCTTTCTCTGCCAGTTGCGGGCGGTCGTTTTTCAGGAAAATATCCAGGGATTCCTGGCGGGTTTTCACCAGTTTTTGCAGCATTTGCACTTCCCGCGTTTCGTCAATAGCCTGTCCGCTGCCGTCCGTTTTGGCCAGCAGAATAGCACTTTTGATGGCGCGAATACCCCGCAGCCCGACTTCGTCTTTGGCGCGCATGGCGGTTTTCAGGTCTTCGTTTATTTTTTCTTCTAAAGTCATGATGGTGAAGGGTTTAGAGGGCACTAAGTACGTGTGAGAAATTAGTTTAGGTTATACTTTTGGCTCTTTGACAATTTTAAGTAGGCGGGCAAAATTAATCGAGGTTATTTTTGTCATAACTGGCTGATTATCATTGCCTATCCCCATAAAAAAACCGGGATGTCGCTTTGCTCCATTTGCCTTCCCGATGAAAACCGGGATGTCACTGCGCTCCATTTGCAATTTTGCTTATTTACTTAGTGGTGGTGACGTTTACTAAACTTTAAAAGTTTAGTAAACGTTTGTTCAACCCACGACTTCGGTCGTGGGCTAAATGACTAACCTTTTCCAGCGAACCGATTTATCGGTTTAATCGCCCATACAAAGCAAGCGCAGCCCTACAAACCGATAAATCGGTTCAACCAGCCGCTCGCAGTTTTATCCCACGACTAAAGTCGTGGGTTGATTCAACGTGTTGATTATCTTGCGTTTATTGACATTATAATAATTGCAATTCAACCCATTATTCGCATAACCACTTAATAGGTTGAATAGTTGATTTTCCCAATACAAAGCATGGTCGGTCAATACCTCCTGGGATTTTCTAAACCCTCTAAACCCCTCTAAACCAACTAAAATTAAAACTCCTCCACGGGCACAGGCCGGAAGCCGAACAAACGTTTTTCCTTGATCAATTGGGCCACATTGGCGGGGACACTTTTCTCCCAGCCAGTTTCGCCCTGCTGGATCATGCGCAGCACTTTGGTATGGAAAATATCCAGTATATATGGATTGAAATTCTGCATATCCACGATGTTACGATTTTCCAGCAAGTGATCGTAGAGAAAATGAATAGCATGTGGCACTTCGATCGTTCGGGCGGTCAGTAAAGCCGTACTACCCTCCGGTCGGGCAGGATAGACGTAGAAACGGACATTGCGGAGGAATAGTTCACCAAATGCGCCCAGCAGGTTATCGGGGTTTTGCTCATAAGTCTCCCGGATAATGTTTTGGAGCTTACGTGCGCCCAGAGCCAGCCCGATACGAGGCACCCGGTAATCCATAAAATAGGCGATCAATTTCTTGTGTTGCACACAGTTGGAGATCACCACCGTTTGGCCAAGTGCCCCAAGCAGCTCCGCCCGATCCATGAAGTCGCGTTCGTTGAGTTCGCCATCCGCACGCAGGTTATCAAGGGTTATTTCGGTGAGGAAAAACGTGCGTTCGGCCTCCACGTCTGGCTCATGGCGAAACTGGATGTAGGCATTGCGGCTCATATCCTGTTGCACCAGCGTCGGCGGGCGGTAGCTGCCCCGCGCCAGCAGGATGGATTTTTTGTACAAAAATTCGCTGGCGTGCAAACTGCGTCCATCGGGGCCAAAAATGGCCACCTCGCTAAGGTTGTTTTTTACGATCCATAAACAGGCCAGCCGATTGTCCACCTGCTGAAAATCAGGCCCATCGAATTGGACCATATCAATCATCACGCGCCCATGCAGGTTATCCATCAGCGATTGGAGCAGTGTCTCCGGGGACTGGTGGAAGCGAAAACAACCGTAGATCAGATTCACGCCGAGTACCCCGATGGCCTGTTGTTGCAGGCGATTATCCTGATCCAGCATCCGTACGTGGATCACCACGTCGTTGGCGGAGCCATCGGCGCGGAGCTGGAAACGCAGCCCCAGCCAGCCGTCGCCTTTGATGGTTTTACTGAAATTAATGGCGGAAATGGTATCGGCGAAAGCGAAAAAATTCTGTCGGGGGCGGGTGGCGCGCAGCCGGTGCTCCATCAGGTCGTACTCGTGCTGGAGCATTTTGTAGAGGCGCGATTGACAGACATAGCGCCCTTTCGGCTCTACACCATATATTTCGTCAGATACCGTTTTATCGTAGGCACTCATTGTTTTGGCGATAGTGCCCGCTGCGGCACCCACCTGAAAAAAATAGCGTGCTACCTCCTGGCCAGCCCCAATTTCGGCAAAAGCACCGTAAATGCGGTCGTCGAGGTTGATTTCCAGTGCTTTTTGTTCTGTTTCGAGCACCCGGCGCGACATACGTTGGTGAGAGGTGAGAGGGTGAGAAGGTGAGAGGGGTGAGAGAAGGGCTGGATGGTCGTTTTTACACGAATTACCAGTATGATTAAAAAAAATAGGAGCGCAAAAATAGGACGAATCCAACGCTTCCGGGCGAGCATTATTGGCCTGGTGGGAAGTTTGATTCATTTGCCAAATGTTGACGGGCAGTACCGTACTTTTACCCGCAATTTCACTGCCCTTGACCGTAGCAAACCAATCCTTCCGTCACTTAAATTTTTTTCCATGCAACTGAAAACCAAACCTCTTTTTGCCCAGGCCTGCGTGTTGATCGGTATGGCCTTTCTCCTGATGTTCTATTCTTGCGGGGAGGAAAAAAAAGAAAGCCTGGACATCCGTCTGGAGGCCGCCGCCACTACGCTGAATCCGCTGATGCCTTCGCCGGGTTACTCGCGCTATGTGTCAGGTCAGGTGTTCCAGATGCTGGGCCTGCCCGATCCAGAGACGCTCGAGATGAAACCGTTGTTAGCCCAAGCCATTCCGACGGTTCGCACCGTCGCTGAAGGCGCGCACCAGGGCGAACTGGCCTACGATTTTGCGATCAATACGGTCGCTACCTGGGACAATGGTAGCCCGGTGACCGGTGAAGATGTGGTATTTACGCTCAAACTGATCTTCCATCAGGGCCTGCCTACCGATGTTTGGCGGGGTTACTATGAATACCTGACCAATATAGAGGTGGACCCGGCCAACCCGAAAAAATTTACCGCTTATTTTCGTCAGTATTATATACTAGCCCTGGAATCGCTGTGCCAGACTCCGATCTATCCTGCCTACAACTATGATCCGAAAACAAGACTGAAAAACACCCCGCTCGCCGACTTTCTGAACGCTGCCAAAGCCAAAACTTTCGCCGAATCGGCAAACGGAAAGGCTTTTGCGGAAGAGTTTTCAGCCTCGAAATATACCAATGAACCCCAATTTATCTCTGGTAGCGGCCCTTATCGCATGGAGAGTATGAATGAAGACCAGGGTACTGTATTAATAAAAAAGAAAAACTGGTGGGGCGATCAGGCCGTGGCAGGTAACCCGCTGCTGGGTGCTTACCCGGAGCGGCTGGTATATAAAATTGTCAAGGATGAGACCGCTGCGGTGAGCCTCCTGCAAACCGAAGACCTCGATATAGCCATGGATTTAAGTCCCGTCCTGTATAAAGAAATACAGCAAGATACCCACCTGACCCGCTTGTACGATTTCAAAACCCGGTGGATGCCCCGTTATTCCCGCCTGCTCCTGAATTTGCGCAACCCCGATTCTATCCTTGCCGACGTTCGGGTGCGTCGGGCACTGGCTTATGTTATTGATTATGATTATTTGATCAACACCGTACAACAGGGATTTGCCCAGCCCATTGTCGGGCCGATTAATCCGGCCAAGCCTCACTATGCCAAAGATTTGCCGCGCTACACTTATAATCCTGCCGAGGCGCAAAAATTGCTGGCCCAGGCTGGCTGGAAAGATACCGACCGCGATGGGGTGCTGGATAAGCTGTTAAATGGTCAGCGGGTCAAACTTTCCCTTAAAATACTGACACCCAATGGCAGTAAAGTAGCCGTTATGGTGGCCGATAATATTCGGGAAAAGGCCCGACAAATAGGCATGGATCTGGTCCTTAACCGGCAGGATATCAATAATATATCCAAGGCTACCCGGAGCGGCGATTTTCAGATAGCCAGTTTTGGCAGTGTATCTCAACCTGGTTTGGACGAGCTTAATCAGGCCTTTCACTCTTCCAGCCTGGCCCCTAAGGGTGACAACCGCTCCGGCTATCAGAACCCCCGTTTGGATAGTGTGATCGTCGCCATCCGCACTACGCAAGACGCAGCAGCCCGCAACAAACTTTATGTAGAGGCCCAGCGCATCCTGCACGAAGATGTGCCGGAAGTGTTCCTTTTTTCTTCTTACCAGCGGGCGACGGTCGCCAAAAAATATAATTATGTGCTTACTACCGTCCGGCCCGGCTACTACGAACAATTGTTTCAGCTAAAATGACCGTTTCTTTACGGCAGCAAAACCAACCAAAACAGAACTCAAGGCATCCATTCATCACTAAAAAAATCTGACTATTATGGCATTTGAAGTGGAAGGCAAATTGCACCGGCTTTTTCCAACCGAACAAAAATCAACCAGCTTTACCGCTCGCGAATTCGTCGTGGAAATACCGGACGGCAATTACCCGCAACTGGTGAAATTCCAGGCTGTACAAGATCGCTGCGCTGCGCTCGATGGCTTTCAGGAAGGCGATCGCGTTAAAGTCTCTTTCGATTTGCGTGGGCGCGAATGGAATGGTAAATATTTCACCAATCTGAATGCCTGGCGAATAGATAAGGCCGGAGAAGAAGAAGGCAGCGGCGGTAGCGAAGGTGGTAGCCGCAAAAGTGTGGCCGCCGCAGAGAACAACTTTCCTCCCGATCCATTCCCTAATTATGGCGATGCACCACCGGCGGTAGGCAATTTGGAAGATTTACCGTTTTGAGTATACTGCACGTACTTTTTCGAGTATTTGAGGGTGCGCGTATTTGAACAACTATTTGATTATCAAGTGTTTTAATCGAATAATCAAATACGCACATCTTCAAATACTCAACCGCTGACCTGTTAAACCGTCTCAACCGCTGCATCATGAAGTGGAAATTCCTGATTTTGACCTTGTGCTGTACGGTTACTACTTACCTGGCTCAAACGCAGACCCTTTCCGGGATTGGCAGCCGGTGGGGCGACTCGTTTGTAGAATGGGATTTGATGGCTTTCTCCGCCGATACCACCGATCTGGCCGAAGGCGAGATGCCGCCGGAAGAGCCGGTGGGGGAACTTAAATTGCGCTGGCTCAACGTACGCGACGATTGGTCGGAATGGGATTTTGAGGTGTTCGGCCAGCGGGGAACCATTCGGCAAAAATGGAAAAACGACTTCACCAACTGGGAACTTCGTACCTACGATGGGGCGGTGATCACCATGCGCACAGCCTGGGCCAACGACCTGAATGAGTGGCGGATCACCGATAATGATTTTTCCCTGACCTTAAAAAGCCGCTGGACCAACCAACTGGATGAATGGTTGGTCCAAGATCCAAACCGAGGACGATTTTATATGTACACCTTGCGACAACGCGATCCGCTCGATTGGGCTATTGAGGACAGTCTGGATGACTCTGTATCCATGCCTATGCGGATGGCTTTAGTCTTCATCAGCGTTTTTCACGGTTCACCGCGGATGTAGCGCAGATTTTTTCAGGGCATAGCTGATGGACGTTATAATTGGTTTTCACCTTCGACAACAATTTATTAAAATGCTGCACTACTTCATGGGCCGGTTGGGAAATGCCTCCGGTCGTATTCCTGGTATTTTGATTTGCTCTATTTTTCTGGGCGGACTCGGAAAACCATCCCACCCTTCACCGACGACCACCATGCGCATCCAGTTTACCAATCTTAATGCTGCTCGCGGGAGCATTTACCTGGCGATATACAATCAGGAGAGCAAATTTTTGGATGAAAAAGAAGCCCTGCTTCAAAAAATAATTCCGGTCTCTGCACTGGGGAGCCTCGAAATTACCCTGCCCGAACTTCCGGCAGGCACTTATGCCATCAGTTGTTTTCACGATGTGAATGGCAATGGCAAAATGGATAAGAATTTTCTGGGCGTTCCAACCGACCCCTATGGGTTCTCGAACAATGCGCGGCCCAGTTTCCGGGCCCCTAATTGGGAGGAAGCCAAGTTCTATTGGCAGCCGGGGGCGGAAATGGTGAATATCAATCTGGAAAAGTGGTAGTTATTAAACAAAACCAGTCTTGCACGAGTCAAATAAGTAAATAAGCAAAATTGCAAATGGAGCGCAGTGACATCCCGGTTTTCATCGGGAAGGCAAATGGAGCAAAGCCATATCCCGGTTTTTTATCGGGATAGGCAATGATAATCAGCCAGTTACGACAAAAATAACCTCGATTAATTTTGCCCGCCTACTTAACTCATCCAAAAGATCCATTATGTCTGAAAAAATAAAAATCAGGGACTTATCCTTTGTTTCTCTTTTCTCCGCCGAACAGGTGCAGACCCGGGTACGCGAGTTGGGTGCCGCACTCACCCAACAGCATGGGAAAAACAATCCATTGTTTGTCAGCATTTTAAGCGGTGCCTTTGTCTTCGCTGCCGATCTGATCCGGGCCTTCGATGGCAATTGTGAAGTGGGCTTCGTAAAACTGGCTTCTTACAGCGGCACCCGCTCTACCGGCGATGTGCAAACGATCATGGGCCTGGAAAAAGACCTGCGGGGCCGCCACATTATCGTGGTCGAAGACATTGTAGATACGGGCCGAACCCTCCATTTTTTCCTGGATCACCTGCGGCAGCAGCAGCCTGCCTCGCTCTCTACCGTGGCGTTTTTGCGCAAGCCCGATGCCCTCGAATTTCCCGTACTAGTGGAGCAGGTCGGCTTCGACATCGAAAATCGCTTCGTAGTTGGCTATGGCCTGGACTACGACGGCTGGGGGCGCAACCTCTCGGGTATTTTTGTATTGGAACCTTAGTGGTTGACTAATAAACCAACCAACCGATCCACCAATTCCCCTTCCTGCCGACCCGGATACACTTCCAGGGCATGGGCCAGGCAATCCATTGCCCGCTCCAAATCGTTGACATTCAAGACATAAGCAAAACGCACTTCCTGTCGGCCAGCACCGGGCGTAGCGTAGAAGCCCGTGCCAGGCGCCAGCATGAGCGTCTGGTTTTGGTAAGAAAAATCTTCCAGCAACCAGCGGCAAAAACGGTCAGCATCGTCTATGGGCAACTTCGCAAACACATAAAAAGCACCCTCCGGCAAATAACAAACCACGCCGGGCATCGCTTTCAGCCGACCGTACAACACATCACGACGATGGCGATATTCAGCCTTGACCGTCTCAAAATAAGAGGCTTCGGTTTGCAAAGTCGCTTCGGCGAAAATCTGCCCGAAAGTGGGCGGGCTGAGCCGCGTTTCCGCATATTTATTGATGGTCGTCAGCAGCGTCTGGTTGCGCGAAAGCACCGCTCCCACGCGGGCACCGCAGGCACTGTAACGCTTGGATACCGAGTCCAGCACGATCACATGTTCGTCTAAGCCCGGCAATTGCAACGCCGAGAAAAAAGCCGCGTCTTCGGGATAACAAAACTCCCGATACACCTCGTCAATAATCAGGTAAAGATCACGCTCAAGCACCAGTTCGGCCAAGGCGCGCAAGGTTGCTTCCGGGTAAAATGCACCCGTCGGATTATTGGGATTGCAAAGCAAAATACCTTTTACTTCCGGGGTCAGTGCGCGCTGAAAATCGGCAATCGTCGGCAGCGCAAAGCCCTCCTCAATGGTCGTCGTGATCGGTTTGATCTGCACATCGGCCATACCAGCAAAGCCTAAGTAGTTGGCATACAATGGTTCCGGAGAAAGCACGTAATCGCCCGAATCAAAGCAAGCCAGCAACGTAAACAGGATACCTTCGGAAGCACCGGAGGTGATCAGAATTTCGTCGGGGCGAATATGGATGCCAAAATTGCGATAGTAAGCGGGCAGTTTTTCGCGGTAAGACGCGTAGCCGTTAGAGGGGCTGTACGCCAAAATATTGAAATCAAAATTACGCACTGCGTCTAATGCCGCCGGTGGCGTCAGGATGTCGGGCTGGCCGATATTCAGGTGATAGACTTTTTTCCCGGCCTTTTTGGCTTCTTCGGCAGCGGATGCCAGTTTGCGAATGGGCGAACTGTGTGCGGTTTCTCCCCGGTTTGAAATTTTTGGCATATTCGTACTGGTAAATAGTTACTGGTGATCAGTTATTTATTATTGGTGTCTAAATTGTTGGTTGTTAGTCTTTTGGATTGGCCTTTACGCTGAATCCAATTTGATCCAACGTTTAAGCCATTCTAATAAGATAACTTGGTTTTCTGGAAAAATAGCCGCAAAGGTAAGGTCTAAGTATAAATAAATTAGTGTAAAGAATCATGTTGCATCAAATTTATTAAGCAAGTCTTTGATTATGAATATTTTGCGAACCAATAACCAATTAACTAATAACCAATAACCAGTTATTAAGGCAACAGCCCGTCTTTGCGCAGCAAATCAATGTAATGAATACTTCCGGCACGATTGGGGTGCATAAAATCACCAAAATCGCCGGGGTCGCCCAGGGCCTGCCGATAGTCATGGACGGGCAATCCGGTGGCTTGTTCCACGGCTGTTTTCAGTGCATCCAGGTTGGTCACGTTTTGGGCGAAGCCCGGAAAATACGGACTGATCACCAATTGTACCTGCACCCCTTTGGCCTGCGCGGCTTGCACGGCGGCTTGGAGCGAGGTCACCAACTGCGGATGCACTTCCAAAGGATACTGCTGCTGGGCTACTTCGGCAACTAATTTTGGGGGGATTACCCGATCGAGCAGCCAGTCTTTATCGGATTTTTTGCGGTGAAATAAAGCGCGTTGGAATATCTCGTTATTGAAGCGGGTCAGGTGGGAAAACTGGTTGCCACCCCACATTTTTGGCAAACTATCGCGGATCAGACCGGATAATCGGGGCGAAAAAGGCGCATACATCGCAAAACCGGCCAGCAATTCATTGTTGGCACGGTCGCAAATAGTGATGTCCAGCAGCAACGTTTTGGGAGCCGGATAGTGTTCCAGATAGTCTTGGATCAAGGCGTTGGCCACGTCCATCGGCAGGCCATTATAACTCAAATTGCAGGTGCTCTGCCCAGAAGATTGCTCGATATAAGGCGCATAAAACGTCAGCCCGCGCGAATTACCGACCAGCAGCACGTCCGCGCCCGCCCGTCCGCTATACAGTCGCGAATAGCGGAATTGGCTGGCCATTGTCTCCCGTTGCAGCAGCCAGCCCGCCAGCCGGTCGCCGGTGAAAAGCAGGGCCAAAAAAGCCGCGTACCAGATAAAGTGTTTCATAATGTGGGGATTAAAATTGGAAGTAAATGAAGGCATTGGACCCAAAAGTACCGAAAAAAGCGATCAGCCAGAGCAAAGCGGCAAACGCGGCCATTCGCCAGGCGGGATGCCGAAGTTGCCGTTCGTTCCAGTGCCAGCGGAAATTTGTGATCTCTACCGTCAGCAAAATACCAATGAGCAACACGCCTTTGAGCACCTGAAATTTATTGATGATGGCCCCGAAACTGAATTGCTCGCCACTTAAAATGCCCATAATCACCTGATTCGCCACCTTAAAACTGGCAGGTCCCAGACTCCCGGCGCGGAAGTAAATCCAGGCAAACAAAGTGAGGGTATAGACCGCTAATATGCACACGCCATCGTCCACAAATTTTGGCAGACGCATCACGCGGACGACGCTGCGCCAAATGGGCGACACCAGCCGCTGCAAGATCAGGTAGAGCCCGTGCAGAAAACCCCAGAATACAAAGGCCCAGTTCGCACCATGCCACAAACCACCCAACAGCATGGTAATCATGTTATTGCGATAGGTTTTCACCACTCCGTGGCGATTGCCGCCGAGCGGAATATACAGGTAATCGCGCAGCCACGACGACAGCGAAATGTGCCAGCGCGTCCAGAATTCGGAGAAACTACGGGAGAAATAGGGCGTACGAAAATTTTCCGGGAAACGAAAACCCATCATCCGCGCCAGTCCGATCGCGATGTCCGAATAGCCGGAAAAGTCGCAGTAAATTTGGAAGGAATAAAACACCACGCCGATGAGCAGGTGCAGCGAGCCGAAAGTTTCGGGGGCGGTAAATATCTGATCCACAAAAGGGGCCAGCGAATCGGCAATGGCTACTTTTTTAAAAAATCCCCACAACACCCGACCCAAACCCGAATTCCAGCGTCGCCACTCAAATTTTTTATCCTCGCTCATTTGCGGCAGCAGATCGTAAGCGCGCACAATCGGCCCGGCCATGAGCTGCGGAAACAACGAAACAAAGGCCGCAAACTTGATGAAATCACGCTCCACCGGCAGTTTGCGCCGATACACATCCACGGTGTACGACAGGCTTTGGAAGGTATAAAACGAGATGCCGACCGGCAAAATAATGTTCAAAGTCGTCCACGACGGCTCCATACCCAGGCTGCGGACGAGGGTCGCCAGCGAATCGGCAAAAAAATTGAAGTATTTGAAAAAACCGAGAAAGGTCAGGTTCATCACGATGCTGGCTACCACCGCCGTGCGGCGTTGCTTTTGGTTTTCGCTGCGATCAATGTACAATCCCAGCGTAAAATCCATCACCGTCGTGAAAGCGATGAGGCCCAGAAAACGCCAATCCCACCAACCATAGAAAAAATAACCCGACAATAAAATCAGCCACATCCGCTCCCGGCCGCGCACCTGGAAGTACAGCAGGAAAAAAACGGCGGCAAAAATCAGAAAGGGGAGGCTGTTAAAAATCATCGTGTTGGGAGGACGGAATTTATTCCGTTTAAAAGATTATAAAACGTTGACACTAAAAAAGTTGCGAAAGGTATTTCGCTTCCCTGCTTTCTACTGTACGCGTGTCATTCAGAGGGGTCAGGCGTGGAATCCGAAGCCGAAGGCCGAATAATAAAATGGAAAACATCCGGGGCTATGCCCCAGATTCCACGCCTGACCCCTCTGAATGACAAAACACCTATAATAGTAGCCTAATACGCTCACTCAAAAAAAGGCATTAATTCCCGCTTCCAGACCATATACCCCGCCGCATTCAAATGAATTCCATCCTCCGTGTACAGCGGCGACAAATCACCATTCTCATCCGTCAGCGCGCTATACACATCTACAAAAGGCAAAGCATGGTCTTGCGCGATACGGGTAATGCGGGCATTTAGTGCCTGAATCTGGGCGTTTTGAATGCCCACATTTTTCACAGAATTGTTCACTGGCAAAATGCTCTCCAAAATGATCTTTGTGGCGGGTACACGTGCTATAATTTTTTCGACTATTTCGCGATAGCGGATTTCAAGGTCATCGACGCTTTTTCCAAACAGCAAGTCGTTTACGCCGACCAGGAGGAAAATTTGCTTTGGCTTATGCCGCAGCACCTCGTCCAGCCGACCGGCCACGCCATCCACATGATCGCCCACGATGCCCCGGTTTAAGATGGGCAAGTTGGGGCCGAGCAGTTCCCGCCATTCGCACTGCTCGGTTTGGCTGTCGCCTAAAAAAATGATCGCGCCCGGTTGAGCAGGCAATTGCCCGAACAATTGTTGCCGATGATGGTACAAACCCGCTTCATCATGTTGAAAACGATACCAGGCATAGTGCCAACCACCGAGACGATGCAGGGCAAGAGCGCACCCAAGTATAAATAACAAATTGACCAGCAGCGAAATAAATAGTAGATTTTTTCTCATTTTTTGAGTGCTGCGGCCAAGTCATCCTGCATTTGCTGCGAATCTTCCAGAGCATTTTCCAAATGAAACGCCTTGATGTCCGCAGAGCAGGCCAGCAGGTATAATTCGGTACGCGGTGTGGTCATAAAGCTTTTTTCATCGGTGAAAATTTGTTTGGGGTCTTCGGAATACACCTTTGTAAAATCAATAAGTAAATAAGCAAAATTGCAAATGGAGCGCAGTGACATCCCGGTTTTCATCGGGAAGGCAAATGGAGCAAAGCGACATCCCGGTTTTTTATCGGGATAGGCAATGACAATCAGCCAG
>Ga0105047_10007389_pt1 | contig 18503 bp, 21 predicted proteins | sample MAT04_FD_78384 | JGI IMG/M metagenome (GOLD analysis project Ga0105047, IMG submission 78384) | Freshwater microbial communities from Lake Fryxell liftoff mats and glacier meltwater in Antarctica - MAT-04 (megahit assembly) | ecosystem: Environmental > Aquatic > Freshwater > Ice > Liftoff... | reverse complement strand
TGGCGGCGATGACAAGGCCGGCCAATTCGCGCAGGGAGACAGGTGGCGCACCCCCCAGGTTGAATACATGGCCCGAAACGCCGGCATCGCCCGACTGCTCGGCTGCCATCAGGAAGGCCCGCGTCACATCGTCCACGAAAGCCAGGTCGCGCAACTGGTCGCCGCCCCAGACCTCGAAGGGCTCGCCCTCCAGCAGGCGGCGCATCCAGATGCCGAGGAAGGTCTGCCGCGCATCGGCAATGCGCAGGCGCGGGCCGTAGCAATTGGTCAGCCGCAGCGAGACGACGGGGCGGTGCAGCACCCGATTCTCCAGCATCCAGTACTGCTCGCCAGCCCATTTCGAGACGCCGTTGGCGTCGGGCGGGTTCACGGGATGGAGTTCGTTCACCGGCAGGCTGATCGGCCGGCCGTAGAACTGCCGCGTGGAGGCGTGGATCACGGTGGCCGTCGGTGCCACCTCCCGCATCACCTGGATCAGGCGCACCTGGGCGACGGCGTTGATGGCGATGTCGGCCACCGGGTCCCGCTGGCCGCCCATGTGGCTGGTCTGGGCCGCCATGTTGAACACCACGTCGGCGCCCTGGCACAGCGTTGCCAGTTCGGTATCCCGCAGGTCGCCCCGCACCAGCATGACGCCGGCACCTTCGAGGTTGGCGGGGTTCGCGCCGCCATCGGGCAGCATGGCGTCGAGCGCCGTGACGCGCGCGCCGAGGCCAGCCAGCGCATGGCACAGGTTGCTGCCGAGGAAGCCCGCGCCCCCCGTGACCAGAACGCGCTTGCGGCGCCAGAAACCCGGATCACCAAGCATCGCAACCACCGCCCCCACCTGTCCCTTGCATTGCTTAGCATGGTCTGCAATACGGCGAAATCACGCCCGCAGGGTGGTTGTTTTGCGTGGAGCGCGGCGGCCTCAGTCGAGCGCCGCGATCCCGGTGATCTCGACGCGCCAGGCGGGGTCAACCAGGGGCGCCTCGATGGTCATGCGGGCAGGCTTGGCCTCGGGGTCGAGCCAGGCATCCCAGGCGCGGTTCATGGCAGCGGCGTCACGGATGTCGGCCAGGATGATCTGCACACTCAGCAGCTTGGCCTTGCTGGTCCCCGCCTCGGCCAGCAGCGCGTCGATCTGCGCCAGGATGTCTGCCGTCTGTCCCTCGGTGTCGAGCGTGGGGTCATCAGCCACCTGCCCCGCCAGGTAGACCACGCCACCATGCACAACCGCACCCGAGAGCCGCGTTTCTTCCGCCAAACGCCTGATCATCAATTATCCCTTTCGTATCGGCGCGGACTGCGCCAAATCAACCAACATGCAAACTCTACTCGACCGGACGATGATCGCCAGCAGATATATCCTGGCAGTGTTCTATCTGGGCCTCGCCGTGGCGCTCGCCGCATATGCGGTGAAGTTCTCCTACAAGGTGTGGAAATTCGCGACGACCATCCTGTTCGAGCAGGACGACAACCAGATCCTGCTGGGCATGCTCTACCTGGTGGACAGCGCGCTGGTCGCCTCGCTGGTCGCGATGGTCGCGATCTCCTCCTATGACAGCCTCGTCTCGCGCCTCGTGGACGACCAAGGGAAGTCGAAGATCGAGTGGGTGTCCAACCTCGATCCCGGCAATCTCAAGCTGAAGGTGGCGCTGGCCATCATCGCCATCAGTTCGATCCACCTGCTGCAGAAGTTCATGGATATCAGCAGCCTGGACGATCGCTCGCTGCTCTGGGGCGTCGCGATCCACATGGTCTTCGTGGTGGGCGCGCTGGTGCTGGGCTTCGTCGATCGGCTCCAGGCGCAGACGAAGGCGCTCATCAAAGGCAGCAAGGAATGAGAGGTCGGGCGGCCCTGGCTTACGGCCCCGGCTGGCCGCCCGTGCTGTCGAACACGCCGCCCGAGGTGAAGCTCGCCTCGGCCGAGGCCAGCAGCACGTAGATCGGCGCCAGTTCCGCCGGCTGGCCCGGACGGCCGAGCGGGCTCTTCTTGCCGAAATCAGGCAACGCGTCGGGGAACTGCCCACCGCTCGGCTGCAACGGCGTCCAGTAGGGGCCGGGCGCCACGGCGTTCACCCGGATGCCTTGCTCCGCCACCTGCTTCGCCAGAGCGCGGGTGAAGGCGATGATCGCGGCCTTGGTCATCGCGTAGTCGAGCAGCATCGAGGGCGGATCATGCGCAACGATCGACGCCGTGTTGATGATGGTCGCCCCCGGCGGCATGTGCGGCAGGGCGGCCTTGGTGATCCAGAACATGGCGTAGAGGTTCGTCCGCATCGTCGCGTCGAATTGCTCGCTCGTGATGTCGGCGAGGGAGGCCTGGGCGATCTGCCGGGCGGCGTTGTTCACCAGAATGTCGATCCCGCCCAACTCGCGCGCCGCATCGGCCACCAGGCGCTGGCAGAACGCCTCGTCGCGGATGTCGCCCGGCAGGGCCACGGCGTTGCGCCCCGCCTCGCGGATGTGCTGGACCACCTCACGCGCATCCTCCTCCTCGGCGGGAAGGTAGTTGATGGCGACGTCGGCGCCCTCGCGCGCAAAAGCGATCGCCGCGGCGCGGCCGATGCCGGAATCCCCGCCCGTGACCAGCGCGCGGCGCCCCGCGAGCCGGCCCGAGCCCCGGTAGCTCAGCTCGCCATGGTCGGGCTTGGGGTCCATGCGGCTGGCCAGGCCGGGCCAGGGCTGCTCCTGCCGGGGGAATGGCGGGTGCGGATAGCGGCTGCGGGGATCGGTGAGGGAGGCGGCGGCTTCGTTGCGTTCGGGCATGGTGCGTTCCTCGGTTGCTCCGTCAGGAACAGCCCGGGGTGCGCGGGGTTGCGCTCAGACGCCCAGTGCGGCCAGCGGAACCACGTCCACCAAGCCGCCGCGCGGCAGTGCCGGGGCGAATGGTGCGCGCAGGATCAGGCCGTCGGCCGCCGCCAGCGTCGCCAGCATCGAGCTGTCCTGCCGGCCGGCGGGCGTCGCGGTCCAGGCGCCGTCCTCGCCGCGTTCCAGCGTGGCGCGCAGGTGGTCCGCGCGGATGTCGTTCTCCGGCAATTCCACGCCCGAGATCGCCTGGATGGTGCGCGGCGCCGCATCGGGCAGCCCCTGCATCCGCGCGATGGCAGGCAGCAGGAACACCACCCCGCAGACCAGGGCCGAAACCGGATTGCCAGGCAGCCCCAGCACCGGCATGGCACCGAGACGCCCCCAGATCAGCGGCTTGCCCGGCCGCATGGCGATCTTCCAGAAGTCCAGCGCGAAGCCCTGCGTGCCGAGCGCCTTCTGCACCAGGTCATGCTCGCCCACACTGGCGCCGCCCGTCGTGACGAGCAGGTCATAGCCGCCGCCGCCCGCCAGTTCGGCGATGCTGCCCGCATCATCCGGCGCGATGGGCAGGATCACCGCCTCCCCGCCCGCCGAGGCGATGAGGGCGGCCAGCGCATGCGCGTTGGAACTGACGATGCCGCCCACCGGCAAGGGGTCTCCCGGCAGCGCAATCTCATCGCCGGTGGCCAGGATCGCGATGCGCGGGCGGCGATGCACCGTGAGCCACGGGTGGTTCCCCGCGGCGGCCAGGCCAATGTCACGCGCCGTGAGACGGCGCCCTGCGGGCAGCAGCGTGGCGCCCTCGGCGAAGTCCAGGCCGCGGCGGCGGATCCAGCGGCCGGCTTCGACGCCCTGGGTGACGCTGAGGCTGCCACCCTCGGCCGCCGCGTTTTCCTGGATCAGGATGGCGTCGGCACCCGCGGGCACGAAACCGCCGGTGAAGATGCGCACGGCCTCGCCCGGACCGACCTCACCCGCGAAGGGCCGGCCGGCGGGAGCGGCGCCGGTGAGGCGCAGCATCGCGCCGGTGGTGGCATCCGCCGCACGCACCGCGTAGCCATCCATGGCCGAGACATCGGCGGGCGGCTGTGTCAGGCGGGCCGTGACGGGGCGGGCCAGCACGCGGTTCCAGCCGGCGGCGAGCGGCACCGTCTCGGGGCCGGTCGGGATTATCTGCGCGAGGATGCGGCTGCGGGCTTCCTCCAGCGGGATCAAGTGGTCGCCTCGAAGCGGCCGGACTTGCCGCCCTCCTTCAGTACGAGGCGCACATCCTCGATCCGCATGCCGCGATCGACCGCCTTCACCATGTCATAGACCGTGAGCGCCGCCACCGTGACGGCGGTCAGCGCCTCCATCTCGACGCCGGTTCGGCCGGTGACGCGCACGCTGGCCTCGATCTCGACCGCGTCGGGTTCGGCGATGGTCAGGTCCACGGCCACCTTGGTGAGCATCAGCGGGTGGCAGAGCGGGATGAGGTCCGAGGTGCGCTTGGCGGCCATGATGCCGGCCAGGCGGGCGACACCCAGTACGTCACCCTTGCCGGCGCGGCCCTCGGCAATCAGTGCGAGCGTCGCGGGCTCCATCACCACGCGGCCGCGGGCCACGGCGAAGCGCTCCGTCTCGGGCTTGCCGGCGACATCCACCATGGCGGCGCGGCCGGCATCGTCGAAATGGGTCAGGGACACCGGGCTTGGCTCACGTGCCCAGGAGGGCGCGCGTGGCGGCCGCGACGTCGGGCTGGCGCATCAGGTGCTCGCCCACGAGCACGCAGTGCGCGCCGGCCTCGGCCATCCGGCGAAGGTCCGCCGGGGTACGAAGGCCGCTCTCGGCGATGGGGATGCGATCGGCCGGAACCATGGGGATGAGCTCATCGCTCGTGGCAAGATCTGTCACCAAGGTCTTGAGATTGCGGTTGTTTACTCCGATCAAACGACTCTGGAGGCCAAGGGCGCGCTCCATCTCGCGGCGGTCGTGCACCTCGACCAGCACCGCCATGTCGAGGCTGCGGGCAACCTCCTCGAGTTCATGCGCCTGCTGGTCGGACAGCGCCGCCATGATGAGCAGGATGGCGTCGGCGCCCATCGCCCGCGCCTCGAAGATCTGCCACGGCTGGATCATGAAGTCCTTCCGCAGCACCGGAAGGGCGCAGGCGGTGCGGGCGGCGCGCAGGTCCTCGGGCTTGCCCTGGAACCACTTGCCGTCGGTCAGCACGGAGAGGCACGCCGCTCCGGCGGATTCATAGGCCTGGGCGAGGGCCGCCGGCTCGAACGGATCGCGGATCAGCCCGCCCGAGGGCGAGGCGCGCTTGATCTCTGCGATCAGCCCAGTGCGGCCTTCGCCGATCCTGGCGCAGAGCGCGCCGGTGAAGTCGCGCGGCGGCGCCTGGTTGCGCGCGCGCTTCTCCACCTCCGCCATGGACGTGGCTGCCATGCCGGCCGCGACCTCAACCTCCTTGTCGCGCAGGATGCGCGCCAGGGTGTCGGAGATGACATCAATATTCATGCGGGTTCAGCCTCGGAGGTCGCGCGACGCAGCCGGGTTAGAACATCCAGAGCGCGTCCGCTGTCAATGCTCTCGGCTGCCAACGCGGCCCCTTCCCGCAGGTTGCCGGCGCGGCCGGCCACCAGCAGGGCGGCGGCGGCGTTCAGCAGCACCATGTCCCGGTAGGCGCCGGGCTGGCCCTCCAGCAGCGCCACCAGGGCCGCCGCGTTCTCGGCCGGCTCACCCCCGCGGATCGCTTCGATCGGCGAGAGCGGCAGTCCGGCATCCTCCGGGCTCACCGAAAAGCGGCGCGTCCGGCCGTCGGCCAGTTCGACCACTTCTGACGGGCCGGAGATCGCGAGTTCATCCATGCCTTGGCCATGCACGACCCAGGCAGCCTCGGTGCCCAGGCGGGCCAACGCCTCGGCCATGGGCTGCAGCCATTCTGCCGAGAAGGCGCCCGTCAACTGCCGCTTCACACGCCCTGGATTGGCCAGCGGACCCAGCAGATTGAAGATGGTGCGCGTGCCGAGTTCCACGCGCGCGCCACCCGCATGGCGCAGCGCCGCGTGGTGGCGCGGCGCCAGCAGGAACACCATCCCCGCCTCGCGGATCACGGCGGGCAGCCGCTCGATCGGCACGTCGAGGTTCACGCCCAAGGCCGCCAGCGCATCCGCCGCACCCGATTTCGAGGAGAGTGCCCGGTTGCCGTGCTTGGCCACCGGCACGCCCGCGCCCGCGACCACCAGCGCCGCGGTGGTCGAGATGTTGAGGCTGCCCGATGCGTCGCCCCCGGTGCCCACCACGTCGATCGCATCCGCCGGCACGTCCACCGCCAGCATGCGCGCACGCATGGCGCGGACTGCGCCGGTCATCTCGGCCACGGTCTCGCCGCGCACGCGCATCGCCATCAGCATGCCCGCGATCTGCGCGGGCGTGGCCTCGCCGGCCATGATGATGCCGAAGGCGGCTTCGGCCTCGCTTTCCGCCAGGCGTTCGCCTGCCGCGAGGCGGGCGAGGATGGGCTTGAGGCCGTTCATGGGGGCGTAAATGACCTTGAGGGAGGGCGGATCCAGATCCGACTATAGGCCGCGATGTGCCGTTCGGCACCCCAGGGGGGCCACAGCCGGCTTGCGCTGCGCGCGAATCCCAGGCTGTGCCGATTTCGCTGCCGCCAAACTTGCTTTACGGAGAGTGCAACATGCTCTCACCCACAAAGCCGATTCCCTGCGCGTCTGGTTTCCGGTAACTTCATGCTGGTGCGAAATCGCTTCGCCTCGCTGCTGGGAACCGGAGTGCTGCTGGCGGGCGCCATCGCCGCCGCGGCCTGGATGACCGGCGACCGGGGCCTGATCGACCCGCTGCCCGTTGCCGAGGCCAGCGCAGTGGCCCCCCCTCCGCGTGCCTCGCAAGTGGTCGCCGCGGCCCAGCCGGCGCCATCACCGCCGCCGGCCGGCCGCCCTGCCACCGACCCGCTGGCCCTGCCCCTGCCCCTGCCCCCGGAACTGCCTCGCATCGCCGATGGCCCGGATTACGATCGTTGCCTGACCCTCCTGCGAACCGACCCGGCCGAGGCGATGAACTTCGCACAGGCATGGGACGTCACCGGAGGCGGCGACGGCGCACGGCATTGCCTCGCGCTGGCCATGCTGGGCCTCGGTGAACCCGACCGCGCCGCCGAGCGGCTGGAGCGCCTGGCCCAGGGCAGCCGCGCCGGCAACCTCGCGCGAGCCGCCATTTTCGCCCAGGCGGCGCAAGCATGGATGATGGCCAACGATCCGAACCGGGCCTTCGGCGCGGTGACCATCGCCCTCACGCTTTCTCCGCGCGATGCCGAGCTTTTGGTGGACCGCTCCGTCGTGCTGGCCGCGCTGCGCCGCTACTCCGACTCCCTGGAGGACCTGGACGCCGCCATCGCGCTGGAGCCCGACCGCGCCGAGGCCTGGGTGCTCCGCGCCGCGGCGCTGCGCCACCTCGACCGCGTCGACCAGGCGATCGAGGCGGTGGAGCGCGCGCTGGGCCTCGCCCCGGACAATGCGGAGGGACTGCTGGAGCGCGGCATCCTGCGCCAGCTTCGCGGCGACGCGCGCGGCGCCCGTGGCGACTGGCAGCGCGTGATCCAGCTCGCGCCGGAGAGCATGGCGGCCGATCTTGCCGCGCAGAACCTGGAATTGAGCGAGGCTGGACCCGCCCGCCGCTGAGGAGAGGGCGCCTATTTCTCCATCAGCCGCGGCATCAGTTCCACAAGGTTGCAGGGCCGGTGCCGCACATCGAGCTGCCAAACCAGGATGTCGTCCCACGCATCCTTGCAGGCGCCCGTGCTGCCCGGCAGCGCAAAGAGGTAGGTCCCGTGCGCCACCCCACCTATGGCACGCGACTGCATCGTGGAGGTGCCGATCTTCTGGTAGCTCAGCATTCGGAAAAGCTCGCCGAAGCCCTGGATTTCCTTCTCCATGACGCGCTTGAAGGCTTCCGGCGTCACGTCGCGGCCGGTGATACCGGTGCCACCCGTCGTGATGACGCAATCCACCTGCGGGTCGTCGATCCAGGCTTGCAGCTTGCTGGCAATGAGGTCGGCCTCGTCCCGCAGGATCTCGCGCGCGATACAATGATGCCCCGCGGCCTCGATGCGCTGCTGCAGTGTTTCGCCCGAGCGGTCGGAGGCCATGTCCCGCGTGTCGCTGACCGTCAGCACCGCGATGTTGACGGGAAGAAACGTTCGGGACGGGTCGATCGGCATTGCGGCTCGCTCAGCTGGGGAGCCTGTTAGTTGGCCCGCCCCGGTGCCGCGCGCAACATCGCCGTCACTTCCTCCACGTTCTGGAAGGTGGGGAAGTTGCCGCCCGCGATCTGATCGAGCGAGGGCGCCGGCAGCCCCAGGCGGTTGGCGTAGATCCAGCTGAAGGTCAGCACGCGACTGACGAAGGAGCGTGTCTCGTTGATCGGGATGCTCTCGATGAACAGCAGCGGGTCGGCCCGATTGCGGGTCGCGGGTTGCCAGCGCGCCAGGTTGCCCGGCCCCGCATTGTAGGCGGCGAGCAAGCGCACGAGATCGCCGCGGATCGCCTCATGGCGCGCGAGATACTGGACGTAGCGCTGGCCGATCTCGAGGCCGAAGCCGGGATCGTGCAGGCGGTCGGCCCCCTCGCCGCGCAGCGAGGGGTCGTTGGCCACATAGCTTGCAGTGGCGGGCATGATCTGCATGAGCCCGCGCGCACCGGCGCGGCTGACGGCGTTGGGGTCGAAGCGGCTTTCCTGCAGCGTCAGGGCATAAAGCAGCGCCGGGTCCATCCGGAAGCCGCCATTGGGCAGCAGCGTGGGCAACGGGAAGCGCGAAACGTCCCGCGCGCGGCCGTCATCGCCCTGTGCCAGGCTCGCGACCTGCGAGGCCAGCGCCGGCATTCCGGCCTGCTGGGCCACGGCGAGGATGCCCTGCACAAGCTGCGAGTTGTTCCGCGCGCGGCGCTGCAACAGGCGCAGTTCGTTCTCGGCGCGGCTGGTCTGGCCGATCTGAAGGAGGGCCAATGCCCGCCAGCCGCCCGCCGTTTCGGCCAGTTGCTGCGCATGCGATTCATTGGCCACGTCGCGCTCCCAGACGAGGCCGGGCGGAAGCCCGAGGCTGCGCCGGGCGATCATGCCGTAGAAAGTGCGAGGCTCCTGCGCGGCCTGGAGCATCCAGGGGACGTATTGGGCGGGGCGGCGGGCGCGGACGGAGGCACGAGCGGTCCAGTAGGCGGAGGCGGCTCGCAACGTGGGCGGCGCCTGCTCGTTGCGAGCCGCGCGCTCGAAGGCAGCGGCAGAGAGTTCGTAGCTTTCCATCGCCCAGGCGGAGAGGCCGAGCTGGAAGGCGGCCTGCGCATTGCGCGGCGCCACCCGCAGCGCCTCCTGCGCCACGCGCATCGACTCCTCGTCGCGGCCGAGGCGGAACAGCGCCTGGGCCATCTCGGCCTTGAGCTGGCCCTGATAGGCTTGGCTCAACGCGCGCCGCGTCTGCACCAGTGCCAGCGCCGCATCGACCTGGCCGTCGACCAGGCGTTGCTGCACCTGACGCTCCAGGGCTGCGTCCCGTGCCATGGCGGGCCCGGCCGGAGCCCGATCCTCGGGAAGCATCTCGGCCTGGTCGGGCTGGCTGGGTGGCGGAGGGGCAACCGCGCCGCGCGGTAGGCGACGAACCAGCGCCTCGTGGATCGCCGGCGCATCGGGCATGTCGGCGAAGTCCGAGAGCCAGGTCTGGAGTTCGTGGACCGACGGCTCGCCGCGCAGGTAGCGGTCAGCCAGGAGGTGGCCCATCAACCGGCGATCGTCGAGGCGTTCGGCCTCACGCGAGGCTGCGGGAAAGTCGCCGCGAGCCTGCGCCTCGAAGGCGCGGAGGAGGCGTGCAGCGTCCTGTGCGGCCAGAGGCCGGGGCAAGGGGGAAGTGGCGTTTCGTGGCCGCGCCTGGGAAGAGGCGGCCGGGTCGGAGGCCCGCTGTGCGGTGGCCGGGGCAAGCCCGGCGCCGAGGCAGAAAAGCCCGGCCATGAGGCCGGTGAGGGTGCGGGCCATGGGGCAGATCGCTCGCATGACGACTGACCGCTAACCCGGTCCTGGCAGCAATGGCAAGCGTTAACTTTCTAACGTCAGCAACTGATGCCACCGGCCCCAATCATAACGCGAACCTTCGCTCACTCTTTCGCGTGCGCCCCAATCTCGCCATCTTTCATGTCGCGCTGCAGCATCTGCAAATCGGCCCATGCTTCACGCTTGGCCACGGGGTTTCGCAGGAGGTAGGCCGGATGGAGGGTCGGGAGGGCTGCCAATACTTGCCCTTCAAGTAACGATACTTGATGCCAACGACCTCGCAGCCGCGTGATGCCCTCGCGGGATTGAAGCAGACCCTTGGCGGCGACGCCCCCCGCCAGAACCAGAAGCCGGGGCTTTGCGAGCGCAATGTGGCGCAGGACGAAGGGCAGGAACAGCCCGACCTCCGCATCCGTCGGCGTGCGGTTTCCCGGCGGGCGGAAGGGCAGAAAGTTGGTGATGTAGAGGCTCTCGGCCCGGCTCAGGCCGATGCTGGCGAACATGCGATCGAGCAACTGGCCGGAGGCGCCGACGAAGGGCTTGCCCTGGCGGTCCTCCTCGGCGCCAGGCGCCTCGCCGATCACCATGACGGGCGCGCCGGGTGTGCCGTCGCTGAAGACGAGGTTCGTCGCCGTCTCGCGCAGTGGGCTGCCGGCGAAGCCTGCCATCGCTTCGCGCAGGGCCTCCAGTGTGTTGGCGGAGGCTGCCAGTGCGGCGGCGGCCTCGCCATGGGGCGGCGGCGGCTTGCGCGACAGGGTGCGCGCGGCTGCGGGCGCCAGGGCGGGTGTCGCCGCCGGGGCGGCCGATGCGGCGCCGGCGGGTTTGGTTTGTGCTCTCGCCACCGGCTCCTCGAGGATTGCCTCGTCGGCGCCCATGGCAATCTGCCAGCGCAGGGCTTCAAGGAGGGATGCCGGTTCGGAAACTGGGGCCATCTGTGGTTTCTACCCTGCCGCGCGGGTTCCGCGAAACCGGCGGTTCGTCTAGTTACCCAGAACGAAGAATCTGCTGCGGAGATGCCGGACCATGAGCGAAACACGCGAAGCGATGGAGTTCGACGTGCTGATCGTCGGCGCCGGCCCCTCGGGCCTCGCCGCCGCGATCCGGCTGAAACAGCTCGCGCCGGACGCCACGGTCTGCATCGTCGAGAAAGGCGGTGAGGTCGGCGCGCATATCCTCTCGGGCGCGGTGCTTGAGCCGCGCGCCCTGGATGAGCTGCTTCCCGACTGGCGGGAGGATCCGCCGGCACTCGCAACGCCCGCCGGCGAGGACCGCTTCATGCTGCTGACGGAGACGAAGGCATTTAAGATGCCGACGCCGCCGCAGATGCACAATCACGGCAACTACATCGTGAGCCTCGGCAACGTCGCGCGGTGGCTGGGTGCCAAGGCCGAGGCGCTGGGCGTCGAGATCTACCCGGGCTTCGCGGCGTCGGAGGCGATCATCGAGGATGGCGTGGTCAAGGGCGTCGTGGCCGGCGTCATGGGCATCGAGAAGGGCGGCACCAAGGGCGCCGACTACCAGCCCGGCATGGAGCTGCGCGCCAGCTACACCCTGTTCGCCGAGGGCTGCCGCGGGAGCCTCGCGAAGAAGCTCTTCGACACCTACGACCTGCGCGCCGAATGCCAGCCGCAGACCTATGCGCTCGGCATCAAGGAACTCTGGGAGATCCCGAAGGCGCAGCACAAGCCGGGGCTCGTCTGGCACAGCACGGGCTGGCCCCTCACCTCGGACACCTATGGCGGCTCGTGGCTCTACATGTTCGGCGAGAACCTGGTGAGTGTGGGCTTCGTCGTCGGCCTCGACTACTCGAACCCCTGGCTCTCGCCGTTCGATGAGTTCCAGCGCTTCAAGCACCATCCGGCGGTGAAACCCATGCTCGAAGGCGGCAAGCGCATCAGCTACGGCGCGCGCGCGCTGAACGAGGGGGGGCTGCAATCCATCCCGAAGCTGGTCTTCCCCGGCGGCGCGCTGATCGGCGATGCGGCAGGCTTCCTGAACGTCCCCAAGATCAAGGGCACCCACACGGCCATGAAGTCGGGCATGGTCGCGGCCGAGGCCGCGGCGGCGGCACTGGCCGGCGAACGGCCGCCGGTGCTGGCCGCCTATCCAGAGGCGCTCCGCCAGTCCTGGGTCTGGGAGGAGCTTTCGGCGGTGCGCAACATCCGCCCGGGCTTCGCCAAGCTTGGCTTCTGGGGCGGCATGGCGAATGCGGCACTCGAAACCTACGTGTTCCGCGGCAAGGCGCCCTGGACGCTCGGACACCACGCCGACCATGACGGCCTGAAGGCAGCGGCGGACGCGCCGCGCATCGCGTATCCGAAGCCCGACGGCGTGATCAGCTTCGACCGCCTCTCCTCCGTGTTCCTGTCCAACACGAACCACGAGGAGAACCAGCCATCCCACCTCGTGCTGCTCGATCCTTCGAAGTGGCTCGGCACCAACTGGCAGCAATTCGCGAGCCCCGAAAGCCGCTACTGCCCCGCCGCCGTCTATGAGGCGGTGGGCGTGGAGGAGGGCAATCCGACGCTCGTCATCAACGCGCAGAACTGTGTCCACTGCAAAACCTGCGACATCAAGGACCCGACCCAGAACATCGACTGGAAGACGCCGGAAGGCGGCGGCGGGCCCAACTATCCAGGCGGAATGTAAGTCTGGCCCACCAGAAGCCGACGCCGGCCGAACCAGGTCGTGCAGCGGCCACCTCAACCATCCCGGAGAAATGTGGCCCATGCATCCAGATCGCTTCGCGCCCCAGATGCTGAGCGTCCTTCGCATCGTCGCTGGCCTGCTGTTCTTCCTGCACGGCCCACAGAAGCTGTTCGGCTTCCCGCCCTCCTCCCGGCCGGCGCCCGAGTTGTTCTCCATCTACGGCGCGGCCGGCGTGCTCGAACTCATCGGCGGCGCGCTGCTGCTGGTGGGCTTCTTCACGCGGCCGGTCGCCTTCGTGATGTCGGGTTTCATGGCCGTCGCGTACTTCATGGCGCACGCGCCGCGCAGCTTCTGGCCGACCAGCAACGGCGGCGACGCGGCCATCCTGTTCTGCTTCGTCTTTCTCTACATCGTCTTCGCGGGCCCCGGCCCCTGGAGCCTGGATGCGCGCAAGCGCTGATGCCCCTGCTGGCGATCCTGCGGCAGGGCATGGTGCTTTCGCTGGGCTGGGTGGTGTGCGCAGCCCTCGTGCTGCGCCACCATGGCTTTCTGTGGGCGATGCTGATCCTGATCATCTGGGCGGCGTTGCTCGTGCGCTTCCAGCGCGCGACGGTCGCGCACGCCAAATCCATCGCCGACCTTCAAGGAAGACTGAAATGATCCGCATCCACGGCACGCCGAAATCCCGCGCCTTCCGCTGCATCTGGGCGGCCGAGGAGGCGGGCCAGGCCTACGAGGTCGTGCCCGTGGGCTTCGGGCCGGGCATGAAGTCGGCCGCGCTGAAGGTCAATCCGAATGGCAAGATCCCCGCGATGGAGGATGGTGATCTGGTTCTCTTCGAGAGCCTCGCCATCAATCTGCACATCGCGGCCAAGGCGGGCGCGCCCCTCAGCCCCACGGGCGACGATGGCAGCCGCACCCAGCAATGGACGCTTTGGGCCGCGACCGAGGTTGAACCCGCGGCCATGCAGTGGGCCTACAACGTCTATCTTCGCCCCGAGCCCGAACGCGATCCGGGCCAGGCCGCCGCGGGTGCGGCCGCGCTCAATGCGCGTCTCGACGTGCTTGAAGGCCAGCTCACCGGGCGCGACCACCTGCTCGGTGAGGCTTTCACCATCGCCGACTGCAACCTCGCTGGCGTGCTCTACGGCGCCTGGACGAATCGGTTCGACCTCGGCGGCCATGCGCGCGTGAAGGCCTGGATGGAGCGCTGCTACAATCGGCCCGCAGCCCTCACCGCGCGCAAGCTGCGCGACGCCGCCTGACGCAGGGCCGTAATGGGCCTGATCGCCTGTGCCCAGCGCCTTGACGCGCTGGGCTTCATGCCGGGCAAGTCGGGCAATGTTTCGCTGCGCGTCGAGGGTGGGTTGCGCATCACGCCCGCCGGTCTGGCCTATGCCGCGCTGACCGAGGCGGACCTCGTCGAAATCGGCCTGGACGGCGCCATCCGCGCCAAGGGCCGCGCGCCCTCGTCGGAGTGGCGGCTGCACGCGGCGATCTACGCGGCGCGGCCCGATGTGGGTGCGGTGGTCCACACGCACAGCCCGCGGGCCACGGCACTCTCCTGTGCGCGGCGCGGCCTGCCGCCCTTCCACTACATGATCGCGCTGGCCGGCGGACACGACATCGCCTGCGCGCCCTACGCGACCTTCGGAACCGAGGCGCTCGCCACATCAGCGGTGGCGGCGCTGGCGGGACGGCGTGCATGCCTGCTGGCCAATCACGGCGTCGTCGCGACCGGCAGTACCCTTGCCGCGGCGGAGGCGCTGGCGCGCGAGGTGGAGAACCTCGCCGGTGAATACCTCGACATGCTGGCCGCGGGCCTCACACCCGTGCTGCTGACGCCAGACGAGATGGCGGCAGTCGCGCGCCAGTTCGAAGGCTATGGGCGTCTCGCCTGACGGGCGGCCGCGCATTTACTCTTCGGCAAGCTTGGCAGAGGCAGAATGCCGGTGCACCGCGCGAGCCCGCGAGATGCAATCGACAGAAAATCGGAGAAATACCCTATGCCCATCCGTCGCATTCTGCTGGCCACAGCACTCGCGGCCGGTTTCGCCGGCGCCGCGAGCGCCCAGTGCGATCGCCGCTTTACCCTGAACAACCAGTCGGGCTCGACCGTCAACGAGTTCTACTTCGGCTCCAGCGCGCAGCCGGCCTGGGGCGTGGACCAGCTCGGCGCCGACGTGCTTCCGGCCGGCCGCAGCTCCAGCTTCGAGACACGCAGCCCCGGCCGCAACGACTTCCGCGTCGTCTGGGCCAATGGTGCCACGGCCGAGTTGATGGGCGTGGATATCTGCTCCACCAGCGAGATCGTCGCCACGCGCGGCCGCCTCGCCGCCCGCTAGAGCGTGATCGCTTGAGGTGGAATCACCGAAAAGCGTGAATCACGCGGAAATTCAGGAGGCTAAACCATGCGCCGTGCTTCTAACGGCGCGAATCATGGTCTAGCCGCCGCAGGAAGGCGCGCGGACCCGTCATTGGGCCCGCGCGCCGCTTCTCAATAGCCTTCGCGCAGCAGCGGGAAAGCGCTGTGGACGCTGGGGAAGACCACCGGCGGCGCACCCAGATGGACGTGACGGCGCGTCAGCTGGCTGAACTCGTTCACGCCCGTCAGGCCGAGGGCCTTGATCGTCTCGTCCTCCAGGATCTCCAGCAGGCGCTCGATGCCCTCTGCGCCTTCGGCGGCCAACGCGTAGAGGTAGAGGCGGCCGAGCCCCACCCAATCCGCGCCCAGCGCAATCGCCTTCACGAGGTCCGTACCGCGCGTGAAGCTGCCATCCACCATGATCTTGGCCCGGCCGGCGACGGCCTCCACCACCTCGGGCAGCACGTCGAGCGAGCCGCGGCCGCCATCCAGCTGCCGCCCGCCATGGTTCGAGACGTAGATCACGTCCACCCCGTGCTCGCAGGCGATGGCCGCATCCTCGCCCGTGCCGATGCCCTTCAGGATCAACGGGATCTTGTGCTTCTGCTTGAAGCGCGCGACCTCCCGCCAGGAGAGTGCCGCCTGGTGATCCATGCCGGTGTTGGCGGCGCGCCAGGTCTTCACGAAGCGCTTGGCGATGTCGCGCTCGCGGCGCGAGTAATGCGCCGTGTCCACCGTCATGCAGAAGGCGTCATAGCCGGATGCCGCCGCGCGTTCCGCATAGCCATCGACGAAGGCGTCGTCGCCGCGCACGTAGAGCTGGAACACGCGCGGGCCGGTCGAGGCTTCGGCGCAGGCCTCCATGCCCGGCTGGCTCACGCTGCTGAGCATGAAGGGCACGCCGAAAGCGCCTGCCCCCTTGGCGACGCTGACGCCGCCGCCCGGCTCGAAGCTCTCCAGCGAGCCCACTGGGGCCAGGAACACCGGCAGGCGGATGCGGTGGCCGAAGAAATCCACACCCCCATCCACCTTGGACACGTCATTGAGCACGCGCGGCCGCAGGGCGACCGTGTCGATCGCCAGGCGGTTGCGCGCGAGCGTGGTTTCCGTCTCCGTCGCGCCGATCAGGTAGTCCCAGACATTGGCGTTCAGCTTCATCTTCGCGGCCGACACGAACTCGTGCAGGCACTGGAAGCGTTCCTCGAAATTGCGCATGGCGTCTCTCCGCGTCGGTTGCCCCGAAGCTAGCTTGTGCGGATGAATTCGCCAGCCCCCCATCTCGCCGCCGTGGCCATCCTGCGCGACATTGCGCCCAGAACGAGAGAGAGGAACCCCATGAACGCCACCGAACGCCGCCTGCGCGCCCGCGCCGTGCTGGAGGGCAGCGCCTGCATCCATCCGGCCTCGGTGCATGACCCTCTCTCGGCCCGCATCGCGGAGGAGTTGGGCTTCGAGCTCGGCATGTTCGCGGGCTCCACCGCCTCGCTCGCGATCCTGGGCGCGCCGGACCACATCCTGATCACGCTGACCGAGTTCGCGACACAGGCGCGGCGCATCACGCGCGCCGGGGCGCTGCCGCTCGTGGTCGATGCGGACCACGGCTACGGCAACGCGCTCAACACGCAGCGCACGGTCGAGGAGCTGGAGGTAGCCGGCATCGCCGCCATGTCCATCGAGGACACGGACCTGCCCCGGCCCTTCGGCCAGGCGAAGCCGCGGCTGATCAGCCTGGACGAAGGTGTGGGCAAGATGCGCGCCGCCGTCGCCGCGCGGGTGGACGCCTCACTCTGCATTTTTGCCCGCACGGGTGCCATGAGCATCACCGGGCGCGACGACTGCCTCGCCCGAATCCGCGCCTACAATGACTGCGGCACGGATGGCATTTTCCTGACCGGCGTCACCACGCGGGCGGAACTGGACGCGGCGGCGGAGGTGGCGAAGCAGCCCCTCATCCTCGGCACGCTGAGCCCCGAGATCGCCGACCGGGAATATCTGGCCAGCCGCGGCGTGCGGATCGCGCTGCAGGGCCACGCCCCCTCGCAGGCCGCGGCGCAGGCGATCCACGCGACGCTGACGGCCCTGCGCGAGGGGGTTCAGCCTGCCGCCCTGACAGGTCTGCCCGAGAAAGGCGCCATGGCCCGCTGGACGCGCGAGGCGCCGTACAGCGAAGCGATGAAGCGCTTCCTCGACTGAGGCTCACCCCGCGCCCGAGGTCACGCCCGCGCCGGCCACGGCGCGCGCCGGCTGCCTGGATTGGCGCAGGCTGGCGTATTCCACCTGGCCGAAGTCCTGCAGGCGCCGCTCGACCGCCTGGAAAGCCGAACGTTCACGCGCGGAGAGCGGCGCGTCGGGCGTGTTGGTCCTGTGCGCGAGGTAGCGGGCGACCATCCCTGAGCCGCGCCGATGCGCGGCGGCGACGAGGCCGCCCTCCGTCAAGGTCATCTCCTGGCCGTTGAGGCCGTGCAGCGCCGCACCCTGGCGGGTCATCACGCCGTTGCGTTCGAGCTGCACTTCGACCCTGCTGAGGAATTGCGTCATCGCCGCCTCCTGCGCGGCGGGGTTGGCCAGGAATTCGGCCTCGCTGCGCACGCCGTGGCGTTGGGCGACCGGCGTCCAACCGCCCTGAGCGTTCTTCCAGCCGAGGTCGAGCAAGCTATTCGGCTGGAACTGGTACCGGCCGAGCGCGCCGGAGGTGGCATTGCGGAGGCCATAACCGCCCTGCACATGCTCGGCGCTGCGTTCAGCCTGTGCGATGCGCTGCCGGAAATCTGCGTTGGGCGCCGTCGCCCAGGCGCGGTTGCCGACGCCGGAGAGGGCCACGCCACGCACCCGCGGTGCGGCATCCTGCGTGCGCGCCATGGCGACGTCGAAGGAGCCGGCCGGCGCCTGGCGCAGGCGGCTCTGGGTGGGGGTGGCGCTGGGCGCGGATCGGACGGGTTCCACGCCTTTGGATTACCGGCAATGGGTTAACGCAACCTCAAAGCCAGCGGCGGATGCGGCGCGCGTAATCGGGATAGTCGTGGGGGAAGCGCGCACGCAGATAGACCTCCTCCCGGCGGATCACGAGGAAATCCAGTGCCAGGAAGGCGCCGCCCACCGCCAGCCACGCCCAGAGCGTGCCCCAACTGAGCGCCACGCCGGCCAGGAAGAACACGAAGCCCAGATAGATGGGGTTGCGCCCCCAGAGGTAAGGCCCTTCGGCCACGAACTGCGAATCCGGCTTGTCGGGCCGCGGGTCATTCCCCGCACGGACCAGCACCAGCAGCGCCCAGCCGATCCAGCCCACGGCCACGAAGATCACGACAGCCCCCAGACTCAGCAGGGGCGGGCCGAGCTGCATGGGCAGCACCCATTGCAGCGCCCATGCCAAGCCAAGGGCCAGCAGCACGATCACCGGCGGCGGGACGCGCACTCCGGGGCCCCGCCCCTCCACCACCGCGGCCTCCCGCGTGGGCGTCTTGGGCATAGGTGCCTTAGGGATCCGTGTCTCAGGTATGCGTGTCTTAGGCATGCGTGTCTTCCGGCAGCTTCATCCAGCCGGGAACGCGCGGCCGCAGCACCGCATTTCCGCAGCGCAGGTCGGCCTGCAGCGCGCCAAGCCGCAACAGCGCCAAGCCATGCGGCCCCCGGCCGGAGCGCATCTCCCCCACCGTGGCCT
>Ga0105047_10007387_pt1 | contig 18506 bp, 18 predicted proteins | sample MAT04_FD_78384 | JGI IMG/M metagenome (GOLD analysis project Ga0105047, IMG submission 78384) | Freshwater microbial communities from Lake Fryxell liftoff mats and glacier meltwater in Antarctica - MAT-04 (megahit assembly) | ecosystem: Environmental > Aquatic > Freshwater > Ice > Liftoff... | reverse complement strand
TGGCCCTGCGCGAGTGGCCCTGCGCGAGTGGCCCTGCGCGAGTGGCCAATCAGACGGCCAGCCGCTCCAGGATATCAACCACGCCGAGCGCCTCTGCGTGAGGGGAGATGTAGTGCGCGTGCTCTTTGATCGCCGCCTGCGCGTTGCTCGGGCACGCGAAGAACCCGACGCGCTCGGCGATGCACTTGTCACTGGTCGTGTCGCCGATGCCCGCGAGGCGCTCGCGCGGCAAGCCCGTCCGCTTCAGCAGGCGGTCAAGGCCGGTGCCCTTGGAGATGTGCGTCAGGTCGCAGTTGATGTAGAACCACGTCATGCTCACGCGGAAGCTCCAGCCCTCTTTGGCGCACGCGGCCTCGACGCGCGGCGTCAGCGAGCGCAGGAACGCGGTGTCAGCGTGCCAGAGTGTGACGCTGGCGTTCTTCCCTGGCTGCTGGCGCACGCCCGCGGGGCCGAGTTCAAGATCGGCCCACGCCGCCAGCTCGCGCACCGCGCGCCGGTGCTCAGCGGTGATCGCCGGGTCCATCTCGGCGATGTTGGCCGCGGGGTCGTAGAGCCACACGCCCATCTCACCCACCAGCGGCGCGTGCAGGTTGCCGATCAGGCGTGAGACGGCCTCTGCAAACGGCAGCGGCCTGCCGGTGCAGAGCGTTACTAGCGGGCGGTCGCCGCGCTGCATGGCCAGGGCGTTGTGGTTGGCGACCTTGGCGAGGCTGGGCAGGTCGAAGGCGTGCTGGCCTTCGCTGACCAGGCAGCCGTCGATGTCGCAGAGCACAAGGTCAAAGCGTCTTAGTGGGAGCGTGCCTGGCATAGTGCGGATTGTTGCGTGAGCGCGGGCGGTTGGCGCGGGCGATTGGCGCGGGCGGTTAGCGCGGGGTGCCTGCGCGTTTGATCGCCGTCAGCGCGATGGCGAGTGCGTCGGCAACATCCGGCGGGTTGGGCACCTCGCTCAGGCCAAGCTCAAGTTGCATCGCCCGCTGCATCTGGGCCTTGGGCGCGTGCCCGAAGCCCGTGGCAGACTTTTTGACCTCGCTGGCGCGCAGCTCGACAAGCCCGAGCCCCGCGCGGCGGATGGCCAGCAGCATCACGCCCCGCGCGTGCCCCATCACAATCGCCGTGGCCGGGTGCTTGTAGTGCGCGTAGAGCTGCTCAACCGCGACGACCTCTGGCCTGAGCCTCTCGAGCAGCTCGACCAGGTCGCGCTCAAGCTCAACGAGCCGATCGGCGACGGGTAGCTTGATGTCAAGGCGGAAGACGCCCGCTTCAACGCACGCGTACGCGGGCCCGGACGACCGGCCGAGCTTGCCGCCAGCGCGTGCCGCCAACGGGCCGCGCGAAGGCTCAACGCACCCGTAGCCGGTCAGCCGCGTGCCAGGATCGATGCCCAGGACCCGCATGGCCTCCAGCGTAGCGTGAACTCTGCGCGGGGAACGCGCGCGGCTCAGGCGCCCGGCTGCTGTCCTCGCGGCATCTCAAAGCGGTCGCGCGTAGTGGTGTAGCCGCTGCCGCCCATGCGCCCGATGGCGTCGAGCAGCGCGGGCTCGACGTGCAGGCGGTCGTTGACAAGCCCTGCGCTGGCGACGATGTGCACGACCTCGGCCAGCAGCAGGTTGCCCCCGCCCGGCGCGCCGGGGTTGGTGCGGATGACCTGCAGCGTGCGGCACTCAAAGCTCAGCGGGCTCTGCAAAACCCCCGGCGGACGCACGACCGTGCTGGCGCGCGGCGTGAGGTGCGCAAAGTCAAACTCGCTGGTGCCGTAGTCAAGCTCGGCGGCGCAGGCGGCCATCTGCGGGCCCAGCGCGTGCGTCACGATGTTGACCACGCACTCGCCGGTGCCGCCCTCGCTGACAGGCTTGGCGTTTCGGAGCGTGTCTTTCTCGGTGCCGTCGGGCTTGTTGGCGGGGCAGAAGCAGAGGGTCATGGGGTTGCTGCCCACGCCGCAGAAGAACGAGAAGGGCGCGAGGTTGAGCGCGCCGGCGGCGGTCCCCTCGGGCCCGGGCCCGATGGTCGAGACCCAGGCGATCGGCCTGGGCACGATCGCGCCGATCAGCAGCTTGTAGCGGTCCTGCGGGCTGAGCTGACGCGGGTCGATGTGCCGTTGTGCGTCCATGCGTGACCGTAGCGGTTGACGCGCGGGCCCGCGCGCGCTTCAGTGCGCCATGACGGAGCATGACAAGAGTAATGAACCCTCCGGACAGCTTCCCGACGGCGCGCCACTTGATGCGCCGGTCGCCACACTTTGGCCCATGCTGCTAGCGAAGTGGACGGAGTTTGCCAAGGCCTCGGTGGCCTTCCCGCGCACTCCTGAGGGCGACGCGTGGCGGGCCGCGGTGCCCAGCGTCATCACGCTGCAGGCCGTCGCGATGGCGTTAGGTGAACTTGTCGAACGCCTCGAAGGCCCGGAGGCGCAGCGCCCCGCGCGCGCTGATGTCGCCCTGGCGCTCGACAAGGCCGGCGTGCTCATAGACCAGCACGAGCGAACATTGCTGGGCCTGTGGCCCGCGCGTGGCGAGGAACCCCAGGGCCAACCTCACGTCCAACCTCATCTCCAACCCCAAGGCCGACCCCAGGGTGTTCCCGCGGGTGTGATCGAGCTCATCGGTGACGCGCGTGCGGCGGTCGAGGCCGTGCTGCTGTGTACGCCCGTATAAAGCCGCGCCACACGTTCACGCCCCCGCGCTCTGTACCCGGTGCTTCTTGATCAGCACGCCCAGCAGCAGCACGTCTGAGGGCGTCAGCCCCTCAAGCCGCGACGCTTGCCCGAGCGTCTCAGGCCTGAACCGCGTCAGCGCTGCGCGGGCCTCGTTCCTGATCGAGACGATCTGCGCGTAGTCAAAGTCTGTCGGGATCCGGCGGCGCTCGAGCTCGCCCAAACGCTCGACCTGCGCGCGGGCCTTGGCGGCGTACGGCTCGTAAAAGCGGTCTGTGTGCGCACACACCAGCACCCGCCGGCCAAACTCGCCTCGTGCGCCGAACTGCCCACGCAGCGTGGCGGCCAGCGCATCGGTCGTGAACTTTGGGTTTCGCAGGTGCTCACCCAGCGGGCGGCCGTCCAAACGCGCCGCAGTGATCAGCGCGCCCAATCGCGCGTGCTCGTGCGCCTCGCGCTCGTGCAGACGCAGCCGCCAACGCCCCAGCGCGGTGCCATCGAGCAGACCCAGCGATCGCGCAAGCGCCGTCAATCTCGCACCGGCGTTGTCGGCCCGTAGCAGCAGACGGTGCTCAGCCCGACTCGTAAACATCCGGTACGGCTCCAGCGGGGTCTTGGTCGCCAGGTCGTCCATCAACACCCCTATGTACGCTTGCTCACGCCCGATGCGGACCGGCTCATCGCCAACGCTCAGCCGCGCCGCGTTGAGCCCAGCCAGCAGACCCTGGGCCGCGGCCTCTTCATACCCGCTGGTCCCGTTGATCTGCCCGGCCATGAACAGCCCCGCGACCAGCTTGCTCTCGCACGTCGCGCGCGTCTGGTGCGGACGCACCATGTCGTACTCCACCGCGTACCCGTGCCGATAGATGTGCGCCGCGCCGCACCCGGGCAGCGACCGCACAAGGCCCTCTTGCACGTCTGCGGGCAGGCTCGTGCTGATCCCGTTGCAGTAAACCCAGTCGTCGTCGTGGCTTTCGGGCTCAAGATACACCTGGTGCGAGGCCTTGTCGGCAAACCGCACGACCTTGTCCTCGATGCTCGGGCAGTACCGCGGCCCGGCGGACTCGATCTGCCCGCTGTACATCGGCGCGCGGTGCAGGTTCGCGCGGATCAGCGCGTGACCCGCCGCGCCCGTGCTCGTCACACGGCAATCAACCTGCGGCAGTACCGGGAACCGCGCCGCCACCGCGCCCAACGTCTCCGCCGTCGCCGCATCCAGCACAGCCGCGCCATCGTCGCTCCCACCGCCATCAGCGCCGTGCGAAACTTCAGCCAGCGTCAGGTCAGAGAACGGCGTCGGCGGCACATCACCAGTCTGTGGCTCCAGCGCGTCCCAATCGATCGTTGAACGCTTAAGCCGCGGCGGCGTGCCGGTCTTGAGCCGCCCAAGCTCAAAGCCCAGCTCGCGCAGGTTGGCCGAGATGCCGACTGCCGCATGCTCACCGAAGCGCCCGCCGGGGGTCTTGTGCTCGCCGGTATGCATCAGCCCGCGCATGAAGGTGCCGGTGGTGAGCACGACGGCCCGCGCGTGCAGCGTGCGGCGCTCGCGCCCATCCTCTCCTGTGCCCAGCTCAACCCCAACGATCGCGCCGCGCTCAACCACCAGCCGCTCAACGCTGGCGCGCACGACGCGCACGTGCGAGTGCGTAGCGATCAGCCGCTGCGCCTCGCGCGCGTAGGCGTGCTTGTCGCACTGGGCCCGCGGGCCGTGCACGGCCGCGCCCTTGCTGGTGTTGAGCACCTTGAACTGGATGCCCGTCGCGTCGGTGATCAGGCCCATCAGCCCGCCCATCGCGTCAATCTCGCGGACCATCTGCCCCTTGGCCAGCCCGCCGATCGCCGGGTTGCAGCTCATCACGCCGATCTTGCCCGGCTCGGGCGTGACCAGCGCGACCAGCAAACCCTGCGGCAGCTGGTCATCCCGCGCGAGGTTCGCGCCCGCGCTGAGCCCCAGCGCGACGGCCCGCGCCGCGAGCACGTTGCCCGCCGCCCACGCGGCCTCAAGCCCCGCGTGCCCGCCGCCGATCACGATGACGCCGAAGCTCTCAACCACGCCTGATTGTTGGTCGTCACTGGGGCCGCTGTGCGCGCTTGGCGTGATGAGCGCGATCGGCCTGCTGAGCCCTTCGGGGCTCGAACAGCACGCGCCAGAACCAAGCGACGTCCTCGGCCAGTTCCTCGCGGTCAAGGCCGGCCTGGGCCGCATCACGCGCTGAGGCGTCGATGTGCACGCTGGCGGTCGCCCCCTGACGCGGACCGGTTCCCGCGCTAGTTCCCGCGGCAGTTCCCGCGCTAGTGCCCGCGCTAGTGCCCGCCCCCGAGCCTCGCCCTGGTCGCGCGGCAACGCTCGTCCACGTGTAATGCGGGCTCAGCACCACGTCCGTCGGCGGCGCGGCGCGGGCCGCCAACAGCCGGTCGTACTCGGCCCGCTTGTCCGGGTCGATCAAAACCTCGTACGCGCGCTGCACGCGCGTGAAGCGGTCGTGCGCATCAGCCGCGCTGTTGACGTCAGGGTGCAGTTGCCGGGCCAGCGCCCGGTGCGCCGCGCGAACCTGCACGGGCAAGCAGCGCTGGCTCAGGCCGAGCACCTGGTACAGGTTCTGTGCGCCCGCGCCCACCTTGGCCTTCGCGCCGGCACCCTCGGCGTCTTGCTTTGCACCCGCGCCTGCCACGGCCGAAGACCCTCCGGTTGCTCGCGCTGCCTTAGTTAGGCTTCTTGGTCTCAGGCGTTGCAGAGGGCGTGGTTGTGGGCACGATCGTCGGCGTAGTCGCCGGGGTCATCGGGGCCTGGTTGGCACCTTCGGCCTCGCTGTTCTTGATCTTCTGATCAATCCACAGGGTCTCAAGGGTGAAGATCAGGTCACTGTTGGCCGGGATGCGCCCGCGGTTGCGGGCCCCGTAGCCAAGCGCCGCGGGGATGTACAGCCGACGCACCGCACCGCGCCCGATGCCCAGGATCGCGTCGTTGAAGCCCGGGATCATGTTGCCGTGAGTGAAGCGCAGCGGGGTGTCCTCGCCGGGCTGGCCCATGTCGCTGGGACGTGAAGTCCCGAAGATCTCGCCGGTGGTCAGCCAACCGGTGTAGTGCACCGCCGCATCGTTGCCAGCCTCAAGCGTCCGCGCCCCGGCATCGGCGGGCTTGAAGTCGATGACGACAATCCCGTTGGCCCGCTTCTCGCTCTTGACGGGCGAAGTGGAGCGTGTGAAGGTGGTCGAGCCGCCAGCGGGCCCAAAGACCTCCTTGCCGGCCGCGTCAAACCCGCGGTCAACAAACGCGATCTGCTTGGCGTTGCCCTTCCAGGCGCTGGTCACCTCGACGGCGCCCGCGAGGGTGGTGGGCACCGGCTGGGTCGTCGCGGCGCTGAAGTTCTCGCCGTCTCGCGTCACGGGCATGTCCATCGTGACTACGAGCTGGCCCAAGCTGATCTTTGGGAAGACCTCAGGCGCGGCCCACATGCCCGCGACCGCACCGCCGAAGCTGGCGAACGTGCGCCCGAACTCAAACTGCCGCAGGTGCAGCTTGCCCTGCCGCTTGTAGAAATGCATCACGCCCTGGCGGAACGGCTTCCAGGGCTCGTCGGCCCGTGCCAGCTCGAAGTACATCGCGTTGTCGAGGCCGTCGACGTTGATGAGCGCCGCGCTCAGGTGCAGCTCGGGCTGCGCGCCGCTGGCAGGCGTGCTGAAGGTGCCGCCGAAGGTTGCGACCATCGCCAGCACGTCCGCGTCGGTGCTGAGCGTCTTGGGCGTCTCGCGGACCACCGGGGGCAGATCGGCGGGCGCCTGCGCCGCGGCGGGCGAGGGCGCCACCGGCTGCGTCGCCTTGGTTGCCTGCTCACGCATCCGGCGCTCGTGCGCCTCGCGCACGGCAGGGGGTACGTCCTCAGGCCGCACCGGCTGAATCGCTGGCTGGCTACCGGGCTGGCCAGTGGGCTGCCCACCCGGTTGCTTAGCGAGCGTCGGGCCCGCGAACATCGAGCATGAGAGGCCCGCCATGGCGGCGACAATCAACAGGCGGCGGGCGTTTGCGGCGGCGACAGCGTGGGTGCGGCTCATAGGTTCAGACCATCTCCGTAAATGATGTCCATCAATCACCGGCGGCGACTCGCCCCCGGCGGGCAGGCATCGACGACAGGCAGGAACCAGATCGGCTTCCGACCCGGCCCGACTACACCTTGATTATTGCAGACCCCAGCTCAACAGGCGACCCTCAACCCGCAGGCCCCACCAACCTCGGCCCGCAACGGCCCGCGGCAGATGCGGGCCAAGGCGGTTCCGCGGCGGCCAAGCGCCAGGCGGATAATTCCCACCCTCTTCACCACGGATACAGCCCGGTATCCCTTCGTGCACTTTGTGCCCTCTGAGTTGCACTCTCCCCTCCTATCTCATCGCTCATCGCTCCTGCTCTCACCTCTACTCCTCTTAGCTCTATCCTCTCGCCATGCCATCGCCCGCCGTGCGCATGCACTGGGACAGCCTGCTCTTCCTGCACTGGCGAACCGACGCCGCACGCCTCCGCGCGCTGATCCCCACCAATCTCGATATCGATACCTTTGACGGCTCCGCCTGGATCGGCCTCGTCCCCTTCAAGATGGCCAACTGCCGCTTCCGCGGCGTGCCGCCGCTTGCCAGCACCACCAACTTCTACGAGTGCAACGTGCGAACTTACGTCCGCCACCGCACCCCCTCGGGCCAAGTCGTCCGCGGCGTCTGGTTCTTTAGCCTTGACGCGCAGACGCTGCTGCCGGTCCTCGGCGGCCGCTGGCTCTGGAGCCTCAACTACGTCCGCAGTGACTTCGCCGTCACGCAACAAGGTAGTGTCACAGACTATCGCCTTGAGCGCCGCCGCGGCCCATGGCCCGCCGCCAAATCGCACATCCGCTGGCGCACCGGCGAGCTTCTGGCAGAAACTCCGCCCACCACCGCGCCCACCACCGCGCCCACCACCGCGCCCACCACCGCGCCTTCCACCGTGTCCACCGGCGAGCACAGCCGCGCGAACACACCGACATTCACGCCATCTCTCACTTCGTCTTCCACGCTCGCCCACTTCCTCACTGAGCGTTACTGGCTCTTCACACGCCGCTTCGGGCGCGTCCTTGGCGGCCGCGTCGCGCACGTCCCCTGGCCCCTCCGCGCCGCAGAGCTCCTGCACCTTGACGACACCCTCCTGCTCGCCGCCGGCGTCCAAGCCCACGGCACACCCGTGGCCTTCGCCAGCGATCACCTCGAAGTTGAGGGCTACCCGCTTGGCCGCGTTCAACCGCCAGACGCCGGGCCCATTGCGGGGCCGTAGGTTTGAGCACGCATGGCTGGTCTTCCATCGCGCGGCGAGCGGCGCCCGCGCCCGGGCACGCCTCCACGTCATGGCGATGTTGACCCTTGCTCCGCGAACCTGCCACAGCCGGTTGTGTCTCAGCGCCCAATCTTGTCACCGAGGAAGCACTCTCTGCACCTCGCCGCATTCGCGTATATCACATTCTCGTGAAGCCGCAAAGGCACGCGGACGTTCCTTGGCCCGTTAAGGCTGGCGTCGCACTGAGCAACGCTGGCAGCTGGGCCGGCGGCTGGGCGGCGGCGACCCGCGTCGGCACAGGCAATCCGCCTCGTGTCTCGCAGCCTCAAAGGCAAGTGTGCGGCCGCGCGAGAGGCCAAAGCATCTATATCGCGCGGCTGTGCAAGAGCGCAAAGCAAAGCCAGCGCGCCGCCGACGCCGCCCGGGCGTTAGACCTAGCCCCTGCCACCCGTACCACCAATCTCACGGGACCTATTCACAGCCCCGGCCACCGACGCGGAGCGCGCCAGTACCCGCTGTTCGTCGGTCACTCACGCCAGCTCGGGGAACATCCGCTTGACCACCGCCACCAGGTCGCGCACGTGGCTGATGCTCTCGTCCATCAGCTTCTTCTCGTCCTCGTTCATCTGGATCGCAACAATCTTCTCAACGCCCTTGTCGCCCAGCACCACCGGCACGCCCACAAACAGGCCCTTGCCCTTCTGCCCCGGCGCCACCCCGTATTCGTCCTCGCAATACGCCGCCGAGGGCACGATCCGCTTCTTGTCGCGGATGATCGCCTCGACCATCTGCACCGTGCCCGCGCTGGGCGCGTACCAGGCGCTGGTGCCCATCAGCTTCACGATCTCGCCCCCGCCAACCTTGGCCCGCTCGACGCACTCCTTGATGACCTCATCAGAGAGCAGCTGCTGGATCGGGATGCCCGCGACGGACGTGAACCGCGGCAGCGGCACCATGTCGTCACCGTGCCCGCCCAGCAGCAGGCTCGTGATGTCCTCCACCGAGCACGAGAGCTTCATCGAAAGAAACTCACGGAACCGCGCCACGTCCAGCGCCCCGGCCTGACCGATGATCCGGTGCGCCGGGAAGCCCGTGACCTTCCACATCACGTACACCATCGCGTCCAGCGGGTTGCTCACTACGATCACAATCGCGTTCGGGGCGTGCTTCTTGATGTTCTCGGCCACGCTCTTGACGATCCCCGCGTTGATGCTCACCAAGTCATCGCGGCTCTGCCCGGGCTTGCGCGGCACGCCCGCCGTCACTACCACCACGTCGCTGCCCGCGATCGCCGCGTAATCGCTCGTCCCCATCACCGTCGCGTCAAACCGCTCAATGGGCGCGCAGCACGAAATATCCAGCGCCTTGCCCTTGGCCACGCCCTCCTTTTCGGGGATGTCCAGCAGCACCACGTCGGCCAGCTCCTTCATCACGATGGACCGCGCACACTCGCCGCCGATGTTCCCCGCACCGATGATCGACACCTTGGCTCGACGCATGATTCTCGCCCTTTCACTGCTGATTTGATGCCGCATACGCACACGCGCCCACCCTCGGGCACGGGCGCGACTGTAGACCGCTCACACGCTGCCACACGCCGTGGGTACTTCCGCGCTCCGCGTGTGTTCCTCGCCGGGTACTGCCACGCTCGGCGTGGCTCGAACCGCTCAGATTCCGGCGGCTCTGTTCGCCGTGGCCAACCCCGGTGCAAGGGCCCGAGTTCCGCCCCCTCATCAATACCGCGGCACACCCGCGTCCACGCCCAAAGACCACGCGTCGATCCCGCCCGCCATGGACTTCACCGCCGCGAAGCCCATCGCCCGCAGCGCCGCCGTCACGCGCAGGCTCCGCACCCCATGGTGGCAGTAGACGACCACCCCGCGCCCGGGCGCATCTTCCAGCGCGTCACGCAGATCGTCGCCGCGCCGCTCGATCTCACTCATCGGGATGTGCATCGCACCCGCCACGCGATTGAACGCCCACTCGTCATCACGCCGGCAGTCCAGTAGCAGTGGGGGAGCACCCCCGCCAGCACTTCCGCCAGCTCCCGCTGCCAGCATGTCACGAACCTCCCGCGGCGTCAGCTCCCACTCAGGCCTAAACCCGTACCCCACAGGCAGCCCGCGCTCATCCAGCGCCACCGCAGGCGTGACTGCTGGGGGAACAACCTTGCCCGGCTCGGCCTTCTTCGGTCCACTCATGGCTTCTCGCCCGCCTTCTCAACCTCAGGAAACTTCAGATTCGGTACCGCTCCCGGCAGCGCAATCCCATTCTTCGGTGGTCCAGCTTCGGAAGTCTTCTTCCCCTTCGCCGCGGGCGTCGCGGGGCTCCGCGCCGGCGCAATCACCGGCAGCGCCCATCCCTCCGGGGCCGCACCGCTCGGCCCGCTCCTGAACACGCCAAGGTCACGCCGATCGTCCGGCAAGCGATCCGCAAGCCCCGACGTAGACCGCCACGTGCCGGGCGGATCAATCACTGCGCGTGGCACGATCAACAGCAGCTCGGCCACAGCCAGCACCGGCATGGCCAACGCCTCAAGCTGCTGATCGCGCTGCGCACGCGGGCTCGGCAGCGCATCCGCATCATCAATAGTCGGGAACGTCCCGTCGCGCAGCGGGCTTGAACGTGTCAGCGTAAATCGGTGCGTGTACGTTGGATCGTGCCGCGTATCGCCAGTTGGAACCAGGAACGTCGTCGCGGGCCAGTTGCGGCGTGAGAGACCAAACACGCTCCGCTGATCCACCGCTGGCCGGGCCATGTCCAAGCCGCGGATGGTCTCGCGCGGCCGGCCCGGGTTCGCGAAGCTCTCAAGTTCAACCTGCGTGCTCGTGGGTGTGCCCAGCCGCGGGTCCCGCCCCGCGTCCACCACCCCGCGTGACCCGCAACCCGAGACAACCAAGGCGCACACCGAAACTGGCCAAAGCGCGATCGCCCGCGCACAAACGGCCGTCACAAGCCAGCGGTAGCGCCCTTTGACCATCACTGAGCGTAGCTGGTGCGTTTTCTGAACGTCTAAAAACCGTAACTTAGGCCCCCCGTTGTGGCACCTTAGGGGTTTGACAGGGCCAAGTGTGAACTTGGGGGCTTTTTTCGACCTGAGATTTACCAGGAACTCGACCAGAACTGTGTCAATTGTCTGGCATAGGTCGTTTCCCTGGGGTATGTTTGCTTTGTCGTGTCGGTGCCCCTGCTGACTTTTCAGTGGGAATAAAGCACCCGCGTCGGGCCTCGGTGAAAGCCGTGGCTGTTCGGAGAAGGAGCAACGATGAAGAAGTCCCTCGCTATCGCCCTCATTGCGCCCATGATGTTCGCCGCTGCCGCTCAGGCCGCGCTGCCGATCGTCTACGGCGACCGCAACGGTTCGTCAGTGTTCTTCCGGGCCATCCAAGAGAGCTCGAACACTGATTTCAACGCGGGCACCGGCATCTCGAACCCGCTCTGGGGCTCCCCGACGGCCGTTGGTGACGCTCTCACCTTCAACTCGATGGCCTTCGGCGCTAGCGCCACCGGCGCCAACCCCATCGACCTGACCGACGGCACCCTCAGCATGGTCATCGCCGCTCGCCCCGGTTTCACCCTCTCACGCTTCACCATCAATGAGCGGGGCGACTACAGCCTCGGCGGCACCGGCACGGCCAACACCCGCGTCTCGGCCGGCCTCCGCATGTTCATCAACATCCTCGATATCAACGGCAACCCCGTCAACACCGGCCCGATCGCCATCCCCTCCATTGGTGGCACGTTCAGCAACGGCGGCAGCTGGAACCTCGTCAACAACCCCGGCCTCACCCTCGATTGGAACGGATCTGCCACGGTTGATCTCGACGCTTTCCTCGCCTCGCAGCAGATCTCGGGCCAGGCCACCCGCATCAGCATCTCCCTTGACAACTCGCTGCTCGCCCAGGCCGAGGCCGGCTCGGTCGCCTTCATCAAGAAGAAGGACTTCGGCGGCTTCACCATCACCGTCCCGACGCCCGGCGCCGCCGCTCTGCTGGTCCTCGGCGGTCTCGCCGCCAGCCGTCGCCGTCGCGCCTAATTGACCACGCGACACCGCAGCAAGCGGGCTCGTTGCCGCTGTTTGCGCCTGTGACTTCATCAACGCCCCGGGGCCCTCGCCTTGGGGCGTTGTCATTGGGCCCCACACACCCACCCCGACTCGAGCTTTGACTAACCTGCCGCCATGAGCTATCAGGTCATCCGCCGCGCATTGGGCTGCGAGATCATCACACCCGCCGGCCCGCTCCCGATCCGCCACGTGCTGGGCGTAGGGCTCAACTACGCCGCCCACGCGCAGGAGCAAGGCGGCAAGGTCCCCGAGCGGCCCGTGGTCTTCGCCAAGTCGCCCTTTGCGGTCGTCCCAAGCGGGCATGAGATCATCGTGCCCAAGGTCTGCCAAGAGCCCCCGCAGCCACAGCAAGTAGACTTTGAAGGCGAGCTGGTCATCGTCATCGGCGCAGGCCCCGGTGGCGCGCTCTGCCATGATGTGCCAAAGCCCCGCGCACGTGAGTTCATCCTCGGCTACGCCGCCGGCAACGACGTCTCGGCCCGCTGGTGGCAGAAGCTCGGCTCAGGCGGCCAGTTCGTCCGCGGCAAGAGCTTTGACACCTTCGCCCCCCTCAGCGACGTTACCCCTGCCGTCCAGATCGACGACCCCGGCCAGCTCACCCTGCGCACCCTGCTCAACGGGCAGGTCATGCAAGACTCAAGCACCAGCGACTTGATCTTCGACTGCGACACCCTCGTCAGCGAGCTCTCACGCGGCACGACCCTCGTCCCCGGCACGCTCATCTACACCGGCACCCCCAGCGGCGTGGGCATGGCCCGAAACCCGCCGGTCTTCCTCAAGCACAACGACCAGGTTCGCGTTGAGATCCACGGCGTCGGCGCGGTCGTCAACACCATCCGCTTCGAGTAGTCAGCGCCGACCCAGACCTCACCAAAACGCACACGGGCCGCCCCTTCGAGCGGCCCGCGTTGCATTGGATGCTTGAACCAGCAGCGCACACCTACGCCGCAGATTCAGAGGTTCAGCTTCAAAGGTTCAGTCCTTAGCGGCGACGACGGCCAGCGGCCAGCGCGGCCAGGCCCAGCAGCGCCGCAGCGCCCGGGGTCGGGATCAGGTAGCGGTTGAAGGCGGTGTACGAGACGCCACCGGTGAAGCCGGGGTTGCCCGACCCATTGAGCCCGCTGGCCGGGAGTGACTCGTTGCTCAGGAAGCCCGAGGCCGAGCTGTAGGCCGCGAACCAGTCGATCTGGTTGGGGTTGCCCAGCGTGGCCAAGGGGATGATCGCGATGCGGGTGCCCGCGAGGTAGCTGCCGTTCACGAAAGTAAGGTGCCCGGGCGTGTTACCAGCGTTGAGCTCAAAGCCCGCGACCTGGGGGTTGCTGTTGTCCCAGAAGAGGTAGCCGAAGTCCGGGTTGATCGGGAAGAACTCGATTTCATCGCGGCTGAGGTTGCTGATGACGTTACGCCCGTCGTCGCCGGTGTCGTTCATATTGAAATCACCAAAGCCGCCCGAGCGGACGTCCAGGTACAGCGCAACGTAGTCGTTGACGCCGGAGCCGGTCGCCGGGGTGAAGGTGATCTCGACATTGCTGCCGACGACCGCGAAGGTCATCGAGCCGCCGCCGAGGGGACCGCCAAAGCCATTGCCGCCGCCGTTGGCGAACACCTGGGGCGAGGGACCGGCGAGGGTCAGGGCTTGGCCGAACGCCGAGCCAGCCAGCAGGGTGATGGACGCGATAGCTGCGATCTTCTTCATACTCTTTCTCCTCCCGTTTTTTACGGGAATACAGATGGCGGCACCGCCCGTACTCCGCGCACGGCCGGCCCAAACACACACAAACGTGGAGAGTCTCTCTGCTCCACCGCCGGGCAACCGCCCGAACATACCGTCCTGAAGATACACCACGTCAAGACTTCGTCAAGAAGAATTTGCACGCCTCCCACGAATACCTTCAGAAAGTTTGGACTTTGCTTGGTCAGCGAAACGCCTTGGGGACAGTTATCGGGCCGCCCTTGCGCTCACCGGGTCGAGCTCCAGCCCTCGGGCTTGCCTTGCCGCGGTGTACGGCCAATACTTCAGGCCCGGCATATCAAGTTGGACCGGGTCTTTCGGGAGCTCTGCGATGCCGTTTGTCTGCCACTTCACCGGGAAAAAGTCATCCTTCGGCAAGCAGCGCGCCTGGCGCGGGCAGAAGATCGTCAAGGGAGGCTTCGGCCTCAAGCCCACCGGCATCACACGCCGCAAGTTTCGCCCCAACCTCCAGAAGGTCAAGGCGATGATCGACGGGATCCCGACGATCATCCTCGCCAGCGCCAAGGCCATCAAGCAGGGTCTAGTCATCAAGCCCCTCAAGCGCCGCGACGGCTACACCGCGCAGCAGAAGCTCGCCGCCGGGGCCTAAGCCCGCCGCAGTCTTCGCGCACTGCCGAAAGCCGCACGCCAACGATCGTACTTCACCAGCACGGGCCCGCGCCCGTGCTTTGTTCTTTATGCCCCGGCATGAACCCGCGTTCCAGCGCACCACGGCAGGCCTGCGCCGCTAAGCTCAACACATGAAGTGCGATCGGTGCAACGCCGAGGCCACGGTTCACGAGGTCATGATCCGCCAGGGCCAGCACGCCGAGCGCCACCTCTGCGAGCGCTGCGCCGCCAAGCTGGGGCTCTTCGGCAAGCGCAACCCAAGTGCCGCGCTCAAGCCCAGCAAAGGCCCCAAGCCGCCGACCGCCGGTGACGCACCAATCGAACCGCCCAAGCCCACACACTCGTTCTCGATCACGCCGGTAAGCAAGCTGCCGGGCCCCTCGGGCGGGACCGCTCCGGTGCCCGCCCTGGGCCCACCCGCCCCCGCGCGCGCCGGCACCTGCCGCGGGTGCGGCAAAACCATGGCCAGCTTCCGCCAAGATGAACGCCTCGGCTGCCCGCGCTGCTATGACGAACTGGGCGAGACCCTCGCGGGCCTGATCGAGCGCGTTCACGACGGCGCGTCATGCCACGTCGGCAAGATCCCCAAGCGCCTCCTTGCCGAGGCTCGAATTCGAGCCGCCACCCCCGGCGTCACGCCCGATGCGCGCGCTTCCATCGCGCTCACCTCCAGTTCGCCAGCCGCCAGTTCTTCAACCCCCGCTTTTTCAACCCCCGGCGCGCCCGCGATCCCGGCATTAACCATCGAGGTTTCAGCCCGGCGCAAGAGCTTGCGTGAGCAGCTCGCCCGCGCCGTCGAGCTTGAGCAGTACGAGCAGGCCGCCAAGCTGCGCGATGAACTCGCCCGGCTTGATCGCCTGCTCTCGACAACGATCGTTCAGCCCGCGCCTGACGCGAAACGCCGCTTAGAGGGCACGCCGTGAGTGACACGCGCGCCCCATGGTCAGTGGAGTCTGCACGCCGCGGCGCGGGGTGGCTGCTGGGCGGTGCGATCGATGGTGACGTGGTCGTCTCCTGCCGCGTTCGCCTGGCCCGCAACCTCAGCGGTTTCCCGTTCCTCTCGCGTGCCACCCTTGACCAGCGACTTGAGGTCATGGACGCCGTCCGCGCGCAAATCGCCCGCGCCAGCCTCGGCCCCGCGCTGCTGTGGGCCAACATACACGAGCTGCCCAGCCTCGAGCGCACGCTGCTGGTCGAGCGCCACCTGATGAGCAAAGAGCTGGCCAAAGGTGACCTCCCGCGCGGGCTGGCGGTCACACTCCCCGACGAGCGCGTCTCGGTCATGGTCAATGAAGAGGACCACCTACGCGTCCAGTGCCTGTTACCCGGCATGGCCCTCCCGCAAGCCTGGGCCATGGCCAGCGAGGCCGACGACCGCCTCGAAGATGGACTCGATATCGCCTACTCATCACGCTATGGCTACCTCACCGCATGCCCGACCAACGTCGGCACCGGCGTCCGCATGAGCGTCATGCTCCACCTCCCCGCCCTCCGCCTCTCCGCCGAGATCGAGAAGGTCAAGCGCGCCGCCAGCGATATGGGCTTGAGCGTCCGCGGCTTCTATGGCGAAAACTCCGAGGCCTCCGGCGACTTATTCCAGATCAGCAACCAGCGCACCCTCGGCCGTCCAGAGAGCATGATCCTCGCCGAGCTGCACGAGCAGATCGTCCCGACCGTCATAGCCTACGAGCGCGCCGCACGCCGCAACCTCCTCGACAAGCAGCCACGCCTGGTTGAAGATCAGTGTGGGCGGGCCCTGGGCCTGCTGCTGCACGCCCGCCTGCTGACGCCCGAAGAAACCATGGGCGCAATCTCGATGGTCCGCCTTGGCCGAGCGCTGAACATCGCTGACTGCGCGAGCATCGCCGCCGACGACGCCACGCTGCTGCAGCTCATGCTTCAGGTCCAGCCCGCGCACCTGCAACGAATCGCTGAGCGGCAGATGGACCAGCAGCAGCGCCGCGAGTACCGGGCTGACCTGGTCCGCCAGCGCCTTACCCCGGCGACCGGCGCGTAGCCGTGCCCCAGCACGACAAACAACCACGCTTCGTCTGGCCCCCGCCCAAACCAAAGGCTGGGCCATCCTCTCGGCCACCCGCCGACGCCGTACACACCGCAGATCTCCGTCGCGACCCGCCAACCTCGCCGGCAACTTCGCCACGCCGGCCTGCGCAGGCCCCGCGCCTCGCCGATTGGCTCTGGGACATCGAGCGCACCTGGCTGGGCGTGCACGCCGCCCCGCTTCAACGACGCCTCCAAGCCCACAACCTCAGCCCAGACCCCGGCGACGTTTACTGCTGGCGCTGCGGGCACGCCATCGGACCGATGGAAAGTGACGCCCGCGGCTGCGCTCGCTGCCGCCCGCTCCGCCTCCCATGGCATGAAACCGTCCGCCTCGGTGCCTACGGCGGGCTCTGGCGACGCTGCGTGCTTGAGGTCAAGTTTCAGCGCTTCGGCGCGCTCGGCACATCCCTGGGCCGTGAGCTTGGACGCCAAGTCTCACAGCGCCTCACCGACCAAGGCCTCAACCCGCGCGACGCCATCATCGTCCCCGTCCCCACCAGCCTGACACGCCGCCTCGCCCGAGGCATCGACCACCCGCTCTGGCTCGCCCGCGGCGTCGCCAGCGTCACCGGCGGCACGCTCTGGCAGGCCCTCTCGCGCCAAAATCGCCCAGCGCAGGCCCTGCTGCCCAAAAGCTCGCGCGAGGAGAACCTTCGCGGCGCGTTCACCCCAAGCCAGCACGTCAGGATTGCCGCCGCACTCAAGCGAACGGCGAACGCCTATCCCAACCCGACGGCCCCCGCGCCCAAATTTCTGAAATTTTTCTGCCGGCGGTGCGTGCCCCGCGCAATCAATGACCGCCTCGGCCGCCCTGGTCTGGTCGTGCTCGTTGACGACGTGACGACCACCGGCGCGACGGCGCTCACGGCCAGCAAGGCCTTTAATCAGGCATGGAAAGCCTTGTCAGATCAAGAGTTACGCACTGTTCTAGGGGTGGTGGCAGTGACCGGCCGCACGCGCCGGGCCGAGCAGCCGGCAAGTGACGACGGGAGAGATGACGGCGATAGCGCAGAAGGTTCTAGGACGTAGTGGAGGCATCATTCGGGTCCCGTGCGGGTCGAGTTGGGGGGCGGCTGGTTGATGACGTGGGGAAAAGCTCTCGAGCGTGAAGGGCGGGTCAAGGATTTTGGGGTGGCGGCTTGACGGGGCTTGGCGGGGGCGTATAGTCCCCTCCCACACGCGAGAGCGAGTGGGCCTCGCCTCTGGCGAGTATCTCCTTGAAAAGTAAACAGTTGGGTCGTCCACGAGAGTGTGCGATCGGGCAGGGGTTCACTCCCTGAGCTTGACCAGTTCAAGCCCGATCGATCAAGGTTCGTCGGTTCACACCGGCGGGCATATCTCATCGTGACGACGTATTGGCATTATATGCCCTTATTAGTCGATATTGAGTTTGCCAGAAAGGTACCCGTCAAGCCGACGGGTATGCCGGGAGCAATCCCGGAGAGACCGCCCCGCAGCAATGCGGGGAACAGGTCAGCGCTTCAGATCCGCATCAATGCCGGTGGGCTTGCTCACCGGTGAAACGGAAAACAACTGAAGAGTTTGATCCTGGCTCAGACTGAACGCTGGCGGCATGGTTAAAGCATGCAAGTCGAACGGGCCCGCAAGGGCCAGTGGCGCAAGGGTGAGTAATGCGATCGAACGTACCCCGAGGTGCGGGATAGGCAGGGGAAACCCGGCATAATACCGCATAATGTCTACGGACCAAAGGCTTGCTGCCTTGGGATCGGCGATCGTCCTATCAGGTAGTTGGCGGGGTAAAAGCCCACCAAGCCGAAGACGGGTAGCAGGTGTGAGAGCACGGCCTGCCACATCGAAACTGAGATACTGTTCGGACTCCTACGGGAGGCTGCAGCGACGAATCTTCCGCAATGGGCGAAAGCCTGACGGAGCAATGCCGCGTGTGGGATGAAGCGGCTTTGCCGTGTAAACCACTGTCAGGGGGTAGAAACACTGATCACCTCCAGAGGAAGGGGCGACTAACTCTGTGCCAGCAGTCGCGGTAATACAGAGGCCCCGAGCGTTAGTCGGAATCACTGGGCTTAAAGGGTGCGTAGGCGGATCGTTAAGTGTC
>Ga0105047_10007386_pt1 | contig 18509 bp, 14 predicted proteins | sample MAT04_FD_78384 | JGI IMG/M metagenome (GOLD analysis project Ga0105047, IMG submission 78384) | Freshwater microbial communities from Lake Fryxell liftoff mats and glacier meltwater in Antarctica - MAT-04 (megahit assembly) | ecosystem: Environmental > Aquatic > Freshwater > Ice > Liftoff... | reverse complement strand
TTCGGGGCCGTAGTCGCTGGTGCCACCGGTGGGTGTGGTAACGGCGCTGATCAAACCCGGAAAGCGAATGCTGCGGAAATCAACCGAACTGGCGCTGTGATCCGCGGCCAACTGGCGGTAATTAAAGGTGTAATAGCGTCCCAGGTGTTCGCAGTAGAGCTTATTACAGCCGTACATGGTGGTGGGCTGCAGCCACTCGTTTTCTTTGACGCACGGGGTGGCGTTTTTCATTGCCAGGTTGGGCAGTCCATAGGCCGCGATGGAACTGGGATACAGAAATTTCACCGGTTGTCCCTGCCACTGGGATTGTTCCACTGCCAGACGCAGCAAGTTGAGTGTACCTTCGACATTGATGCGGTGGGCAGTTTCGGGGTTATATTCAGCTTTGGTTGAGAGGATAGAAGCCAGGTGATAAATGGTGCGAATTTCAAATTCAACCACCAGGCGTCCCAAGAGCATGCCATCGAGGATGTCACCCTGGATATAACGTTCGCAATAGGGTTTCAGCGTGTCGGGGAGCGGCTGCACATCCATGGCAACAATCCGCATGTTGCCTTGTTCGCCGAGATGAGTGATCAGCCCGTGGCCAATTTCACCACTGGCGCCGGTAATAAGTACTACTTCTTTACGCATGGGAAGGCTCCTTTCTTTGTTCTATCTTACACCCGTTCATTCCACAACAGGCCGGGTTTTGAGCGAACATTGGATGCTGAGGAGATAAAAGATCCTGCCGGAAGTTCTCCAGCAGGACCTTAAGGGTCAAGATCAATTCATTCGCAGTAAGGCTGGGTTTAGATGCCGAACCAGCTCAGGCGCTCTTGCGGGCGAGCAATGAAGTTAACCGCGAGGTTGAGGAAGGTGCGTGTGACGACCAGGGCGCAGAAAAGGCTGACAACCACACCCAACGCCAGGGTTACGGCGAAGCCTTTGACAATCGAGGCGCCGAACGATGAGCCGAAGGCGAACAAGATCACGCAGGTCAGCAGGGTGGCAAAGTTCGAGTCGCGAATGGATGGCCACGCCCGCCGCCAGCCCAATTCAATGGCCTGACCCAACTGGCGTCCGGCACGCAGTTCTTCTTTCATGCGTTCAAAAATCAGGATGTTGGCATCCAGCGCGCTGCCTGTACTTAAGAGGAACCCGGCGATACCCGGCAGAGTGAGGGTGACGCCAATCACATTGTAGAGCATCAGGGCAACCGCGGCATAGAAAATTATGGATAGCATGGCCACGATGCCTGGTAGACGATAATAGATGATCATGAACATGGCGACGACCAGCAAACCAATCACGCCGGCGCGAATACTGCGATCCAGCGAGTCTTTGCCCAGGGTCGGGCCGATCACGCGGCTTTCGACCACTTTCAGTGGGACCGGCAGGGAGCCATAGCGCATCTGAACAGCGAGGATGTTGGCTTCATCGCGGGTGTATTTCCCCTGAATGACGCCTTTACCTTCGGTTATGGCGCTGTTGATGGAAGGTGCAGAAAGAACCTTTTTATCCAGCACGATCGCTAAAATTTTGCCAACATTCTTGCTGGTGAAATCGCCGAAGATTTTAGCGCCTTCCGATTTTAGCTCGAAGGAAATTTCAATAGCGCCCAACGAGCTGGTGGTCACATTCACAGCGCTCAATTGATCGCCGGTCAGAATTGTGCGCCAGATTTTTACCGGCGTGGCGGTAACGACAGGAGTACCGGCGGCGGGTGTAGGGCCAGCGGTCGGTGTGGCAGCAGCTACTGTTCCGCTGTTCGCGAGATCCGTTTGAATGGGGGTCCCGGGAGCCATCTGGGTATCGCCCACATCCACAAATTCCAACTGTCCGGTATTTTTCAGGGTAGTGAATACTTCATCCGGGTTGGTTTCACCGGGAATTTCAACCACCATGCGCCGGTCGCCGGCAATTTGCACGGTCACTTCGCTCACGCCCAGGCCATTCACACGATTTTCAATAATTTGGCGTGCGTCGGCCATTTGCTGCGCAGTGACTTCTTTATCGGCAGGAAGATCAACTTCCAAAAGGGCCTGAATACCACCCTTGAGATCAAGACCTTGTTTTGTGGGCAATCCCTTATTCAAGAACGGTATCGTGCCACCAGTATCTACGTAAACGGCAACGATCAGCAAAACAAGGATGATTGCTAGGTTGATATAGCGTCGATTCATCGAAATCCAGCCTCCGATTCACACAAATACCAGCCTTGGGCTGGCGCGAGTTGGATTATACCCTTGAAAAGGGATGCTGAGTAGGGCAAAAGCTCGCAATCAATCCAAGTGGCCTGATTGGCGTAAGAAATCGAGTACGCGCTCGACAATCTGTTCGGGGCGCAGGGTGTCGGTGAAGATATAGAAGTTGGCATGCGCCCGAGCATGCGCCAGGCGACGGTGCTGTTCTTCGTATTCTTGCAGCGTCCAATCCAACTGGCGGCGGCGGATGGTTTCGGGGTAAGAGGCATCCAGAAAAATTAACAGGTCTGGTTTGGCAATGCGCTGCCACATATAAGGAACATAGGAATGTTCCTGGGCAATATGGCGCAAGAGAAAAGGATAGGCGCTCAGCCCATGGATCAATGTGGATTTCCCTGAACCGCAGGGTCCCACGATTCCTAATACCAGAAAAGGCTTAGTGGTGGGCATTAGGCAGGGCTTTTATGTCTTTATCCGTGTGCCATTGGATTTGCAGAAGTTTTTCTTGAAAATTTTGAATTAGGTCCATCGCTTCGGTTGCGCGGGAACCGCGGACTTTACAGGAACGATGCGGTGCGTGGAACTGGCAGCCGCAGCGCCATCTGGCGTATTTGATCGTCCTGGCCTTCCAGCACACGCAGGACAGCCACGCTCATGTCATCATTTGGGCGGCCCTGGTCAATCCGAATCGCTTCAGCCAGCAGCAAATTGGCAATATCGTGCGAGGTGGGGTTTTGTTCTTCTAAAAATGCATTCAAGAGGGTGCAAATATCCAACGATTGGCCATAACGGTCGCCGGCGTGGAGTAAACCATCGGTGTACATGATGACACTGGTGCCGATGGCCAACTGCAGTTCGGTTATGGCGGGGCGCAAATTGCGCGTGGTGCCAAGCGGTTGGCTTTCGCTGGAAAGACACTCGATTTTATCGCCCTGGGCCACATACATCGAGACGGGATTGTTGCGGGTGATGACCAGCGTTCCGGTTTGGAAATCGGCAGAGAGAATATTCAGACTGGCGGAAACTTTGCCGCCGCGTTCAGTATATAAATAATCTGAAGCTGCTCGCGCCGCGGCGCCGTCGCGCACGCCTTCAGCCAGCAGGCTGATGACTTTGCGCACGACAAGATTTGAAATGGCCTTTGCGCCGCGTCCGGAAGTTTGCCCATCAGACAAAACCACCGACATGCCTCCATTGGGGCGCTCGACGACTTCTACAGTATCCCCGCTCTCGGAGGTGGCGTACTTATTAGTCTTTGCAACCGCAATCTGGATTTCCATACGCTAAATTTTACTGCAAATTCCTTCAGAAAGAAGGGGCAATATTTAACAATCTGGTTTTATAAACACCTTGACGATGAACCCCTTCGTAAGTATAATTCAACGGCTATACAAAAGAACACTGGGTAAGAGAGACAGGAGTAATTCAGATGGTTCCCCAACCAAAACGTAAGCTTTCCAAGGGCCGCCGCGACCGCCGCCGTGCGCATGATGCATTAGAGTCGATCAACCTGGTTCAGTGCAGCAATTGCGGCGAAATGCGCCTGCAGCATACCGTTTGCCCCAAATGTGGGCATTTCCAGGGCCGTGAGGTCATCAGCGTAAGCAAAGACACGAAAGAAAAGTAGATAGAAAAACCCCGTACTGCGGGGTTTTTCGTTGCTTGCAGCGCAAACCATTCCGCCCGTTCTTTTTATGAAAAGCGCGGGCGGAATGGTGTTTAATTTACAGAGCCCAGGCCAATAGAAACCCCAGTACTGCCAGAATGATTCCCAGGTGCAGAAACAGGTTCGACGTGGTGATCCAGCCTGCCGGGAAGATCTGGAAAAGCAGGTTAACGATCACCAGGGCAATCCCAATCAGGGGTAGCAATCCTTTGCGCGCGGCGATAAACTCAGAGGCGCGGTCTAGAATGGTCGAAAATCTCTGGATCATTATAAGGTCCTCATTCCACTGCCTGAATGGGGGCTACCAGGAAGGGTTGATAACGGGTCAGCAGGCGTCCGGGAATCAGACCATCCATGCGCACACCGCCGCGCCCATGCTCGATGAAAGTTACCTGGCCTACTTCGTGAAAGAGGGAGATGAGTTGTCCCTGTTGGTAGGGTAGGCGCACTTTGATCGGCAGGTAGGTTTCAAACAGCAGGTTTTCCAGCGCAATCACCAGGTCGCCAATGCCCTGGCCGGTTTTGGCTGAGACAGCGACCGAATCATCATAACTTTGCAGAGCGAGTTGAATCTCATCCTGAGAACCCATTTCGTCAATCTTGTTTAAGGCCAGCAAAACGGGGATATCGCCTGCGCCAATTTCCTGAAGGGTTTCCTGCACTGCCAGGCTCTGCGCTTTGGCGTTGGGGTGGGTAATATCGATTACGTGTACCAGCAGGTCGGCTTCGGCAATTTCTTCCAGCGTGGCGCGAAAGGCCGCGATCAACTGCGTGGGCAGTTTTTGGATGAACCCCACCGTATCCGTAAACAGGATTTCATGCCCGCCGGGCAGTTCCACTCGCCGGGTGGTGGGATCGAGCGTGGCAAATAACTGGTCGGCGACATACACATCCGCTTTGGCTAGGCGGTTGAGCAGAGTGGATTTACCCGCATTGGTGTATCCGACCAGGGCGATGGCCGGAATTCGCGTGCGTTTGCGTTGGCTGCGGTAGCGCTGGCGGTGCGCGCGAACTTTATCCAATTCCTCTTTCAAGATGGTGATGCGCTTGCGAATTTCGCGGCGGTCGACTTCCAACTGGGTTTCACCCGGACCGCGCAGCCCCACACCGCCCACACCGCCCGTGCGGCCCGAAGCCCCGCCCGATTGGCGCGCCAGATGCGTCCAGGCACGCGTCAGGCGCGGCAGGCGGTATTCATACTGTGCCAGTTCCACCTGCAAATGCCCTTCGCTGGTGTTGGCATGTTGTGCGAAGATTTCCAAAATCAGGGCGGTGCGGTCAGTCACCTGAATCGCCTCGCCCAGTCTCAGCTCCAATTCACGCAGATGGCGGGGCGAAAGCTCATTATCGAAGATCACAATATCCGCCAGCGTTTCTTCCATCAGAGCTTTGATTTCATCCACCTTACCGGAACCGATGTAGGTTTCGGCATGGGGGCGGTCGAGTGACTGGGTGGCCTGACCGACCACTTCCAACCCGGCGGTGTTGGCCAATAAGGTTAGTTCGGCCAGCGAATCATCCAGGTTGAGCAGTTCGGGATCGCCGCGGAGCTCGACACCGACTAAAAAAGCACGCTTGCGGGGAGCGAGCGTAGGTTCAGATATTTTTTTTGACATACTCTCTCGATTCCGGCCTACTGCCGGGGTACCCATTTCGTCAGACGTTCCATGGCTTCCTGCACCCGGTCGGTGGCCATACCCAGCGAAATGCGTAAATAACCTTCGCCGAATTTGCCGTAAACGATGCCGGGGGTGGTGCTGACGCCGGTTTCTTCAAGCAGCCGGTCACAGAAGCCGATGGAATCGGTGAAGCGCTGCGGCAGACGCGCCCAGATGTAAATGGCGGCTGGGGGTGTTTGCACCGCGAAACCCACCGTGCGCAGCGCGGAAAGCACGATATCGCGGCGGTCCTGGTAGATCTGGTTGCGTTCTTCCAGCCAGCTCTGGTCTCCGGTCATGGCGGTAATGGCCGCAGCCAGCAGCGGCTCGAAATTCGACGAGTCCATCTGGCTCTTGTAGGTGTGCAGATAACTGATCACTTGCGGATTGCCCATGGCCATCCCCAGGCGCCAGCCGCCCATGTTGTAAGACTTGGATAGCGAATTAAACTCCAGGCAGACATCCTTAGCGCCCGGCACCTGCAGAATGCTGGGAGCTACATAGCCATCAAAACATACATCTACGTAAGGGGCATCATGGGCAACTAACACATTGTATTTGTGCCCAAATGCTACCGCTTTGGCCAAGAAATTGTAAGAGGCGGTTGCGCCGGTGGGATTGTTAGGGTAATTCAGCCATAAAATTTTCGCCCTGCGGGCGACCTCAGCCGGAATGGCATCCAGGTCGGGTAGGAAGTTGTTTTCGCTCAGCAGCGGTAATGTGTAGATTTCTGCGCCGGCAATCTGCCCGCCGGCGGTGTACACCGGGTAGCCAGGATCGGGCACCAGCGAAACATCACCGGGGTTTAAGAGCACCTGGCTGAGGTTAAACAAGCCTTCTTTTGAACCGATCAGGCCCAGAACTTCACTTTTGGGGTCAAGCTTCACCCCAAAGCGGCGATCATAGTAAAGTGCCACGGCCTGGCGGTAGGCCGGCGTGCCGCCCATGGGCGAATAGCCGTGGGTATCGGGCCGGCGGGCCGATTTTTCGAGCGCATCCACAATAAAACCAGCCGGAGGCAGATCGGGCGAGCCCATGTCCAGGCGGATGACGTCAATATTACGGGCCTTGAGACCGGTGATCTTCTGGTTCAACGAAGCGAAAAAATAGGGTTTGATGGATGCAATGCGTTCAGCAGCGCTAAAGGATAAGATCGGTGTGTCCATTTTGGGCTAAGCCTCTTCTTTTTTAGTTTGATTCGCCATGGACGCAAACAGCCTGGCCATTCGGGCATCCGGAGAGACTGTGCGCACGGGAATGAGTAAGTGAAAGGTAGATCCGGGGCAGAGCTTTTCATCGTATCCAGGTGATTCCACCCAGATGGCGCCGCCATGTGATTCCAGTATCCCTTTTGCGATGCGCAGCCCAAGGCCGGGTCCGCCGCCTTTAAACTTAATTTTGCTGCTCGAATGTAAAGATGTGTTGCCTAACCGCACAAATTTTTCAAAGATTACCTGAGAGTCGTCGGGGGCGATGCCAATGCCGGTGTCGCAAATGGTAACTTCAAAAAAGCCGGGCAATTTTCGGCCATCCACATAAATCCTGCCACCGTCTGGAGTAAATTTAATCGCGTTATAGAGTACATTGCGAAATACCTGCAGCAGGCGTTCGGGATCGCCAAAGGTCATCTCGCTGATACCCGGAAATGGGTGGATCTCCAACTGCTGGTGGCGGTCTTGAAGGGAATTGGAAAGCTCATCGACCAGCACCGAAAAAAGGCGATTAATCCACAACGGCTGAAAATTTAACGAAAGCAGGTTATTGTCGATCAGTGACATATCGATCATGTCATCAATGATCATGCGCAGGCGCCGCGTGCCGTTTTGAATGCCGTCGGACAGCACAGCCTGGGTGGGGCTCAGACCGGCTTGTTCCATACTTTCGCGCAGCATGGAAGCGTAGCCGTCGATCAGGGTCAGCGGAGTTTTTAACTCGTGCGCAGCCACAGCGATAAAATCAGATTTGCTGCGGTCCAATTTTTCCAGCGATTGTTTTACCTGGTTGAGTTGGTCGGTGAGGTAGGTGACCTTCGCCTGCATTTCTTTTTCGGCGATGCGTTCGAAGGCAAAGCCAAAACACGGCATCAGCAGCCCCATCAGGTCCAGCGCCGGGCGCTCGGGCAAATTCTGGCGGATTACAGTATAGGTTATCAGCGAAATTTCTTTGATAAGGCGGGTCAGATTGCTCGAAGAACCTTCCAGATCGGTCTGGGTGAGAGAGGTAGCCCACTCGGTTAAGATTGTATCCAGCCAGGCAGGGTCACCGGTATTAGCCGCCTGAATCATAAGATCAAATATGCGCTCCAACATGGGGCGAATATCTTCATGCGTGTTTGAGCCGCGCGCCAACACCTGGCAAGCGCGATCGAGCCACAAGGGACGCAGATTGATCAGCAGATCCAATTCTTGCATATATAAATAGTTTACGCGATTAGTCTTATTTTGCCAACTGTTCTGGCGAAAGAATCCAGCGCATCAATACATCACCGACCGCTTTAAGACTGGTTACAGATACTTTATCGGGGGTGTCGCTGATGGTATGCCAGTAAGGATAATCGAAATCGATCAAATCCACAGCGGGGATGCCTTTTTGCAGAAAAGGGGTGTGATCATCGGTCATGCTATATTTAGGTTGGGCGATGAATTGCGCGTAGCCAAGGCTGCTTGCGATCTGCCAGATGCTCTTTACCAGAGCCGGATTGGAAGTGCGTTCCTGATAGATGTTTAAATCGGCGTCACCGATCATGTCCACCACCACTACCGCCGCGGGATTCTCGTTCAAGGCTTTCGTATAGGCAGAAGAGCCCAGAATCCAATCCCATCCAGGCAGGCTGCCCTGATCCTCGGTGTCGAAAAATACCAGCCAAACGGTGGTTTTCAAGTCGGTAGGTAAGCTGCGGGCGATTTCCAGCAGAACGGCCACGCCCGAGCCGCCGTCGTTTGCGCCCGGCACCGGAAGATGCCGGTTGGCGGGGTCGGGATCCTGGTCTGCCACCTGGCGGGTGTCAAAATGCGCGCCCAGAATGATCTGCGGCGGGCCGCTGCCGCGTTTTGCCAGCACATTGCGCACCTGGTGCCCCATTTCGCTGCTTTCCTGAATGGAGGCAGTCCATTGGGCCGCTGTCAATTCGCTCTGGATCCATGCGATGGTGCGCTGGTGACCCACTGTGCCTGGAATACGCGGACCAAAATTAACCTGTGTCTCCACATCCTTCCAGGCTCGGGTTCCATCAAATGCTTTTGCCTGAGAAGCCGGTGCCGGGGTAGTGCTGGTTTTTGCCTCTGCCAGGGTGCAGCCGTTCTGCACTAGCAACAGGCCAATCAAACCGATCCAAAGTAGAAAGCGAGGTTTATGCATGCGGCTCCACGGCAATCAGGCCAAATTGCTCCATAAAGAGTTCCAGCTGTGTCAGGGCAAGCTCAACATGCAACGCGTTGCGCTCGTGTCGCCCGCGTAAACCGGGCGAAAGCGGCGGCAGAATGCCAAAGTTGGCTTTCATCGGCTGGAAACTTTTCAACTCGGCAGAGGTAATGTAGTGGCATAGTGCACCCAGCATGCAGGCCGGCGGCAGCACCAACACCGGTTCCCCGCGGATGACCCGCACCGCATTGAGACCGGCCAACAAACCGGTCGCGATGTTGCCCAGGTATCCTTCCACTCCGGTAATCTGGCCGGCAAAGAGCAGGTCGGGGCGCTGGCGCAGTTGCAGGCTGGGCAGTAGCAGCATGGGTGAGGCGATGAAGGTGTTGCGATGCATCTGTCCATATCGCACAAATTCAGCCTGTTCCAGCCCGGGAACCATGCGGAACACACGTTTTTGTTCTGGAAAGGTGAGGTTGGTTTGGAACCCCACCAGGTTATACAGGCTGCCGGCCAGGTTATCCTGACGAAGCTGCAAAACGGCATGACAATGGCGGTCGGTATGCGGGTTATTTAGCCCAATGGGACGCATCGGCCCGAAGGCAAGAGACCCGCTGCCACGCTCGGCGATGATTTCGACGGGCAGGCAGCCCTCAAAGTAACGATCCATGCCCGCTTTTACCCCCTGGCGGATTTGTTCTTCAAATTCGCGCAAGGGAATGCGTTCGGCGGTCTGCAGCGCTGCAACAAATGCCTGGTATTGTGTTTTATCGAACGGGCAATTGATATAGTCGCCCTCTGACAGCTCACCTTTGCCAAAACGCGAGGCGCGAAAGGCGACATCCATGTTGATTGATTCCGTAGTGACCACCGGGGCAATTGCATCATAAAAAGACAGGCCGTCCTGCCCGGTGAGTTCCTGAATGGCGCGGGTCAGTTTTTCTGAAGTCAAAGGGCCTGAGGCAATGATGGTTGGACCGGAAGGAATTTCGGTAATTTCGCTGCGAATGACGCGGATGCGCGGGTGATCTTCGATTTGGCGCGTAACGCTCCGGGCAAATGCCTCACGGTCCACAGCCAGTGAAGCCCCGGCCGGCAGTGCGGTTTGCCGGGCACATTCCAGCAGCAGCGAACCCAAACGGCGCAGTTCTTCTTTCAATAAACCAGAGGCGCGGTCATCCAGGATGGATCCCAACGAGTTGGAACACACCAGTTCTGCCAGTTGATCGGATGTATGCGCACCAGTCATTTTTAATGGGCGCATTTCGTACAGATCAACACTCAGGTTTTGTTCAGCTGCTTGCCAGGCAGCTTCGCAGCCCGCCAGTCCACCACCTACTACAGTCAAATCGGCCATTACCACCTCCTGGTATGAAAATAGCAACTGATTTTACCACCCGCAAAAGTATTTGGGGTGGCATGAATCTTGCATCCATCTGGTGTAGCAGGTATACTATTCACACAGGTGCAGGTTATGTTTCAACATCATTTCCAATCTCAACGACCTCAAACAACGGCTCATCTGGCGCAAACGATGACTCTGCTCAGTCTCACCTCGGATGAGCTGCGCCAGCAGATCGAATCGGAACTCGCTTCCAATCCAGCGTTGGAGATGGTGGAAGAACGGCGCTGTCCTACCTGCCGGCGGATGCTCCCCGGCAAAAGCCCCTGCCCCGTGTGCAGCCAGCCCACGTTGGCGCAAAGCGATGAACCTCTGGTGTTCATCTCACCCCGAGATGATTACTTTACGGTAGGGGGCGCCCTGGGCACGGAAGATCTGCCCGAAGATACTTTTTCTTCATCTTGTGAGGAACTGCCCGAATATGTGCTGCGCCAGATTGCCCCTGACCTGTCGCAGGAAGACCGGCGGTTGGCGGCTTACCTGCTGACGCACCTGAATGAGGACGGCTTGTTGACCACAACCTTGTTCGAAGTAGCACGCTATTTCCATTTCCCGCTCAGCCAGGTGGAACGGGTCCAGCGCATTATCCAGCGCGCCGATCCCATTGGGGTGGGTTCGTGCACTCCTCAGGAGGCGTTGCTGGTGCAACTGGATATTCTGGCAGATGCAAACCCCGTGCCGGAAATGGCGCGGCGCATCATCCTGGATGGAATGGATTTGCTCAGCCGGCGCCAGTATTCCGAACTGGCGCGCCTGTTCAAGGTTTCGCTGCGCCAGATCCAGCCGGCGGTTAAATTTGTCAGTGACAATCTTAATCCGTTCCCGGCGCGTTCGCACTGGGGAGATGTGCGCCAACCGACCGCCGCGAATGTGGAAGTATATCATCGTCCTGATATTATCATTTCCTTCCAGAATATGAATGAAAATGGTCCGCTGGTGGTGGAGATCATCATGCCGGTAGCTGGTACCCTGCGCGTGAACCCTTTATTTAAAGAAGCGGTGCACGGATCTTCCGATGAAAAACGGGAGGATTGGAAAAGTGACCTGGAACGGGCTTCGTTATTTGTCAAATGCATCCAGCAGCGCAACCACACGATGCAGCGGCTGTTGCAGCGCGTGGTATCGATTCAAAAAGAATTTATTTTGCGCGGCGACAAGCATCTAAAACCCATCACGCGCGCATCTTTTTCGCGAGAGCTGGGCGTGCACGAATCGACCATCTCGCGCGCAGTCGCTAACAAAACTATTCAACTACCCAACCGGAAAATTATACCGATGTCCGAATTTTTTGACCGCAGTTTGAATGTTCGCACCGTATTAAAAGAATTCATCGAGCATGAACTGCGCCCATTAAGCGATACCGAACTGGCCGGATTGCTGGAAAAGAATGGGTTCAGCGTTGCGCGGCGTACGGTGGCCAAATATCGTGCCATGGAAGGCATTTTACCCGCACATCTGCGCCAGGCAGGAGCTGCCACATAATGACCCAATCGGAAACCTCCGCTGCGCCGCGCGCATCTTTCTGGCGCGGCAAAAAGCCAAATATTGCAGACCTGGGGGTATTGCTCAAGCATTTGACTGAGGCCGCGCTGATCCTGGATCGGACCAGAACCTCGGTTTTATTCGTTAATCCGGCTTTTCTCAATCTCACCGCGTTTGCCCCGGAAGATTTAGCCTTGCGTCCCCTGATCGAATTGATTCCCGATACGATGGAGCGTCCGATGCAGGTTGGCGAAGAGCGCCAGGCGCGCCTGGTCCGGAAAAATCGCCCCCCGATTGAGGTGAAGGTAAAAATCAGCCCACTGGATGAAGCTGAAAATTGGGCTGTGGCGATATTCTCTCCGCTCAAGCACGTATTGGAGCAAAACTGGCTTGAACTGATGCTGGATGGTTTCAGGCAGTTAACCCAAATGGCGAGTAAAGACAGCCTGATAGAAGCATTGGAACAGGCGGTCAACATCACCCGCACCATTCTGGGTGTGGAACTGGTCGGAATCTACCGGGCCGAAAGTGATTATCCACAATTGCGTTTGCAGGCGGCCTACGACCCGGCGCTGGTCTTGCCAGATACACTACCGGTCGCGGATTTGATCCGCCTGACCAGCCCGCAGGTCTGGTTTCCGGGACGCAGGGTTTCTACCGATTTGTATCGCAGCGGGCGGATTAAAGGCATCAGCTATCTGGCTTCGACGCCGCTGGGTGAGGAAGGTGCCTGGTTAGGATTGCTGGTGGTGGGTGACCGTGTTGCCCAGCCCATTGAAAATCTACTCAAATTCCTCGCGGTGATTGGCGGTAACCTGAGCACGGCCATGGTTCAGCACATCCTGGTGGCCAATCAGCGCCTCAACATCGAGCACCAGCAGCAAGCCCTGGATTTGCAGGAAGTGTTGATTGAAAATGTGCATGATGGCGTGATTCTGGTCGGTCCTGACCTTACGATTGCGGCGATGAACCCGGTGGCTGAAGGCATGCTGGGCTACACCGAAAGTGATATCCGGCATCAGCCGATTGATAATGTGGTGATCGGCTGTGAGCGTTTAATCCCGGCGTTGAATACTGCGCTGCAGGGTGTGGCGACCCACAATTTGGGCCAGGCGCACATACACCGGCGCGATGGTCGGGCCTTTCCGGCCACCATTCAAACCATACCGGTTGAAAAAGATGGACGAGTGCAGACCACGTTAATCTTGCTGACAGATATCAGCGCAGACGAACAGACGCGCATTCGCACACAGCAGCTTGAACAGCGGGCAGTGATTGGTGAAGTGATTAATGCATTTGCGCATGAAGTGCGTAACCCCATTAACAACATTTCCCTGGGGGTCACGGCGTTGGCCAGCGAGATGGAAGCAGAAGACCCCAAACAGGAGGCGATCAACCGCATTCAAAATGACTGCACCCGTTTGACACACTTGATGGAAACGATCCTTTCTTCTTCGCGGCCGATGGAATCGCACTTTGAGGTGCTTGATCCGAAGATGGTGTTGCGCAAGATTATTGAACGCTGGCGCCCGCGCCTGGCTAAGGTCAATGTGACCCAATTTTCAGACATGCATCCCAACACGCCTCGTATCCAGGGTGATGCGCGCGCCTTGGACCAGGTATTCACCAACCTGATTAGCAATGCGGTGGATGTGATGCACAAGCAGGGCGGCGGTACCCTTTCAATCAAATCAGCTGCGCTGAACGTGATTCCCAATCTGCCCCAGGTAGAAATTTCGGTCACCGATGACGGACCCGGGATCCCTGATGAAATTCGCGAACATATCTTCGAACCGTTTGTGTCGAATAAGCTGCGTGGAACCGGGTTAGGCCTGGCGATCACCAAGCAGATTGTCACCGCTCACCGTGGCAGTATCCATGTGAATACTTTTCCGGGGGGAACTGTATTTTCTGTGATCTTACCCGCTTTTTTGGAGGGAGAAGAATAGCCCATGTCAATAACGATTCTGGTGGTGGATGATGAGGAAAATGCGCGGACGCATCTATTGACGCTGCTTGCCCGGCAAGGCTATGAGGTGGTAGGCGCAGCCACCCTGGCGGAGGCACGCGAACAAATCAATCGCGGCACCGGGGATGTGGTGGTGCTGGATGTCATGCTTCCGGACGGCTATGGCCCAGATTTGTTGGTGGAAACGACGCAACTGCAGGTGCGCCCGCCGATTATCCTGATCTCGGGCTATGGCGATATTGATATGGCTGTGGGGGCAATGAAGAATGGCGCACACGATTTTTTAACCAAACCCATCCAATTCAAACAATTGGATCAATCGATTCAACGCGCGGTTGAAGTCATTCGCATGCGGCGCGAGTTAAATCATTTGCGCCAGGTCCAGCAACAAAAAGCCAGTTTTGTGGCCGGTAAAAGCCTGCAAATGCAAAGCGTGCTGGCCCAGGCGCAGCGCGCCGCTTCTGCTTCGGTCTCGGTACTGGTGACCGGTGAAACCGGGACCGGCAAAGAGGTGCTGGCACAGTTCATCCACCGCAGCGGGGCGCGCTCTGCCAAGCCATTTGTGGCGATCAACTGCGCAGCTATTCAGAGCACCATGCTGGAAGCAGAATTATTTGGCTTTGAGGCCGGCTCCTTTACCGGGGCGGACCGCCGTAAGCACGGGCTGTTTGAGGTTGCCGACACCGGTGTCATATTTCTGGATGAACTTTCTTCCATGCCATTGGATATGCAAGCCAAACTGCTGCGTGTGATTGAAGAACGCGCCTTTCGCCGGGTGGGCAACGATAAGCTGCAGTTGGTAAAGGTGGATGTGCAAATTATCGCCGCGTCGAACCGCGACCTGAAGACCATGATCCACAACGGACAGTTCCGCGAGGATCTGTACTACCGTTTGAAAGTGGTGAACCTGCATTTGCCCCCCCTGCGTGAACGCAAGGAAGATATTCCGGAATTGGTTGGGTTTTTCATTCGCATGAATAACCAGCGCATGGGAATGAATATCACCGATATTACCCCGCGCGCGATGCAGGCGATCATCGCATACAACTGGCCGGGCAATATCCGCGAGTTATCCAATGCGATCGAGCGCGCCATGTTGTTTTGTGACGACCCCGCAATTGACCTGGCCCATCTCCCGGCTGAATTGACCTGCGTAACGAGTTAAGCACTTTCTGGCATACTTCTTGCATCACTGCCTGCTGAGATCAACCCTCAGGAGGCAGTGATGTTTAATTTCAATCTTCAAGAAACGTTGACCGTGATCATCGCGGGAATGGCAGTTTTGGGGGCAATCGCTCTGTCAACCGGAATTTTTGTTCTTTTCCGCAAGGTTATGGGTGATGAACTGCGCGTCATAGCCAGCCAGACCGCACGCCTGGCGCAGAAAGGGATTACCGAAGAAATCACCGGACTGGTCGGTAACGCCTCGGCTTTGCTCGAAGCGCTGAATTCGTTGGTCAAAACAACCACCGGCGTGGGGGTATTTTTGACCCTGATCGGATTCATATTAATGGTGGTTGCGTACTATTTGGGATTACAACCCTAATTTGAAATGTGCCTCCCAAACAAGGAGGCGGTCCGTTCCATCTCACGTGGAGGCTTCAGGATGCAGCCAATTGATCTATTGCTCAATCTTCGAAAAATATTTTCCACCAGCAAAGCTCAGCGCATTATCCCTGTTTTACGTCGAGACCCGCTGGTCTGGGCCGCTTTACAGGATGATGTCACTTTTCAGAAGATGGTGGCTTTTGCCGGGGATGAACCTGCCCGGTGGAGCCCAGCATGGGTAGGGTTGGTGGCTCTGGTCGATCAGGCCGCGCAGGTTGCACCTGGAACAACGATTGAAAGTCTGATCGAGCCGGTGCGGCGATCCGAGTTGGCTGTGAATGGCTTCTTTGACGGTCCGCGCAAGCCACAGCGCCAGCCCAAGTCGCTGCGCGAGGCGGTCAGTCTCGCAGTAGTGCTGCTGCAGCGGTTTCAACGGCAGGATGCCAACCGGCCTCTGCTGGTTGATATTTACCCACAGACTGGTGAGCCGGAACACCCCGCTTATCTGACGTGGCAGACACCTCTGGCCTGCCTGTTGGCCCTGACGCCGGATCCCGTGGAAGTGCTGCGCGCTTTGCTTCCTAAACGCACTTCGGCGCTGGTGCAGCAGTGGGTGATGCATGCTGTTTTCAGTAACCCGTTTGAGGACGAACGCAAAATCGAGATTTTCACGGCGCTCTTGAACGGTCTGCCCCCCTCGCAGCAATTGAGCTGGCTGCGCCAGATTAATCTGAACGATGAAAATACACTTGTGGTTGAAGTGGCCAGGCGGCTGCTATCCAAAACATCGATCAACAGCGCTCAACTGCTGGGAAAGATCAATCTGGACCAGGTTGATTTGGAGACCGCGATCGTGCGCAGTATGGAACTGCAGCGGTTGGCGGGGTTGTACCGCTTTGCCAACCAACCTTCCAATGCGCGGGTTATGCTGCAAAAAGCGCAGTCGATCGTTCAGCACTGGTTGGCCGGGCTCGAATTGCAAGATTCTGACCTGGTGATGCGAGAAGATGGGTCAGGGGCGGCCCTCAATGTGCTGCACAATGCCCTGGCACTGGGCGGAAGCTCCAACGGTATGCAATCAGAGATTTTACTGTCGGTTCCGCAGACCAGCCAGGCCGAATACCTGGTGGAGCAGCTCTCAGATAACACCACTAACCCAATTTCTCAAATTTTCCTGGCCAGTCGGATTGCGAAGACCGGGGAGATGAATTTTGCGCAGGAGATGGCCGAGCGCGCGGTTGAATTATGGTTGCAGCAAGTCACGCGGCAATCGCTGCCCTTTACCCCGCAGTTTGCCATGCAATGGCATCCCCAGACCCTGGTGCAGGCCCTGGTAGACCTGCGGCTGCTGCAGCAGGCGGTGGATGTGGCTGCTCGTTTGGAAGAGATTCGCCCGAATGACCCCGCGATGTGCCTGTTGCTATCGCAGATTTACGACCGGATGGGGGAAACCCAGCAGGCAGTGGCGTTTGCACAACTCAAAGCCGCCCTGACTCCCGAAGATCCGCAAACACATGCCTGGCTGTCTGTTTTGTGGGGGAAGTTGGGCAGATGGAATCTGGCCTTTCAAGAACAGCATCAGACCGTATTTCTCACACCGCAACCCAAAGCTGAAGATTGGGCGGCGCTGGCACGCTGTGGCGTTGAGCTGAAAGATTGGCCGCGTGTGGTAGAAGCTGCAGATCAGGCGCTTGTGCTCAACCCCGATCTGGGGATTGTGATGACGATGAAGGGGCAGGCCTTATTGGAAGCGGGCCAGATGGAAGAAGCCGGGCGATTGCTCAGCCGGGCCACACTGATGGCTCCAGAGGAATCGGAAACATGGCTGCAGCTTGCCAAACTGTACAATCGCAATCATAACGGCCAACGCGCACTGGAAACACTGCGGGCCGCGGTTCTGGCAGTGCCGGCCTCGGCTGAAGTAAATTTTGGGTTGGCTCGCGAATGTTTGGAGACTGGTTTGACCTCTGATGCTCTGCCTTATCTGCGCAAAGCGGCCTCGCTCGATCCCACATCGATCGAGATTGCGGTGGATTTGGGCCGGACTTTGTGTGTATTGGGGCATGTGGATGAATCGTTGAGGTTGCTGGAACAGGCCCGTTCTCGGTGGCCGCAACACCCCAACCTGGCCTACACCCATGCGCAAACTGCACTGGCGGCTGGAAATCGGGAAACAGCGCTGGCTGCGTTGGAAATGGCACTTGAGACAGGAACCCCCGATTTTGATTGGTATATTCTCTTTGCGCGAACGATTTTGGGAAAGGATACGTTACGGGTGGCGGCAGCCCTGGCAGATTTTAGCTGGGTAGCCAAAGCCGAACAGGCTTTGGAAAGAGCCCTGGCGCTGCGCCCGGATCATTACGAAGCGCTGCTGTTGCGGGCTGAGGTGGTCTTCAAGAAGGGAAATGATGAACAGGCCTACCAACTGTTTGAGCAATTGATGGATCGGCCCGAATTCCGCTCGGTCGAATTCCGCTGGCGCGTTCAGGCCGGGTTGGGGCAGGTGGCCCTGCGCCTGCAATTTTATGAAAGCGCGCTGGCTTCACTACAAGAAGCGGTACAAGATCAGCCGGAAAACGTGCAATTGCATCATTGGCTGGCCGAAGCATATTCGCTCAGCCGTTTGGAGAAACAGGCAGTTAACACAGCGCGCGTCACGCTGCGCCTGGCCCCGGATGATCTGGACAACCTGGCGTGGTATGCAGACCTGATGGCCAAATGCGGCGAGCCCCAGGAAGCGATTCAGGCGCTGCGCACGGCGACGCAGCTTGCGCCTGCCGCGCCGATTTTCTGGTTAAAAATAGCCGGACTGTCCCTGAAGCTGGGAGATACGGCTGCGGCCCGGGTCAATTTGAAGCAAATTCTCAGCCTCAGCGGCCTGCAACGCGAGATTCTGCACCAGGCGGCGCAGGTTTATGCCGCTCTGGACGAACCGAGCATGGTTTTGGAATGCCTGTCGCGCATTCAGAACCCTGATACCGGCGACCTACTGGAAATTGCCTATTACGCCATTCAGACCAACCAGTTGGAGAGTGGACTGAATGCGATCCAGGATGCTGCTCAAAAAGATCCGGAACAAGTTGCCGTTTATGTGGTGGAAGCTGATTTGCTGAATGGGTTGAACCGGCCAGAAGCCGGTCTGGCCTGTCTGGAGCATGCCTTGCATCTGTATGAAGCGCACTTGCCGGGCGATAGCGCTTCGCACCCTGTAGAGGGTAGCGCTTCGCACCCTGTAGAG
>Ga0105047_10007385_pt1 | contig 18511 bp, 20 predicted proteins | sample MAT04_FD_78384 | JGI IMG/M metagenome (GOLD analysis project Ga0105047, IMG submission 78384) | Freshwater microbial communities from Lake Fryxell liftoff mats and glacier meltwater in Antarctica - MAT-04 (megahit assembly) | ecosystem: Environmental > Aquatic > Freshwater > Ice > Liftoff... | reverse complement strand
TATTCAAGGCAAAGCAAATTCAAATAAGGTAGGTAAAACACGATGGAATTATTAAAAGAAATATATGAAAAAGAACTTGGTTACAATTATGAAAATATAGATATTGCTTATAAGCTAAGGAAAGCATCAAGATCAATTGTATTAAATGATTCACATAAAATAGCTTTGTTATATGTATCAAAGAACAACTATCACAAACTGCCGGGTGGTGGAATTGAAGCGGGTGAGGATATAAAAACTGCTTTGAATCGTGAAGTAATGGAAGAAGCTGGAGTTAATATTAATGTTTTGGGTGAAATAGGTACAATAATAGAATATAGAAATAAACACGAATTATTACAAATATCATATTGCTTTTATTCTGAGGTTAAAGGAAATATTAAAGAGCCATCATTTACAGATGAGGAAACCAATAATGGCTTTCAATTAAAATGGGTTTCCATGGATGAAGCTATATCTATTCTTGAAAATGACATGCCGGATAATTATGTTGGGAAATTTATTCAAAGCAGAGATTTACTGTTTCTAAAAAGGGCTCATGGTATTTTAAATAACAACAATATTTAACTATTACATATTTAATATTATTTTATATAGTCAGGGGATGGTTGAAAATTGAAGATATACATAACAAGACATGGAGCAACGCAGTGGAATAAAGAAGGAAGGATGCAGGGTTGGCAAGATTCTGATTTAACTGATATAGGAGTTGATAATGCTAAAAAATTAGGTGAGAGCCTGCAGCATATAGATTTCAATTATATCTATTGCAGTCCACTTGGCAGAGCTTATGATACAGCAAAATACATTAGAGGAAATAAAAATACTAAAATAATTAAAATAGAAGATTTGAAAGAAATGGGATTTGGTATATGGGAAGGCATGGATAGTGAAAAAGTAAAAGAATTATATCCCTCCCAGCACTTTAATTTTTGGAAAAAGCCTAATCTGTATGAACCTGTAGAAGGGGAAAGCTTTCATGAATTAATCCACAGAGTAAAAAAGGCATTATATGATATTATAGATAATTCTAATGGTGAGAATATTTTAATAGTAACACATACAGCTGTAATAAAGGCAATCTATTCAATAATCAAGAATTATTCTATTGAGGATTTTTGGAGTAAGCCCTTTATGTATGATACATGTTTATCTGTATTAGAAGTGGGAGATAAGAAAATTGAAATTATTTTAGAGGCTGATATTTCACATTTAGATTAGACGATATAAATGTTAATAATATTTATGAAAAGAGAGGGTATCTTAAAATGATTTATTAAATCATTTTAAGATACCCTCTCTTCTGAAATTTTAACTATTGTACTATTTATATAGTTAGTTACTCTAACTTATATAAGAGTTATTACATTTTTTCTACTTCAGATATTGGTCCTTCAATTATTATTGGATTTTTAGAAGGATTTAGCCATTTTAAAGTACTTATTACATTCTCTTGGGCTGCTGCCGTACAACCTGCTGTTCCACTACCGGCACCGGACCATACATGAAAGAATATAGCAGAACCTCTTCCTGGCGTTTTCTCAGCAGTATTGTAGTTTATTACAAAACCATAATTATACTGAGGGATATACATTTTTTCAGCAGATTCCCATCTACCATTAACAGGACCTTGTTGCCACGTATTGTATAAGGATGAATTAATATCATCTACCCAAAAATCATTAAGAGTAGATTGCCTATATTCCATTGCAGTACCAGGATTTGAATATCTACCAAAGGTAGTACCTAATGTAAAAATACCTATAGGTGAATGCCCATCACCTTCCGCCTTAGCATAAGCAAAACCTGCTTTGCCTATATTGCCAGCAAAAGAATCAATTTGTTTCCAATTTCCATTAACCTTTTCAAAGGCTGTAATGGTAGAATTTACATTTCCAAAATCATTAGTAGTAATAATTATAGCTTGCTTAGCATTTCCTTTTCCTTTTATCCGATCTATCAAAAAATTAGTTTTTGGTTTAGTGTCTGTAGGTGGAACTACTACCGCTGCTTTTTTACTGGAGCTTGTCTCATTTTTAGAAGAAGCCTCTTGCTTTTTTGATGCTTCAGCTGCTTCTTGCTTTTTTGATGCTTCAGTTGCTTCTTGCTTTTGTTGCTCTACTTGTGCTTCAAGCTTTTTCTGATCTTCTAATTTTTTTTGATCCAGTTTTTTCTCTTTTCCCAACTTTTTCTGTTTTTCCAACTTTTTTTGTTCCTCCAATTTTTGTTGTTTCTCTATTATATGCTTATTCTCAAGTTGTTTAGTATTTTTGTTAGCTGCAATTTTAGTATTATTCTCCAACTTGTTTTCTGCTAAAATAGAATTTGATTTAACATATGTCACAATGGCAATTGTGGCAACTAATACAAATATAGATAAAATCATATATGCTCTTCTTGATAATTTCATATTCATCTCCTTAAAAAACTAGTTTTTATTAGGGGAAACGTGATAAAATATAATAAGATTCGACAATTTGTAAATTGTGATTATCCTTTGATGATATTATAGCATAGTATAACGTTTACCTAACAAGAATTTTAACGAAATATGTCTCATTATATACAAATCTATATAATGAGAGTTAAATATATAGAGAAAATAAAATAATATACAAATAGATTTAATGGGATGTTGGATGAATATAGAGGGTAGGCACTGGTATGTTGAAACTACTAGCAAATTCAGTTTAAAAAAATAAGTGTTATTAGGGGGAGAAAAAATGGAATATAAAATCGAAGAAATGAAAGAGCTAGATTGGGATAAGGTAGCAACTATTTATTTGGGAGGAATTAAAACAGGGATAGCAACATTTCAAAGTGAAGTACCAACTTATGAAAACTGGAATAATAGTCACATAAGTTCATGCAGGTTAGTTGCTCACTCTGATGATAAGGTACTAGGGTGGGCAGCTTTAAGTCCAACCTCAAGTAGATGCGTTTATGAAGGAGTAGTAGAAGTAAGTATCTATATCAGTGAGGAATATAAAGGGCAAGGGGTAGGAACGGCTCTTTTGACGGATTTAGTTAAAGCATCAGAAAGAAATGGTTATTGGACCTTGCAGTCTGGAATTATCAAAGAAAATATTTGTAGTATAGCCTTGCATAAGAAGTGTGGTTTTAGAGAAGTTGGTATAAGAGAAAAGATTGCTAAAATGAATAATGGAAATTGGCTAGATTTAGTTTTAATGGAACGTAGAAGTGAGATAGTTGGTGTCACCCATGTGGCAAGTGGCAAGTTGCATGACCCATTAAAGAATAATGTAGATTAGAATAAACTACATTATTCTTTTTACCCTATAATAACTTATAAAATACAAATGATTTTCATATATTTAGACCTTTTATGAACTTATTTTCATACTATTGGTGTATAATTATACGAACCTTGTAAAATTTTTTAAGGCGAAAAAATTTATTTGGGAAATTTAGTATCTGATTTGCTGTATCTACATATATTGTAAAACAACAACGAGGAGGAAATTATATGTTAAAAAAGGGAAATAATAATTATATTTTACGTTTTTTAGAATTTCATTTGAGTAGGGGTGTTAAGAAATGAATGTATTATTTGAAGGAGTAAATAGATTTTTTGATTTTATAGTTCCTATTGCAGATTTTTTATGGGAATTTCCAACTAATATTGATTGGTATGCTAACATTCCTATTTTAGGTGAGTTTGCGCTTGCAGTTATTTTACTTCTGGGAACAGGAATTTATCTTACATTTAAAACTGGATTTATTCAAGTTATGGCATTTAAAAAAGGAATTAAGATTCTCGCTACAAAGAAGACAACAGACACTGGGATCAGTTCGTTAGCTTCTTTTTTACTAAGTTCCGCTATGAGAGTGGGACCAGGTAATATTATGGGGGTTACAGGTGCAATATCTGTTGGTGGACCAGGTGCACTATTCTGGATGTGGGTTTCAGCTTTTTTCGGAATGTCCACGGCTTTTGTTGAATCAACCCTTGCACAGATTTTCAAGGAGAAAAATGGAAAGGAGTACGTAGGAGGACTTCCATTTTATGGACAGAAGATTTTAGGAAATAAACGATGGGTAGGTATTATACTGTCTTCACTTTTTATAATATATGCTCTGTTTGTTATCCCATCTCAAGCCTTTCATTTATTTACAAGCTTTGGTTCAATAGCAGACACTATAGCTGGTAAATCCTTTGGACGTCAATCTTCTGTTTATTATGGTATAGCTATAGTCTTAATAATTACCGTGCTTTTAACTGTAATCGGAGGAATTAAAAGAGTTACGGCGGTTACGGATGTATTGGTTCCTATTATGGCAGTTATTTATACAATCATAATTCTTTTGATAATAATAACTAACATAGATAAAGTACCATATTTCTTTAAAGAAGTGTTTGGTGGGGCCTTTAAGCCTAATGCAATATTTGGTGGTGCCTTCGGTGTGGCTTTAGCTCAAGGAATTAAGCGAGGACTTATGTCCAATGAAGCTGGTCAAGGTACAATTACAATGGCAGCCGCTACAGCGGAGAATGTTCATCCTGCAGAACAAGGATTTGTACAAGCTCTAGGGGTTTTTCTTGACACAATGATAATATGTAGCATGACTGGCTTTGTTATTATTATGGCACATGTTTGGACAGGAACTGCTGGAGTTGCATGGGATAGTATACAAGCATCTAAGCTTACAGTTTATATATCCTCGGTCCAATACTTGGTTCCTGGTACAGTCTTAGATGGTACAGTTACAGTTATTGTTTTACTGTGCTATGGAATGTTTGCATTTACAACATTGCTTGGTTTAATATTGTTTGCAGAAGTATCTGCAAATTTAATATCCAGAAATAAGAAATTTATTATGGGAATACGTTTAGTTGGTGCATTATTCTTTGTTCCATTTGGAGCACTAACAGTTCTTGCAGGGTTAGAACTTAAAAACTTATGGTACATAGGCGACTTTGTTAATATCGTATTAGTTTATGTAAATGTACCAATTATATTAATTGGGTCTAATATTGCATTAAAAACATTGAGAAATTATAAAAAAACTAATGGAGCTAAGTTTAAATCAAAGTCTATTGGTGTTGAAACTGAATTTTGGAAGTAAATTGCTGGTGCAATCCACGTGGCAAGTGGCAAGTTTGATATAAGGAGAGCCGCATTGCATACGATGGTTTTTTGAAATAAGAGGTTTTAAAAGAGGAAAATCATCATATTTATAGAATACTTTATTAGATATAATTCTTTTCTCTTATGAGAAAATAAGGAGGCATTTTATGAAAATGTTAAAAGGTACAAAAACTGCTGAAAATCTTATGAAATCATTCGCTGGCGAGTCACAAGCTAGAAATAGATACACTTATTACGCATCTGTAGCTAAAAAAGAGGGATATGTACAAATATCTAATATATTCACAGAAACAGCAGGCAATGAAAAAGAGCATGCCGAAAGATTCTTTAAATTTTTAAGTACGAGTTTAAATGGAGAAGTGGTAGAAATTAATGCAACATATCCTGTAGGTCTATCAGATACTAAAGCAAACCTATTATGGGCAGCAAACGGAGAAAAAGAAGAATGGTCAGAGCTTTATCCATCATTTGCAAAAACTGCTGAGGAAGAAGGCTTTGCTGATATTGCATTTGTATATAGAAAAATTCTTGAAGTTGAAAAACATCATGATGAGAGATATAGACAATTATTAAGTAATATAGAAAATAATACAGTATACAAAAAAGATACAATGGTTAATTGGAAATGTAGCAACTGTGGTTACATTTTTGAGGGAAAAAGTGCTCCGGAAATATGCCCAGCATGTGTACATCCAAAAGCTTATTTTGAGGTATTATCTGAAAATTATTAAAATAAAGTGTTATCCACGTGGCAAGTGGCAAGTTAGCAATTTGCAACTTGCCACTTTTCATGTGGATGGCATCAAAGGAGAAATCATATGCATATTCCAGATAATTATTTAAGTCCCACAACCTGTGCAGTTATGGGAGCAGTTATGGTTCCAATATGGAAAATTGCTGTAAAAAAAGTTAAAAATGAAGTGACAAAAAAGAGAATTCCTCTCATGGGAATAGGAGCAGCTTTTACTTTTATGGTTATGATGTTTAATATTCCACTTCCAGGAGGAACTACTGGACATGCAGTGGGAGCAACTTTGATAGCACTTTTTTTAGGCCCGTGGGCAGCGTGCATATCTATAACCATTGCTCTATTAGTGCAGGCAGTTATCTTTGGTGATGGTGGTATCCTAGCCTTTGGAGCCAACTCTTTCAACATGGCATTTATTGCACCTTTTATCGGGTATTATTCATACAGCTTAATAAAGGAAAGAATTAAAAGTGATAAAGGCACTTACATAGCAATTTTTATTTCAGCATACTTAGCACTTAATTCTGCTGCACTATTTACTGCAATTGAATTTGGAATTCAGCCACTATTGTTTGTAGATGGGTCAGGACTGCCACTTTATTCTCCATACCCATTAAATATATCAATACCAGCAATGCTTATCCCACATTTAGCCATTGTAGGGGTTCTAGAAGGAATTATTACAGCTGGTGTATATGGGTTTGTTAAAAAAGTATCACCAGGAATTATTTACGAAGGGTTAAAAATAAAGATGAAACCCATTTTCGGCTTGCTTATAGGAATGGTATGCCTTTCTCCACTTGGGTTACTGGCAACGGGAACAGCATGGGGAGAGTGGTCAGCAGAGGGAATTAAATCCGTACTAACTAATGGTAAAACATTAGGTTTCATTCCCAAAGGAATGCAAGATGGTTTCAGTTTTAATGCATTAATGCCTGATTATTCAGTTAATGGAGTTCCTGAAATTATGGGTTATATGCTATCTGCTGTAGGTGGAATTGCTATTGTAATTATAATCTTCAAACTAATTAATAGTAATAAAAAAAGCCAGGAAAAGAGGGAGTATTAAATGCCAGAATGGCTTATGAAAAAAGATGATTATGTTCCTTCAAATGAAAAGAATACTTTTATTAATAAGAGTATCCTATCTATTTTAAAGATGTTAACAAAATTCAAATACAACGCAAAACATAAATCTAATAGATTTGGAATAAACACCATAACTAAATTTATATCAGCGATTTTATTAATAATACTTGTAGCACTTTCAAGAAGTTTTCAGTTTATAATAATAATAGATGTGTATTTATTATTTATTATTAGTCTACTTAAATCACAAGAAATAATGCACATAATTAAATTGGCAGTAATAGTAACAATTTTTACGCTTATTATTATTTTGCCGTCATTTCTTATGGGAAACATAAATAATAGTATACTTATTGTAATTAAAACATTAACAACCGTAACGACGGTTAATATTACGTCCTCTATTACGCAGTGGAATGATCTAACTAAGACATTAAAACTATTTTTTATACCAGATATTTTTATCTTAGTTTTGGATATTACTATAAAGTATATTGTTATTTTTGGAGAATTTTCTTTAAATATGTTATATGCACTTAAATTAAGGTCTGTTGGAAAAAATAAAAACAAAACCACCTCACTATCAGGAATTATAGGCACTATGTTTATAAAGTCAAAAGAAATGGCTGAAGAAATGTATGGTGCAATGGAATGTAGAGGGTTCACTGGAGAATACAAATTACATAGTAAGTATAAATTTAGACTAAATGATATGTTATGTATTATAATTAATATAGGTTTTATAGCATCATATTTTTATTTTGTTAGGGCGTGATTTTTTGATCCAAATGAAAAATATTTATTACTCATATGACAGCGGTGCACCGGCACTTAAAAATGTTAGTTTAGAAATTAAGCCAGGTGAATCGGTGGCATTTATAGGCCCTAATGGAAGTGGGAAATCCACCCTTATGAAATTAATTAATGGACTAGTTAATCCTGGAGGTGGAAGTTACAGCTTTGAGGGCAAAGAAATAACTTCAAAATATCTTCAGAATGATTTACTTTTAAAGAATTTTCATAAAAAAATTGGATTTGTATTTCAAAATTCAGAAGTGCAACTTTTTTGCTCAAATGTATATGAAGAAATAGCTTTTGGTATAAGACAAATGGGTATGTCTGAAATAGAGGTTCAGAAAAGGGTTGAAGATATTTTGAAGCTACTAAAGGTGGAAGAGTTAAAACATAGGCAGCCTTATCACTTAAGTGGAGGAGAAAAAAGAAAAATAGCTATAGCCTCTGTGCTTGTTATGAATCCTGAGGTGCTGGTTTTTGATGAACCAATGAATGGACTTGATCCTGAGTCAAAAAGGTTTTTAAGAGAATTAATGGTTAAACTAAATGAGGCTGGTAAAACAATTTTGTGTTCAACTCATGATTTTGAGTATGTAAAAGGTGTATTTAAGAGAGTTGTTGTATTTTCAAAGGAGCATACAATTATAAGAGACGGTGGCTACACGGAAATAATGGAAGATAAAGAGTTTTTGATTAACAATAATATAATTTGAAAGATTGGTGCCATTCAATTCGCAAGTGTCAGGTTTTAAACTTGCCACTTTCCACTTGGATGGCACTTTATTTTTAAAAGCAGTTGACAAACAATTGGGTTAAGCATACTATGTACATATACCCACATAGGTATATGTACATAGTATTATTTAATTGAATATATGAGGATGTGGAATTAATGGATAAGTTAATGAATTTATTTAAAGTGCTCTCTGATGAAACTCGACTTAGGATTTTAGTGTTGTTATATCATAAAAAACTATGCGTATGTGAGATCCAAGGAATCTTAGAAGAAACTCAACCTAAAATTTCAAAGCACCTAGGAAAACTTCGAAATATGGGTTTTGTAAAAGATGAAAGGAAAGAGCAATTTATATATTACTTTCTAGACAACGATAATCAATTACTCAAAGATATATTAGAGAAGATAATTTTGAATTCAGAAGATTATGATAAGTTGCAAAAGGATTTGAAAAATCTTCAAAAAGACAATGATTACGCGCCAAGTTTCAAGGATAGATGTAAGTGTAATAACTAATTTGACTTAAATAATTTTTAAATAAATCAGGTAGGTGACCATTATGAATGTAATAGAACAAATATTTTCTTGGCTAAATAATGAAATTTTGAAAATGAATTGGCTTTCAAATCTTATTAAAAGGCTTGTAGAAAATGTATTTGGATTATCAATTAAAGAAAGACTGGGTGGCAGCATACATTTTTTCATATATGACACTATAAAAATATTTATATTGTTATCCGTGTTGATTTTCCTTATATCATATATTCAAAGTTATTTTCCACCAGAAAGAACAAAAAAACTTCTTGGAAATATCAAAGGCATCAAGGGAAATATACTAGGGGCATTGCTTGGAACAATTACACCATTTTGTAGTTGCTCTAGTATTCCAATATTTATAGGATTTAACTCAGCGGGACTACCCCTTGGAATAACTTTTTCTTTCCTTATATCTTCGCCACTGGTAGATTTGGCATCATTATTAATTTTAATGTCTTTCTTTGGTCCTAAAATTGCTATAGCCTATGTTGTAGTAGGATTAATTTTAGCAGTTATTGGTGGAACTATTATAGACAAATTAGGGCTTGAAGAGTATGTAGAAGGTTATGTAAAAGAAATAGAAAATGTGGATGCAGAAATAGTTGAATTGACAAGAGATGAGAGAATATCTTATTCTAAAGAGCAAGTCAAAGATGTATTTCAGAAGGTTTGGCTATATGTTTTGATTGGTGTTGGTATCGGAGCTGCAATTCACAACTTGATCCCAAGGTCAATAATACAGAATATAGTTGGAAATAACAATCCGTTTGCAGTACTTCTAGCTACTGCAGTAGGTATACCAATGTATGCGGACATATTTGGTACACTACCAATAGCAGAAGCGTTATTTGGTAAAGGTGTAGGAATTGGGACAGTATTATCCTTTATGATGGCAGTAACCGCTCTTTCACTTCCATCAATAATTATGCTTAGTAAAGTTGTTAAGCCTAAATTATTAGGTATATTTGTAGCTATAGTTGCAACTGGTATAATAATAATAGGATATCTATTTAATGCATTTTCATTTTTATTAGTTTAGAAATGAAAGAATACAATAACTTTATGCTCTTAATGGGCACAATAATATAAATTTAGGGGGATAACAATTAATAGTTGGTATCTACCCAAGGATGTACAAGGAGGATTTATTATGATAATTAAAGTTTTAGGCTCAGGTTGTTCAAGTTGTAAGAAACTAGAGGAAAACACAAGAAAGGCAGTAGAGGAATTAGGAATTGATGCAACTATTGAAAAGGTTACAGATTTTAAACAAATCATGGCTTATGGAGTTATGAAAACACCTGCTTTAGTGGTAGATGAAAAAGTGAAGATTATGGGAAGAGTACCATCAGCTGATGAAATCAAGAAATATTTATAATAAGCTTTGCTAGTAGATAAAGCTAATTGCACTAGGTATTTTTAGTAAAGCGTTAAAATATATTATGGGTAGTGCTATTCTTCTTATTGCTTTTTATATGTTTTATTTAGTATTTTAGGCATCTGACACCACCCAAAGTGAGGTGTAATATATGAATTCAGTATCACTATCAAATCTAAATTTATTTAAGGTAATAGATGAAATTACACAAAAGGCATGTTATGGGTATCATCAAGAATGTTATGCTACAGAGTGGCAAAGGCTTTCGGGATGTGGGCCTTCTGCAGCAACGAATATTCTCTCTTATTTAAGTCATACTAGGTCTATTTTGGGATTAGATCAGATTTTCAATAACAAAAAAAACTGCTTACCACCAATGGAAGAGATTTGGAAGTATGTTACCCCTACAACAGAAGGTATTCCAACCACTAAAATATTTTATGAAGCTGTGCTTTCTTACACAAGGTCAAAAGGATTGAATGTGGAATACGATTTTTGTGATTTACCTGAAGACAAAGTTAACCGTCCTAAATTGAAGGAAATAATAAAATTTATAGAAGGTGCATTACTAAAAGATGCTCCTATAGCGTTTCTAAATCTATGCAATGGTGGGGTGAAAAACCTTGATCCATGGCATTGGGTCACAATAATTTCCCTTGAGTATGCAAATGATGGAAGAAGTGCATTTGTAAATATTTTGGATGAAGGTAAGATTAAGAAAATTGATTTCGAATTATGGTATACCACAACAACACTTGGTGGCGGCTTTGTATACTTTATATAAACATTTTTTTGTAAATTAGGTTTGTATAATTGTATAGAAAATAAATTATATAACAATAAAAGGAGGATTATTTATGAAACCAAAAGTAGCATTTATATGTGTTCATAATTCATGTAGATCACAGATGGCAGAGGCACTTGGAAAACTATTTGCGGCAGAGGTGTTTGAATCACATTCAGCAGGCACTGAAACTAAGCCTCAAATTAACCAAGATGCGGTGAGAATAATAAAAGATTTATATAAAGTAGACATGAATAAAATGCACACTTCAAAATTAATTGAAGATATACCGGAAGCTGATGTTGTAATAAAAATGGGCTGTAATGTAGTTTGTCCAATAATGGCTCACAGGCATGAAGAAGATTGGGGACTAGATGATCCTACTGGAAAATCTGACGAGGAATTTATAAAAACGGCAAAAATAATCGAAGAAAAAATTGTGGATTTAAAGAAAAGAATTGAAAATAATGAGATTGATTTAGATGGAGAAATAGTATGGTAGTTATATTTATTTAATTATAATAAAAATATAGTAACAAATGTTTTTTAAAGCAATACTATATGAGTATATGAGTATATAAAAAGATAGTGGGAGATGAAAATAGTGGTTGATATATTTAAAGCATTATCAGAAGAAAACAGACTTCGTATATTGGCACTGCTTATGAAAGATGAAATGTGTGTATGTGAAATTGAGGATTGTTTAAATATGAATCAGTCAAATGCTTCCAGGCATTTAACTGCGCTTAGGAAATGTGGAATACTTGAGGCTTATAAAAAAGCACAATGGGTGTACTACAAAATAGATAATAACTTTATAGAAAAAAACCCTGATTTATATGCTTATTTGACTAAAGAACTTAAACAATTACATTCTTACAATAGTGATTGCGAAAAATTAGCATCTTCTAAACTTCAATGTTTATGTGATATCAAAACAGAAAAATAATTAATTCGATATTGGAAATATAAAATTATTAAGAAATAGGAGTGACTAACTATGAGTGAAGTAAAAACACCTGAAATTGCGTTCTTTCAAAAGTATCTAACAGTTTGGGTAGCTATTTGTATGGTAGTAGGAGTGCTTATTGGGAAGTTTATTCCAGGAATCCCAGACTTCTTAAATCAGTTTGAGTATGCCAAGGTTTCAATACCTACAGCTATACTTATTTGGGTAATGATTTATCCCATGATGATGAAGGTAGACTTTCAAAGTGTTAAAAATGTTGGTAAGAACCCGAAAGGTTTATATGTAACATGGATAACAAATTGGCTTATAAAACCATTTACAATGTATGCAATAACTTCATTATTCTTTTTTGTGATATTCAAAGCATTTATTAAACCAGAACTAGCTACGCAATATCTTGCAGGAACCATCTTACTCGGAGCTGCCCCTTGTACTGCCATGGTATTTGTATGGAGCCATTTGACCAAAGGTAATCCCGCTTATACCGTTGTGCAAGTAGCTACAAATGATTTAATCATATTGGTTGCATTTATACCTATCGTGAAATTTCTTTTAGGTGTCAGCAACATTACTGTTCCTTGGAATACACTTGTTTTATCGGTGGTTTTATTTGTTGTTATTCCTCTAGTTGGGGGAATTTTGACTAGAGTTATGGTAACAAAGAAAAAAGGCATAGAGTATTTTGAAAATACTTTTCTGCATAAGTTTGATAATGCAACTACTATTGGATTATTACTTATGTTAGTGTTGTTATTCTCATTCCAAGGTGAAACTATTTTAAGCAATCCACTGCATATTTTACTTATTGCTGTACCACTAACTATACAAACATTTTTAATTTTCTTTATTGCATATTTAACAAGTAAAAAGCTGAAACTACCACATGATATTGCTGCACCGGCTGGAATGATTGGAGCCTCAAACTTTTTTGAACTTTCAGTTGCAGTTGCAATTTCACTGTTTGGTATGGACTCTCCGGCAGCACTTGCTACAGTGGTAGGAGTATTAGTTGAAGTACCAGTAATGCTTATTCTTGTAAGAATAGCAAATAAAACCACTAATTGGTTTCCACAAACAGTAGATTAAAACAAATAATAAAGAATAATTGGAGAGATTATTTATAAAAAAAATGCAAATATTTGAAGCAGCTATGTGTTGCTCTACAGGACTTTGTGGAGTAGGCGTTGACCCAGAACTTTTAAGAATTTCAACTGTCCTTAGTTCACTAAAAAAGAATGGTATTCTCAGCAGCCTATAATCCGTGGGGAATATTAGCTGGCATTAGTATTAAATATGTGACTTAAATCAAAATTTAAAGATAATGTGAATATATATTTTCTTTTTTATTGTTATTAACTGTAAAATTATGGTATAATATAATCATTTAGTTGACGATGTTACATTATATAGATATGGATATAAGGAGGGATGAGTTGCGTAAAAGAATAATAACAATAATAGTAACAATTGGACTAGCTACAACACTAAGTATGCCAATTTTTGCAGAATCATTATTAGATAGTTATGCAAATCAAAATAAATCGTATAAGCAAGCACAAAGCAAGGTTGAGGAACTAGAAATCTCTATTGAAAAATTGGATTCCGATATAGAAAAAATTCACTTAGAAGTTAATAAAGTAAGTGTAAAAATGGATAAAACTCAGCTGAAAATAGAAAAAGCAAAAGAAGATATACAAGTTGCAGATGGTAATATTTTAGCGGAAGAAGACTTATTTAATAAGAGAATGCGAAGCACCTACATGAATGGTGTAGGTAGCTATTTAGAATTTTTATTAGATTCAGCGGGAATAGGAGACCTTATTTCAAGAACTGAAAACATTATAAAAATTGTGGAATATGATAATGAAATTATAGAAGAATCATCAGATAATAAAAATGATATTGAAAATCAAAAACAGACCCTTGAAACTGAGAAAACTAGACTATTAATAATGTCAGCAGAAAATGAAGACAAAATCAGTAGCCTTAAAGATAAAAAGCAAAAACAAAGTGTACTAATTGAGGAAGCTAAAAAGGAGCAACAATCATATGCTGATATGATTAGTGATAGACAAGCTATTGCAAATGTTGCTATGAACGAAATAAACCCACCAGGTAATACAAACCAAATAAATTCAATAAACCCAACAAAAAACAATGTACCTGAGTCTACATTATCTAAAGTAAATTCATCAACCAGCTCTAATGATATAGTGAATTATGCAAGTGCTTTTTTAGGAACACCATACGTGTGGGGTGCTAATGGTCCTAAAAATTTTGATTGTTCTGGTTTTGTGAAATATGTATATGCTCATTTTGGAGTCTCAATAAGTAGAACAACCTATACACAGATAAAAGAGGGATCGTATGTATCTAAAGAAAATTTAAAACCAGGAGATTTAATTTTCTTTGGAACATTTTCAAATCCATATCATGTGGCAATGTATGTAGGAAATAATTCATATATTCATGCTCCAAGGACTGGAGATGTGGTTAAAATATCAGCACTTACAAGAAGTGATTACCTTACGGCAAGAAGAATTAAGTGATTCTAAATGTGGACAGACTGTTTGAAACAGTCTGTCTTTTGTTTTAATTAGAAGTTTAATTTTATATAAGTATAAAATTTAGTTAAGTAATTTAGAAAATTTACAAAAAGTATTAGTTTGGATATTAAAAAAATGAGAAAAGCGAAGTAATTACAATTTATATTTTTACTCCTCATAAGCTTCTGATTAATTTTTTCCTTTATAATAAATTATAATATGGTATAATGGTATAATTGATTATAAAATGGTAGTTATTTTATTTATCATTTTAAATTTTTATAAAGTTTACAACTTGTTACAAAATGTATGAAAAAATAAAGAGTGTGATGTTTACCTAACAATCACCACTTTTAAATATAGGTTTACTTAAAAATACATTCAAGAAAGGAGAATAAAATGAGTGAAAACATTAAAGACTATCAGATTATGACGGTAAGCGAAGTTGCAAGATATTTTAAAATTAGTGAAGTAACTTGTTATAAATTGGTACAAAATGGAAAAATTACAGCAAGACCAGAGAATATAAGGGAGGCACATTTTGAATAATAATTATAAAAAGAAAATTAAAAACAAAATTAGAATTATTCCACTAGGTGGACTTGGAGAAATCGGAAAAAACATTACGGTAATAGAATACAAAGATGAAATTGTTGTTATAGATTGTGGAATCTCTTTTCCAGATGCTGAAATGTATGGAGTGGATTTAGTTATTCCAGATGTAACTTATCTTCTAGAGAACAGAGATAAGGTAAAAGGAATTTTTCTAACCCACGGTCATGAGGACCATATTGGTGCATTACCCTATATATTAAAACAAATTAATATTCCAGTGTATGGAACACAACTAACCTTAGGAATTGTAGAAGGCAAGTTACAAGAACATGGTATATTAGCAGATTCCACTCTAAATGTAGTGAAATCTGGTGATATAGTCAAATTAGATAAACTCAGTGTAGAGTTTATAAGAGTTGGACATAGTATAGCTGATGCCTGTGCTCTTTGTATACATACGCCTATTGGTAGAATTATAGAAACAGGAGATTTCAAGATAGATTATACTCCAATTGATGGAAAGGTTATAGATTTAGAGCGATTTGCAAAAATAGGTGGTCAGGGAGTACTTCTATTAATGGCTGATAGTACTAACGTAGAGCGTCCTGGATTTAATTTATCTGAGAAAGTAGTGGGAGAATCTTTAAATAAACTATTTTACAAAGTGAAGGGTCGAATAATAGTAGCTTCCTTTGCATCGAATATCCATAGGATACAACTAATTGCCAATGCTGCAATTCAGAATGGAAGAAAAATAGCCTTTAGTGGAAGAAGTATGGAAAGAATTTCTGAGATAGCTATGAATTTAGAATATTTACATATTCCTCAAGAGAATATTATTACTGTGGCAGAACTTCATAATTATCCTGATGATAAGGTAGCAATAATAACTACTGGTAGCCAAGGTGAGCCATTAGCTGCATTGACAAGAATGTCGGCAGATACACACAGAAGTATTCAAATACAAAAAGGGGATTTGATTATTTTATCTGCATCTCCTATTCCTGGAAACCAAAAAGCTGTATATAGTGTTATAAATGAACTATTTAAAAAGGGCGCTAATGTAATATATAATACTACAGATGATATTCATGTTTCTGGGCATGCTTGTCAAGAGGAATTAAAATTAATGCATACTTTAATTCGTCCTAAATATTTCATGCCAGTGCATGGCGAATTTAGACACTTAAAACAACATGCTCTACTCGCAGAAAAAATGGGGATGAATCCTGAAAATATTTTTATTGGCGAAACTGGACGAGTATTAGAAGTATCACAAAATGAATGTACATTAGCTGGCAGAGTTCAAACGGGAGCTATAATGGTAGATGGACTTGGTGTAGGCGATGTTGGAAATATTGTACTTAGAGACAGAAAACATTTAGCTGAAGAGGGTATTCTTACTGTTGTAGTTACTATAGAAAGAGAAACTTATAGTATACTATCAGGACCAGATATAATAACAAGAGGATTTGTATATATGAAAGAATCCAATGAACTCATTAATGAAGCTAGGGACATTGTTAGAAATGAATTAGAACAGTGTTTAGATAACAAAATTAAAGAGTGGGCAGTAATAAAATCTCGTATAAGAAATGTTTTAGCAGAATTTCTATATATAAAAACTAAGAGACGACCTATGATTATACCAATAATAATGGAAATTTAATAAAAGCAAATATAGAAAAATTCAATTAAGATAAAAGGAATGTTTTTAATTTAAATAACATCTTAATTGAAATCGTATATTGATTAATGGTTACTATTTAGTGATTTTAAAACTAGAACTATTGATTTAAATTGTTAATATAGTATAATATACCTATAACATAGGTGATGGAGTTCACCTTAACTATTGCTAATTTGCAATTAATGACTCCTACTTAGTGATTTAATCTAAGTAGGAGTCTTTTATTTTCTAAAAAAATATTGATAATAAGTGAGGGATTACAAAATGGCAATGAGTTTAGCAATTATAATTATTTTAGGACTAATATCCAATAAATTATTTGTAGCGTTTAAACTTCCAGGATTACTTGGAATGTTAATTTTAGGAGTGTTATTAGGCCCCTATGGAATAAACATAATAAGCCCGGACATACTTAGAATTTCACCGGATTTAAGAAAAATTGCACTAATCATTATTTTATTAAGAGCAGGTCTTGGAATTAAAAAGGAAACTTTAAATAAAGTAGGTGTTCCTGCATTAAAAATGAGTTGTATACCTGGTATTTTTGAAGGAATTAGTATTATGTTAATAGGGAGCTATTTACTTGGAATATCAAAAATTGAGGCTGGGATGCTGGGCTTTATTATAGCAGCCGTTTCACCAGCAGTAGTTGTGCCACTTATGCTTAATTTTATAGCCAGAGGTAAAGGTGAGAAGAAGGGCATAACAACTATAATACTAGCTGGTGCATCAATTGATGATGTTTTTGCAATAACTATATTTTCAACATTCCTAGGTCTATATAGCTGTAAAGATGTAAATATACCAATGAAAATATTAGAGATTCCCATATCTATTTTACTTGGAATAGTAATTGGTTCCATTGTAGGAATTGTATTAACTAAAATATTTAAAAAATATCACATGAGAGATACTAAGAAAACTTTTATATTAATTGCTGCAGCCATAATGCTCACAGGAGTAGAAGATGTTTTAAAAAATATAATACCAATTGCAAGTCTTTTAGGGGTAATGACTATTGGCTTTGTCTTACTAGAAAAGTATTTTAAAGTAGCGGGGAGGTTATCATTAAAACTTAATAAGGTGTGGGTAATTGCAGAAATTTTTCTTTTTGTATTAGTGGGAGCACAGGTTAATATATATGTTGCTTTGGATTCCGGTATATTAGGATTAGTTATTATTATTATTGGTTTAGTAGCTAGAAGCATAGGAGTATTAGTATCACTAATAAGTACTAATTTAAATGCAAAAGAGAGGCTGTTTTGTGTGATTTCCTATATTCCTAAAGCAACTGTTCAGGCAGCCATGGGGGCAGTGCCTCTAGTCGCTGGAGTGAAATCTGGAGAACTTATATTAGCAATTGCTGTATTATCTATATTTGTTACAGCACCACTAGGAGCTATAGGTATTAAAATAGCAGGAGAAAAGTTGTTGCCAGATGATTAAGATGCATGAAAATTAATAGATTTGTAATAAATATTAAATAATAGTTGTTTAATGTTATAAAATATGGTTAATAATAAAAATATAATAAATTAATTAAAATGATAATGAAAGTTGATTATATACGAT
>Ga0105047_10007383_pt1 | contig 18517 bp, 19 predicted proteins | sample MAT04_FD_78384 | JGI IMG/M metagenome (GOLD analysis project Ga0105047, IMG submission 78384) | Freshwater microbial communities from Lake Fryxell liftoff mats and glacier meltwater in Antarctica - MAT-04 (megahit assembly) | ecosystem: Environmental > Aquatic > Freshwater > Ice > Liftoff... | reverse complement strand
TCCGCTGACCGCGCAAAAGATCCTCGGGTTGCAGAGCTCGAATGCGCAGACGCAGCAATTCTACAATAACGCCAGCTACGCGCTCGATATCAGCCGCGCGAGCTTCGGCGCCGTCGATGAAGTGCGAAGGGTTTCGGACCGGGTCGGGGAAATCGTCGCCGGCATTGGCGAACTGACGATGCCGGTGGGTTACCAGGGGTATGCCGCGGAAGTGGACAGCCTGATCGAGCAGGCGGTGACGTCGGGCAACCAGCGATTGGACGGCAAATATTTGCTCGGCGGAACAAAAACGGACGCCCCGCCATTCACGGCCACGCGCGATGCCGCGGGCAAAATCACCTCGGTCGCCTACGTGGGCGCGGCCCAGGGTCCGGCGATCCAAGTCGGTGAGGCCTCGAGCGTTTCGCCCTACCCGGACGGCGCGAGCAACACCGAAGTCGCGGATTTCATCAACCGACTGGTCGCGGTGCGCGACGCCCTGCAAAGCAGCGACACGGCAGGCGTGGCCGCGCAGCGCGGAGGTTTACAAAATTCGGAGGATGCGGTGCTGGGCATGCTCGGGAGGATCGGCGGGCAGCAGCGCCGGCTGGAGCTGAGTCAGGAATCCGCTTCGGCGCGTTATGAGGAAAACAGCGTGCGCATGAGCAATTACAACGAAGTGGACCTTCCGCAGGCCATGGTGGACTTGACCAAGAGCCAGACCGCTTACCAGGTGGCGTTGCAAACAACGGCGAAGATCATGTCCAAATCCCTGCTAGATTACCTTTAACCAAACCCCACCCACCAAATTATGATCCTCGAAACTGAAGCCCCTGAAACGCCGTCACTCAACTCCGGCACACTCATTCGCTTGCCGGCCGGGATGGTCGGCCTGCCCGACGCGACCGAGTTTGAATTGGTGACCAGTGAAGAAAACCTGCCGATCATGTGGCTGCGCAGCACGGGCGAGGAGAGGCTCAATTTCCCGGTGGTCGCACCGGGGCCGTTCGTCGCGAACTACGAACTTGAACTGAACGACGCGGACGCAGAGTTCCTCGGCGATTTTTCCCCGACCAATGCCCCGCTGGTGCTCACGGTGCTGACCGTGAAATCCCTGGAGCCGCAGAAAGCGACGATCAATCTCGTCGGACCGATCGTCATCAATCGGGAGACGCTCGTCGGCAAACAAGTGCTGCTGGCGAACTACGAGCGCTACTCGTTTGAGCATCCGGTGCTCGACGAGACCGCGGAGGTGGCCGCGTGCTGACGCTTTCCCGCAAAACCAACGAAGCAATCCTGATCGGCTCGGACATCCGGATTGTGATCAAACGGATTGATGGCGAGATCGTGAAGATCGGCATCGAGGCCCCGCGCAATGTGCCGATTCATCGGGAGGAGGTTTTTGCCAGGGTGAGCCAGCAGAACAAGGAAGCGCTGGCGCAAGCCAGGCCGGATGCGGCGACGGGCGCGGAGTTGCGGCTGAAGTGGCCGGCGCCCGTGCGAAAGCCGGAAGCGGCGACTTAGGAAAGCGCCGGGGTGATTCCCAGTTTCCGGATCGCGGCGAGGAGGTTCGCGGGCAGAAATGGCTTCATGAGAAAACCGGCGTCGGGATCGGCCGAAATCGATTTGACCAGGTCGAGCTGGGGAGCCCCTGAAAGGAAAAGCACCTTGATCTGCCCACAATGCTGGCGGGCGTACTGCGCGAGTTCTTCCCCACCGCAACCGGGCATCTCGATGTCCGTGATGAGCAATTGCGGGCCGTGGCCTTTCAACTCATCAATCAACGCACAGCCTTCGTCCCCATCCTTTGCCGGGTGGACCACGAAGCCCATCTCGAGCAGCGCGCTGTGAATCGCGCGCCGCGTGATCGGTTCGTCTTCGGCGAGCAGGATGGAGGGCTTGTTCGGGGGCATTGAGCAGCGCTCAGCTTTTGGCGGTGAGAGCGATGATCCCGTTGATACGGTCGCGCAGGACTTCTTCCTTGAAGGGTTTCGCGATGTAGCCGCTCACGCCGAGGCCGTCGGCCTTGGCCACGGATTCCTGGGACGATTCCGCGGTGAGCATGATGACGGGCACCTTCGCCAGGGTGGCTTCCTGGCGCAGGCGCGCGAGCAGCTCGAAGCCGTCCATGACCGGCATGGTGACATCGAGCAGGATGAGATCGGGGTTTTCGCGGAGTGCTGCGGCGAGGCCTTCCTCGCCGTTGGTGGCTTCGACGATCTGGCAGTCGTACCCCTGGAGCGCGCGGGAGATGAGCATCCGCACGATGCGGCTGTCATCGACGGTGAGGATTTTTGGAGTCATGGGATTTTTTTGGATGGGCAGCGGGAAGTTAGCGTCGGGGGTTAACCGGCGAATTCAACAAGGATGTCCACGAGCAGGAGCATGCCGTCGTGGCGAAAGCCGAAGACGCGGTGGCGGCCGCGCGGCACTTTGGGGGGAGCGAAGGCGGCATCGGCCACGACTTCCGGGACGGACAATTTGCAGGTCAGGCCGGCGTCGCAGAGGTTCGATTGAAAGCTGCCGACGATCATGTTGGACAGTTCGGCGAGGACATCGCGGAGATCCGCCACGGTGGCCTCGGCGGCGTCCATGCCGAGGACTTGAGCGGCCAGGGCGCGGCAGAAGTCTTCGCCGAGACGAAGATAAACCCGGCCATTGGCGCGGCCGGTGATGCTGAGGCTGGAGGTGAAACGTTCGATCGCCGACTCGTTGCCTTTGCCGACCTCGACCGGTTCGAGGGTGATGCCGGCCATGGTGTCGAAGGTGCGGCGCACCGCGCTGATCAGCGGCTCCGACATCGCCAGGACGAGAATCGGCTCGACCCCCTGGCGAAAGATCTGCCGCTCGACTTCGTCCGCGGCACCGCTAGCGGGCACCTCGCCTTCCAGCAAGCGTTCGGTGAGCGCGCGATCCGCGGCGATCAGTTTGGCGATCTGGTCGAGTTCCCCGCCGCGCACGGAGATCAAGGCGGCGAGACGCGAGACGCTCTCCGGCGTCGGCTCCATCGAGTACTTGGAGAGCAGGACAGGGGACCCGGGTTTGGTGGTGGGAGGAGGCATAGGATCAGGCGCCGTAGAGAGCGCGGAGTTGGGTGAAACGGCGCGCACACTGCGCGCAGAATTTTTCAAAATCGAAATCGCGCAGCCCGAGCCGGTCGAGGACTTCGGGGGCCGGTTGGTCGCCGGGGGGGGCATCGTTCTCCGCCGCCTCGAGCGCGCCCGCGGCGAGATTGGCGAGATGAACGGCGTCGCCCATCCGGTCGTCCCATTGGCCGGGATCGTGGTGATACATGATCGCGCGGCAGATCCGCTCCGGCAGATTCCAATGCTGTGCAATGATGTAGCCGACCTCGGCGTGGTTCATCTCGAGGACTTCTGTTTCGGCCTCGAATAGCGAGAGCCCGGCCTCCTGCCGCGCCCGATGGACAAAAGCCATTTCGTCGGCACTCGTGCTCTGGGCCAAGATGAGTTTGCCGACATCGTGCAGGAGTGCGGCGGTGACGGTGGCCGGAGGGACGGTGTGCGGCGCGAGGCGAACGAGGATTTCGGCGGCGATAGCGGCCGTGGCGGAATGCCGCCAGAGCTGGCCGGCCGCGAGGCCGTAGGCGGGCACCACCGTGCTCATCGTTTTTCCCACGGAGACGGCCAGGGCCATGGAGATGATCAGCCCGAGGCCGAGCCGCATGACCGCCTCATCCACCGTGGAGACCGTCAGGGAACTCGCGCTGAAAGCTGAATTGGCGGTCCTCAATATTTTGAGGGTCAGAACCGGATCCATGCGAATCGCGCCCGCCACATCGGCGAGGTCGCACGCATTGGCATTGAGCGCCATCAGGCGGCTGACGGTCGCTGGCAAAGGCTCCAAATGGGCCGCCAGCTTCATCACCGCATCGGATTTGGTCAGCGTGTTCAATTCCTCGGACAGATCGAGAACGTTGTCGGAGTCCGGGCCGGGGACTTCTCCGTGTGGTTTTTCCATGGAGGTGTGCGTGAAAGGCATCGGCTGAAGGTCGGTCGGAGTGGTGATCAAAAATGGTGCGGTCATGCGATTTCAGGCGGCACGGGCGGCAACGCCCGCTTTGATGGCTGAGGGAAAAATCGCGGGCGTGGAAGGCGCTGTGCCCGTCGGACCGGCGCAGTAGCAGCTCGCGCGTCCCACGGCCTTGCGTTGAAAGGAATCGTCGAGGCCCATCGTCGTCTCGGCCGCGCCGAGGAAGAGGTGACCGTCGGGCTGCAGGACGCGGCGAATCTTCTGCAAAATGCCGCGCTTCACCTCGACCTTGAAATAGATCATCACGTTGCGCAGAAAGATGATGTCGAACGGAGCCATCGCGGGCCAGGGAGTGATGAGGTTCATCGGGCGAAATTCGACCATGCGTTTGATATCGTCGCTGAGCAGCCATTCGTTCCCATCCTGCCGGAAGTATTTCACCAGCAGCGGCGCGGGCAGGCCACGGTTGACTTCGAGCTGACTGAAGCGCCCGGCGCGGGCGATGGTGAGGATCGACGCGGCGAGGTCGCTCGCGAGGATTTCGACCCGCCCTTTGAGGAGCTGCGGGAAGTGCTCGCGAATGATCATGGCGATCGAGTACGGCTCCTGCCCGGTGGACGCCGCGCCGCACCAGATGCGGATGCGCGCGGAATCGCCGCGCTTTTTCAGCAGCTCGGGCAGCACGGTCTGGCGGAGCGCATCGAAGGGCGACACGTCGCGGAAGAACGAAGTCTCATTGGTCGTCATCGCCTCGATGATCGCGGTTTGTCGGGAGCCGTTGCGGGGCAGCCCAGCGACGTAGGCGTCGATGGTCGCGCAGCCAGCGGCCTTGGCCAGCGGGCCGAGGCGCAATTGCACGAGGTAGCCCTTGTCGGGGCCGAGCGCGATGCCGGATTGCTCGACGAGCATGCGGGAAACCACGTCGAAGGTGGCGGAAGAGGGCGCGGGTGGGAGCGACATAAAAATCAGGCGGCGCGCAGGGCGCGGGTGGCCAGCACGGAGTGACGCTGCACGAGGTCCTGGATGCGGCTGCCGATCTGCGGCAGCGGCACGATTTCATCCGCGAGGCCAGCGCGGGCGATGGCGCCGGGCATGCCCCAGACGACGGAAGTCTTTTCATCCTGCGCGAGGACGCGCGCGCCCAGTGCGCCAAGCTTCTCCACGCCGCGGCAGCCATCGGATCCCATGCCGGTAAGGACGACGGCCAGGGCGTGACCGCTGAATTCCTCGGCCACGCTGCGGAAAAGCACGTCCACCGCGGGGCGGCACGAGCTTTCCGGCGGCGCGTCGTGCAGCCGCACCACGACCTGGCCGCGCTGCGTGCGCACTTCCATGTGCCGGCCGCCCGGCGCGATGTAGGCGTGCCCCGCCTCGACCGCCATGCCGTCGCTGCCTTCGTGAAAAATGAGACCGCAATTCAGCTTGTTCAGCCGCTGCGCGAGCATCGCCGTAAAGACCGGCGGCATGTGCTGGACGATGACGATGGGCAGCGGGAAGCCGGGACGAAACGTGCCGAAGACATCGGCCAGCGCATTGGGTCCGCCGGTCGAACTGCCGATGCACACGATCTTCAGCGAGGTGCTCTTGGCCAGCACCGGCTTTGCCGCACGCCGGACGGGCCCGACCGGTTTTGCGAAAAGGACGAGCCGACCCGTGTGCGCCCGGATTTTGGGCAGCAAATCATCCGACAACCGATCCATCGACTCCTGCACGGAGCTGCTCCGGCTGGGCTTGGTCACATAGTCCACCGCCCCGTGCCCCAGGGCCTCGAGCGTCGCCTGCGCACCGCGCTCAGTGAGCGTGCTGCACATGATGACTTTGACCTTGGGATACGCCGCGTGGATCGCCCGCATCGCCGCCAGGCCGTCCATTTCCGGCATCTCGATGTCCAGCGTGATGACGTCCGGATTGACCTGCGGAATCTTCTGCAACGCGATGCGGCCATTCGCCGCGAGGCCCACCACTTCCATCTCGGGATCCCTGGCCACGATGTCTGAGACCAGCTTCCGCATCAGCGCGGAATCATCGACGACGAGAACGCGAATGCGGCTCATGCTTCTTCGGGTTGCAGTTCGGAATTCGCCGCCTCATCGCGTGGTTCGAGCACGCCCATGAGGATGAATTTTTCCTCGATCATTTCGCGCGTCACCGGCTTCATCAGGTATTCGTCGGCCCCGGCGCGCAGGGCGCGGGAGACTTGTTGCAGGCTGTTCAGCGTCGTCACCATGAGGAGTTTGATGCTGTCGAACTCGGGACGTTGCTTGAGCTGCTCGATGAACTCGACCCCGGTCGTGCGCGGCATCTCCCAGTCCACGGTGGCCACGTCGATCGGCCAGTGCGCAGCGACTTGTTCGATGGCGTGGGTTCCGTCCTCGGCCTCGAAAGTCTCAAAGCCCAGGGCCTTCAAGTGGACTTTGAGGGCCGTCCGAATGGCCTTGGAGTCGTCGATGATGAGTGCGCGCATAAGTCAGTGAGTTGGCTGCGGTGGTTCGTCGTGGCCGGGTTTAGGAACGCGAATGCGTGGCGACGCCGTTGGACTGGTGGCCGCGATGGCCATTCGCGGAGCCATTCTGGTAATGCCCGTTGCGGCTGGGCGCAGCGGCCTTGGGGCTCCGAGCGGCGGGCTGGCTCTCCTCCGCGTGGTGCTCGGAGCGCTCGTTACTGAGGTGGAATTGCTTCACCACTCCTTCGAGGTCCGCGGCGAGGCGCGCGAGTTCCTGCGCGGATTCGAGCGTCTGGCTCGCGCCCCGGGTCGTGACTTGCGTGGCCTCGGAAACGTCGCCGACGTTGCGCGTGATTTCACCGCTCGCCTGGGCCGCTTCCGCGGCATTGCGCGCGATTTCGTTGGTCGCGGCGGATTGCTCTTCGACCGCCGAAGCGATCGTCGTCTGCAACTCGCTGATCTGATCGATGATCGTGCTGATCCGCTGAATGGCCGAAACGGCTCCCTTGGTATCGTTCTGAATCGCTTCGATCTTCTGGCTGATATCCTCGGTCGCCGCCGCGGTCTGCTTGGCCAGCTCCTTCACTTCATTGGCCACCACTGCGAAGCCCTTGCCAGCTTCCCCGGCCCGCGCCGCTTCGATCGTGGCGTTCAGCGCCAGGAGGTTCGTCTGCTCGGCGATCGAGGTGATGACCTTGACCACATGGCCGATCTGCTCGCTGCTCGCGCCGAGTTTGGCCACCGAGTGATTGGTTTCCTGTGCCGTCTGCACGGCTTGCGAAGCGATCCGCGCCGCTTCGCTGGCATTCTTGGCGATCTCCTTGATCGTGCCGCCCATTTCCTCGGCCGCCGTGGCGACGGTCGCGATATTCGAACTCATCTGCTCGGCCGCTGCCGCCACTGCATTCGCCTGGGCGGAGGCTTGCTCGGCTGTGGCCGTGACTTGCGAACTCACCGAGTTTAGTTCCTCGGACGCCGCCGCCACCGATTGGGAGCTTTCCCCGATGGTCTGAATGTTGCCGGAAAGATTGTCCACCATCTCATTCAAGGAGCGGCACATGACGCCCAGTTCGTCCTGCGCATCGTTCTCCACTCGCGCGGTGAAATCCCGCTCCGTCACCCGCTGGACCAAGCCGAGCGCCATCGCCAGGGGCTTCGTGATGCTCTGGACAATGAGGAAGGCAATGACCGCACCGAGCGCGAGGGCGCAGCAGAGGAAGACGATCACGCCTGACCGTGCGCTGGAGACGACGGCCAGGATGGAGGCGGTCTGCGCAATGCCGTTCTTGTGATTGAACTCCCCCAGAGCCTGGAAGGCGGCAGCCAGCAGTTTGTATTGGGGATTGATCTCCTCGCGGGCAACTTTCGCCGCCTCTTCCATCTTATCCGCATTGCCCAGGGCGAAGAACTTCTTGCTGGCCTCGGTCCACCCCTTGCGTGCCTCGGTGAGCTTATCGAACAAGGCGCGGTCTTCCGGGCCGGCAATCGTTTTCTCGTATTCCGCGAGGTTCTTGGTGTTCGTATCGCGTCTCTCATTGCGCGCCAGCTCCAGCTCCGCCCTCTCCGCCGGAGTCCTGGCAGCCAGGTATTGAAACACTGAAGCATAGCTCCTTGTCATATCCGCTTCGATATCACCCATGAGAATATTCCCAGGCATGGAGTCGTCGTTGATGGCACGCGCGCCGACGTTAACCGCCGCGAGTTGCTGGAAAGAGAAGAATCCGAGCCCTCCGACGATCAAGAGGATGGCCAGAAAGCCGAAGCCGATGCGTTTACCGATGCCGATGTTAGATAGGAATTTTTTCATTTGCGTAGGTTGGGTTGGTTGTAAGTGGGGTCTGAGTTGGACAGGTGATTCAGGGATGGCGCGTGTTAGACCGACTCCGGGCGCAGGCGGCTGGCCATGGCCGCGCGTTCGATATCGAGGTGGAGGAGCAAACGGTCTTTGAGTTTGTAAACGCCGAGCACGAGCTCGCGCGCGGTGCCGGAGAGCGTCTCCGGTGGTTCTTCAAAACAGGAGCGATCGACTTCGACGACGTCGCCGATGCGATCGACCAGCAGGCTCACCGCCCCGTCGTCGGATTTGACGACGACGTTGATCGGGAGCTCGTCGGCGGGGCGGTCGGGGAACTCCAACCGGCGGCGCAGGTCGAGCGCGGTGACGATCTGGCCGCGGAGATTGATGAGCCCGCGAAAGATCGACGGAGCCAGGGGCACGCGGGTCATCGGCTGGGCACGGATGATCTCGAGGATTTTGTGGACCTCGACGCCGAAGAAATGCGAGTCGAGGTAGAAGGTGCAGAATTGTTTCACGTCAGACATGGGATTAGGCGGCGGATTCTTCAAAGAACTGGGGTTCGGCGGCGCGGATGATGCCCTGCAAATCGAGCAGGTCGGTGACTCGCTGCTGGACCACTGCCGAGCCGAGGATGCCCGTGCGGCCGGCCTCCGGCTTGAGGGTGAAGGCTTCGTCCACGATGTCGCTGATGTGCTCCACGACCAGGCCGATGCTGCGGCCCTGCTCGGAGTAAACGACGACGTGCATCGGCTCGGTGCTGTCCGGCGCCGCGCCCGTGCCGCCCGGCAGATAGTCGGCCAGATGGATGAGCGGCATGATCTTGCCGCGGTATTGCACGACCGAACGGTTCGCCGCTTTCTCGACCTGCGAAACGAGCACGCGCTCCAGGCGGGCGACCAGCGAAAGCGGAATGGCCAGCCGGCCGCCGCCGGCGCCATCGAGCAGCAGCAGCGACTGGTTGCCGCCCGCCTCGCTCTTCGGCTTCTTGTCGTCCGTGAGCGCCTGGTCATGGATTTCGGAGATGACTTTCGCGCGCTGGGCGAGAGCGAGCACATCGAGAATCAGCGCCACCTGGCCGTCGCCCATGATCGTGGCTCCGGCGAAGCAATCGAGTTCCTTGAGATGTTTCCCGAGCGGCTTGACGACAATTTCCTCGGTGTCATTGATCGCATCGACGACGAGTCCGAACTGCCGGCCATCGGCCTGCAGCACGACGATATTGATCACGCCTTCCTTGGCCCCGCGGGCCGCGCCACCTTCGTGTTGGATCTTCAATTCACGATCGAGATAGCAGAGTGGTAGAAGTTTCTCCCGCAGCCGGTAAACGGGCGCCCCGTGGACCAGTTCGATGCCCTTGCGAGCGCGCTCGCCGTCGAGGCGCACCAGTTCGAGCAGGCTGACCTGCGGGATGGCAAAGCGGTCGCCGGCGGAAGTCACCACCAGCGCCGGGATGATCGCGAGCGTCAGCGGAATCTTGATCTTCAAAGTGGTGCCGGCGCCGAGCACGCTATGCACGTCCACCGAGCCGCCGATCTTGCCGATATTGGTGCGGACCACGTCCATGCCGACCCCGCGGCCAGAGACGTTGGTGATTTTTTCGGCCGTCGAAAATCCGGGGAGGAAGATGAGGTTGAAGGCCTCGCGCTCGCTCATCCGCTCGGCCTGCTCCGTGGTGATCAGGCCTTTGTCCACGGCCTTTTGTTTGAGCCGTTCGACGTTGAGCCCCGCGCCATCGTCGGCGATCTCGATGTTGACCTGGCCGCCTTCGTGATAGGCGCGCAGCTTGAGCACACCTTCCGCGGCTTTGCCAGCGGCGATGCGCTTCTCGGGAGTTTCGACGCCGTGATCCACGGAGTTCCGAATGATGTGCGTGAGCGGGTCTTTGATCGCTTCGATGATCGTGCGATCCAGCTCGGTTTCGGCGCCGATGATTTCGAGGCGGATCTTTTTGCCGAGTTCGGTGGTCAGATCGCGGATGATCCGCGGGAAGCGGCCGAAGACATTCTCGATCGGCTGCATCCGCGTCTTCATGAAGCTGCCCTGGATTTCCGTGGTGATCAGGTTCAGGCGCTGGCAGGCGTTGAGAAAGGTCTTGTCGGCCTTGGTGTCGGAGAATTGGAGGATCTGGTTGCGCGCCAGCACCAGTTCGCCCACGAGATTCATGAGCTTGTCGAGCACGTCCACGTCCACGCGGATGGTGCTTTCGGATAGATTGCCAAAGCCCTTCGGCGCGGCAGCTTCCGGGGCGTTTTTTGCAGAGGTTGGAGGAACGGCGACCTCGACCGGCGCGCTCTCGGGCGCTGGGGCTGCCGGGGCGGCAACGGGAACTGACGAAGGTTTCGGAACGGCCTTCGGTGCTGCAACGGCGCTGGGCTCGCGGCGCGGCGCGGCCGACTTTTTCGGCGCGGGCGCTGGTGTGACCGCCGGTGCTGGAGCAGGCGCGGGGGCGGGTGCGGCGGCGGTCGGTTCGGTCAGGCCGATGAGTTGTTGAATCAGCGCGTCGTAGGATTCCTGCGGCTCCTGCATGGTGGACTCGATCACCGCGAGCGCGGCGCGGATGGCATCGACCATGGCGAGCAAACCGGAGGTGCGGTCGGAGGTCAGCGGGAGTTTGCCTTCGCGGATGCGGCTGAGCAGATTTTCGCCGGTGTGGGTCAACTTCTCGAGCCGGGAGAACGCGATGAAGCCGCAGGTTCCTTTCACCGTGTGGATCGTCCGGAAGACGTTATCGAGGCTCGGCTTGTGCCGCGGATCTTTCTCCAGCTCGACCATCGCCCGGTCGAGGAGATCCAGGTTTTCGTAACTCTCGACGAGGAACTCTTTAATGATTTCGTCCATAAAAATTAGTTAGTCATCTGGCCTTGCTGACCTAGCATCCGCCATGCGTTGAACCCGCAGGAAACTAGGTAATGTGCGTCGGGTAAATCCGTTCCGGCCCGGCTGCGCCTCAACTTAAAAAAGTGAATGGGATGTCCACGAACGACACGAAAAGACCCGAAAGGAAGGAGTGGCGGGGACGACCGCCTTGCCCCGCTGGGTGAGTCGCCCAAGGACCGGGGACGCTTTTCTTTCGTGTCTTTTCGTGGGTTTCGTGGACCCCAGCGCCGGAGTTTGGCTCAGCTCCGGGCTGGCACGTAGGCCCGGCGGATCATCGCCTGATGGCCCGCGGCGAGCGGTGCGACCACCAGCGCACTTCCGCCGGCCGATGCGGGTTGCAGCGCGATCCGCAGGAGGAAGGGGATGACGTGCGGGTCGAAGGCGACGCCGGACAGCCGCTCCAACTCCTCCAGCGCGCGCTGCCGGCTCAGTCCGCAACTCACGAAATAAGCGACGGGTGTGAGCCAGCGCGCGAGTTCCGGAATCTGCCGCCCGCGCAGGCGGTCGGGGAAACCGCCGCCGTCGAAACTCTCATGATGGGCACGCACCGCGCGGGCCACCCCTTCGCCCAAGCCAGCAGAGAGCGCGAGTCGTTCGCTGACGGCTGGATGATCGCGCAAATCGGCACCGGCCGCTTCGTGCGTCGTTTGCTGATCGGGATCGCGCGGGACCGCGATGAGGCCGAGATCGTGGAACCAGGCGGTGGCGATGAGGTTGTCGCGCAGGTCCGCGGGCAGGCTGGCGGCTTCCGCGAGTTGACGGCAAATCTCCACCGTCTGCCGCGTGCGCGTGGCGAGCGGGCCGTCGAAGGCGCCCAACACCGCCTCGCAAAAATGGAAAATGTCGTCACGGCTCGCCCGCAGACTGGTGAGGAGGCGCTCCATTTCGGCATTGTCGGAGGCGAACTTGGCCAGGCTGGCTTCCAAGCCGCGCTTTTCCGTGAGCAATCGCTCATTCAAGCGCAGGGTCTCCGCGTGGAGAGCGGCATTTTCGCGCAGGAGATGGTAGCGCTGGACGGCGTTGTGAACGGTGGCGATCAACTCCGGGGTGGACCACGGCTTGGCGATGAAGCGGTAGATTTCGCCGTCGTTGACGGCCTCGGTGAGCATCTTCACCGAGAGCATGCCGGTGATAAGAATCCGCGAAGCGTGAGGCTGGAGGCGTTTGGCGTGGTCGAGCAATTCGAGGCCGGACATCGGCTCCATCCGTTGGTCGGCAATAATTGCCGAGACCATGCACTCGCTGAGGCACTGCAGACCGGCCAGGGGATCTTCGGTGGCTACGACTCGATGGCCCGCGCTCAGCACCGTCGTCTCCAGCGCGTGCAGCACCAGCGGATCGTCATCGACGATCAGCACGCACGGGGCGGCCGAATCCTGGATGGTCGGGTTCACCTTGGGGCCTGCGGATTGTCCCGCGGCAGGGTGAGGGTGACGACGGCGCCGCCGCCGGGATGATTGTCCGCCGTCAGGTCACCGCCAAACGCGCGGGCGAGTTCCCGGCAGCGCAGCAGCCCGAGGCCGGCGTGGCGGCTGGCGTCCTTGCTTGTGGAAAAGGGCACAAAAAGCTGGCCCAGAGTTTCCTCGGGAAAGCCGGGTCCATTGTCGCGGATTTCCACCGCGATCTGGCCGTCGTGATCGGCGTCAATGCGGGTCGTGATCACCACAGTGCCGCCGCGTTTCGGCAGTGCTTCGCCGCAATTTCCCACGACATGCAGCAGGATTTCGCGGAGCGCCCGCTGGCTCGCGTAGAAGGTCAGCCGCTCATCGGCAGGCGCGTGCGTGAGAACCGCGCCGCGCGGCAAGAGCAGGCGGGCCAGATCGAGCTGGCCGGCGATGGCCACGTCCAGTTCGTGATAGCCCGCCTCTTCCTCGCCTTCATCCAGATGCAACTGCGTGATCCGGTTCACGCAAGTATGCGCCTCCTGCAAGGTGGCCAGGATTTCCCGCAGCCGCTCGGCCACCGGCTCCCCGGCTTCTTCCCGCGTGAGGCACTCCGTCGTCAGGAACATCACGCCGGTGAAAAGGTTATTGAATTTGTGCAGCAGTCCGAGGGTGAGTTCGGAAAGATGCGGCGCGTTCGGATGCGCGAGCAGGAATCGGCACGCGGGATGATCGAGACTGATTGCGGACGGCACCGCTCCGCATTCAGCGGGGGTGGCGGGCGAGGGGATTTTATCCACAGGTGGAAAGGTGACCGCCCCCCGCGGGCGACAGCGCATGCACGGCGGTTTCATAATGCCGGGCCTGGACCAGGCGTCGTTGCGCGGCGCTGACCGTCAACAGCTCATGCTGCAGGTCGCCGACCGCGCCCGTCAGCATGCTCATCTCCGCCTGGAGGGCTTCGCGCAGGCGTCCGACCGCGCGTTGCAGATCCGGGCATTGGGTCAAATCGAGCGTCGGCAAAATGGCCGCCAGTTCCTCAATGATCGTGTTTTTGCGCGCCTGCGACTCGATCAGGGAATCGATCGACTTGCTGCGAATACTCGTGGCGCATTGCTCCGAGAGTTCCTCCCCATGCTGGCAGAGCAGCAGGGCTTTGGTGGGATTCGTCACCGGCACTGCGTGGGAGGTCGGTGCACTCATTGAGGCAGGCTCCGGTTGGGGAGCGTGGCGAAAATTTCGCGGGCGACATAGCGCGCGAAGCGTTGCGGGCTCAGGAGTACGCCGGACGAATCCGAAGCCTTGAGGATGACCGGATTTTGTTCGGTGAGCTTGCTGAAGGTGCGGGCGGCTTCGGCGACGCCGGGCTCGGCGGAGTCGAAAGTGGAATCGATGGCCCACAACACTTGATTGGTTTTCAACGAGACCAGCTTGGTGCGCACGCTGATGGAAATCGGCCGGTACGGGCGGTAGTGGGTGACGTCGATGAAGAGCACTGCTTCCGCGGAATATTTCTGCTGGAGGGCGAGGAGCAATTCCTGCGGGATCGGCTCGGTCGAGGAGATCTGTTCCCGATGAATGAGGCGGGCCATTTCCGCCCGGCTGACTTGCACTCCTTCGAAGACCTGCGGCTTGTTGAACTCCGCGTAAAAGGTTTTGTCCATCTCGCGAAGGGCCTCCAGCGGTTGCACATCGCCGGAGAGCGGCAGCACCGCGACGCGGGTCAGGACGCCGGTGACCGGCGGGCGATACACGTTCGCGAGTTGGACTTTCGGATTCGCGGGATGGGTGCGGACGGCGCTGGTCCGGTTCGTGACGCAGCCCGCCAGCAGCAGCGCCGCCAGCAAGGGCAGGATTCGCAGGAGGATCGGGATGGGCATGGGCGGGATTTGCGGAAGAGTGATCACGGTCCACCTCTCGCGCTTAACATATCGAACGATGCGGCCCGCGCTTGAGCGATTTTGTGCCGTGGCCAGCGCTTTACGAAATCCACCCTCAAGCAGGGCGACTTTTGGCCGATAGGAAATGCGATGTCGCTTCGCCTCTCCAATCACCTCATGTATTCGCCGACGCCGTGGGTCGTGGGCATCTTTGGCCGTCTGGTTTTGCAGGCGGCGACCCTCAGTATTCTGGCCGCGGGTGGAACGCTCCGCTCGGAAGCTGGTCCATCGGAGCGCCCGCCGCAGCCCCCAGCCACCACTCAGCGGCCCACGCCGACCCCGCTGCCCAAGCTGAGAATCAACAAGAGGCCTCATCTCGTGGCGATCGGACCGATGGGCATTGACGTGCAGCCCCTGGCCGGGCCGCGCGTTCGCCGACCGCCTTTGCTTCCTGTTCCGAAAGTGGTCGAGGCGGAGCCCGAGGCCGCGAAATCTCCCTCATCGGAACCCGCCCAGCCCGCGCCCGCTCAGCCCTCCGCCTTTTCGCCAGACGCGCCGCCCGTGCTGCTTCCGACCGAGAAGCCGCCGGTCGCGCCGGCGCCTGCCCCCAAAGTCGAGCCCACGGAAAGCGTGCTCGCTCCCGCCGCTCGCGCTGAGGCGGAGTTGAGAGACGCCATCATCTATTTTGAAACACCGGCGGGGCCCGCCGGTTCGCAAGTGACCATTCCCGCCGCCATGCCGCTGACGTCGCCAGCGCCGGCAGTTCCGCCGCAAAGCCGCGCCACTTATCGAAAGGAAAAAGAATGAAAGCTTTGAGCGTACTGCGCCTCGCGGGTCGGTGGAGTGCCTTCCTCGCCATGGCCTCGTGGGGTCGTGCGGAAACGGTGCGGGCCGATCCGCCGAAGACCAAGGCGGCCGTCTGGCGGGCGGACGCCGGGCTGGAGATCAAGGGCCTGCAGACCGTCGCGCGCAATGCGGTGAATCGCAAAGCGTGGGATGACGCCGAGTCGGCTTATCACAAGATCCTGGTGCTCGCGGTGCCCGACGTGGCCAAGCGCGATGCCCTGCTGGAAATGGGGCAGATGTTTGAAACCAACAAGGCTTACGCCAAGGCTGCGATGGTCTATGAAGGTTTCCTCGAACGCTTCCGCGACGATCCCGCGTCGGCGGATGTCTCGATCCGGCTCGGTCGCGCCTGCCGTGAATTGGGCTCGTTCCAGACCGCGCTCGCCAAATTCTACAATGCCTTGAACAGCAGCCTGCGGATGACGGGCGATGACGCCATCGCCGCGCAGAAGAAGCTCGCGCTGAAGGCGAAGTTCGAGATCGCGCAGACGCATTTTGCCAAGGGCGACTACGCCGAGGCCAGGCGCTTCTTCACCCGCCTGCTCATGCTCGACATGACTCCCGAGGATCGCGAAATGGTCGAGTTCCGGCTCGCCTCGACCATCTCGCTTTTGGGCGATCCCGGCGAAGCCGCGGCGCTCTCCCGCCGCTTTCTGACCGACCACGCCGACTCCGAGCGCGCGGCGGAAGCCTCCTATCTCCTCGCCCAATCGCTGCAAAAACTCGGCCGCAGCGACGAAGCGGCCAGGGAAACGCTGAAATTGCTCAAGGATGAAAAAGGCCGCGAGAAGTCAGCGCCGGAAGTTTGGCGGCGGTGGAAGATGAAGACGGGGACCGAACTCGCGAGCGCGCTCTACGAGAAGGGCGACGCGATGAACGCGCTCACCATTTATCAGCGTCTCGCCGAACTCGATCCGCGGCCGGAATGGCGCTGGCCGATCGTCTATCAGATCGGGCTGTGTTTTGAGCGCCTGCGCCTCACGCAGCGGGCGCTGGAGGCCTATGCGTATCTCGTCGGCGGAGAATTGCCGAAGAACGTCGCGAAAAATTCCATCGTCGCGGACCTGCCGGCGCTCAAGGAAATGGCGCAGTGGAAGATGGACTACCTGCGCTGGGCCACGGACGTGGATCACAGCCTGAGCAAGGTGCTGAAACCGGATTGGAAGACCGCCGGCATTCAGCCGTTGAAGTTCCGCGAAACGCCGGTGGTCCAGGCCGAAGTGCCCTGAGCGGGGTCGGCAGGGGCGGCGCAGGGAGGAGCGATTTCCCTCGGCGCATCCTGGGGACGCTTCGTATTCCCTAACTAAATCGGCGAAACCAGCGTAAGGTCCGGCCCCCAAATGGCCATCGAAAGAATCCTCATCGTCGATGACGACTTCATCATCCGGAAAAGTCTGGAGGATATGCTGCGCAAAAAGCGGTACAACGTGGTCAGTGCGCCGACGCTGGCCGACGCGCAGCGCTACCTGGCCAAGGGCGGCTTCGACCTCGTGCTCGCCGATATCCGCCTGCCGGACGGCGACGGCACCACGCTGCTCGATCACATCAACAGTTCCAACAAGCCGCCGCTCACGGTGATGATCACCGGTCACGGGACCATTGAGTCGGCGGTCAATTGCATGCGTGCCGGCGCCTTTGACTACGTGGTGAAGCCGTTCTCGCCAGCGGAGATCGAGATGGTGGTGAAAAAGGCGGGGGCCTTCGACCACATCCGCCGGGTCAATCAGCACCTCAGCCACCAGACCGGCGAGGGAGCCGGCTTGATCGGCGAAAGTCTGGCGATGAAGCACCTCAAGCAGCTCATCCGGAAAGTCGCCCGCACCGATGCCACCGTGCTCATTCACGGAGAAAACGGCACCGGCAAGGAGATGGTGGCCAGCGAGCTGTTCCGCATCAGCTCGCGCCAGGATGCGCCCTTCATCAAAGTGAACTGCGCCGCGATCTCGGAGAACCTCATGGAGAGTGAATTCTTCGGGCACGAAAAAGGGTCATTCACCGGCGCGACCGAGCGGCGGGAAGGGCGTTTCGAGCTCGCGGATAAAGGCACCATCCTGCTCGATGAGATCAGCGAGATTTCGCCCGCCTTGCAGGCCAAGCTGCTGCGCGTTTTGCAGGAGCAGGAATTCGAGCGGGTGGGGGGAAACAAGACGCTCAAGGTGGACGTGCGCGTGATTGCCACGACCAATCGCAATCTCCTGCGGTCCGTGGAGAAAGGGGAATTCCGCGAGGATTTGTATTACCGGTTGAACGTCTTTCCGCTCGAAGTTCCGCCGCTGCGCGAGCGGCGCGAAGACATCCCGCTATTCGCCCGGGAATTTCTCAAGCGCTGCGGCCGCCGCCACGGGCTGCACCTGGATGGATTCTCCGAAGCGGCCATGAAGGTGCTGATGGAACATCCGTGGCCGGGCAACGTTCGCGAATTGCAGAACTCCATCGAGCGCGCGGTCATCCTCGTGGAAGTGGGGAAAGAGATCGAACCCGAGGATCTCGGTCTCGTCTCGTCGGTGCCGCGCGGGGCCATCGTCCAGACGCCTCCGCCCGTGACCGCTGCCCCCGTGGAAACACTCCACGCCCCGATCGCGGAACCCGCCCACGAAACTTCCAGCATCGGCCAACCCATCCCGCTCGAAGAGGTGGAGCGGCAGCACATTCTGGAAGTGCTGCGTGGCGCGGGCGGCAATCGCACCCAGGCGGCCATCATTCTGAAAATCAGCATCCGCACCCTGCGCAATAAGATGAACGAGTACAAGCTGGCGGGGCTGGTTGCGGAGGATGTCGTGGGCGACGAGGCCGAGATGCCGGGCTAGGGACTATTCGAATCGAGAATGACCCGTTAGGACGTGCCCTCCGCAAGAGGGGCGCCGGGGCCGTTTCGCCGGGAGGCAACCAACCTCCCGGCGATCCTTCTTCCTGATCGTGCTTAACGGTGGGACTGAAACTGGGAGCCGCGCCCCGCGTTCGATGGCATTTCGGTTCTTTCGTCTTCACCCCGCAGAATGGTCGGCGCCAGGCGATCACCTGCGATAAATTCCAGCATCTGCTTTTTCGCCTCCGCATCCTCACGCCGCGTGCTGTCTTGCTCCAGGGCTTGTTTGCGAAAATACTTGGCGGGATAGGGCATCAATTGCTGCACGGCAGTATCGACCACGACCGGTGCTGTTTGCCCCGCGCCAGACGCGGATGACGCCTCGGCCGCTGGCGCCCTTTCCGGGGCGGCTTCACGATACGGCGAAGCTTCACGCTCCGGCGCAGTCTGCTGGGTATATTGCTGCACCGCCACGCGGGCGAACGCGCCCATCCGGTCCAGCGTCTTCGTATG
>Ga0105047_10007382_pt1 | contig 18518 bp, 11 predicted proteins | sample MAT04_FD_78384 | JGI IMG/M metagenome (GOLD analysis project Ga0105047, IMG submission 78384) | Freshwater microbial communities from Lake Fryxell liftoff mats and glacier meltwater in Antarctica - MAT-04 (megahit assembly) | ecosystem: Environmental > Aquatic > Freshwater > Ice > Liftoff... | reverse complement strand
GAATCCCCGACCGATCAGGAATTCCTATCAAACGACAGCACTGCACAATCGGCAGGATTCAGTTGGCCGTCATTGATGCTGTGGACTCTCGTGTTCGGAGCGATCGCAACACTTCTCATCACCGTTGTTCGATGCGTCCGCGCGTTACGACTGATTTACCAACATCGCACAACGGAATTCGACGAGGCTTTGAACGAGCGTTTACAGCAACTTGCCAAACAACTTCGAATCCGCCGAGTCCCCCGCATCGTTGTTTCCGACGTCCTTTTCGGCCCGGCGGTACTCGGTCTGTTTCGGCATACGATCGTGTTGCCGAGTTGTCTCTTCGAGCCACTTACCCTCGGCGAGCGGAGCGACGTGAGTCGCCCGATCAATCAACGCTCCCCATCGTGGAATAAACAAACATCGGAGGACTCACGTCCTGCCGCTCGCCGGTGTGTCACCATTGAAAGCAAAGATGACCTGGATTTCCTCGACCCCATCCTCGCCCACGAACTGCTCCACATTCGCCGAGGCGACAAGAGCTTCGGAATGCTGCAGGTGATCGCACAAAGCCTGTGGTGGTTTCATCCGGCAGTCTGGTTTTCAAATCGCTGGCTGTCCCGCGAAGCCGAGCGATGCTGCGATGAACAGGTCATCGCGGAACTCGGATGCTCGCCAGGTCAATACGCCCGCAGCCTGCTCGCTGTGATTGAAAGTAAACACACTCTTCAACCAATCCCCGTCTTCCCCGGCATGACGCCGGTGGAAATCACAACTCAAAGGATGGAACGCATCATGTCACTGAAAACCGGACTCAACAAACACACCCCACTCTGGTGCTGGTTGGCTGTCATTGCACTTGCGATTGTCGTGTTGCCGGGAGGTGTTGCGCAGACTTCGGCAGAAGAATCAGTTGCCGACGAAGCCAGTACGGTTCAGGATACCGTATCACCTACTTCTTCAGAAATTGAAATAGCCGAAGAACCACTCCCGGGTAATCGACCGGACCGTGTGCAGTCGATTTATGACGCATCAAAGTTGATCACCCGAATGGCGAAGGAGCAATCGGTTGATCGGTCGATGGCGGGAGAACTGGTTCGTGCTCTGATCGAGCGATGGCTGAATTCTGCCAGTGATTCACGAGCCACTCTGGTTTTGCCATTGAAAGTCACGCTGGACGAAGAACGGCTTGTCAATATTTCGCCGCGAAAACAAAGTCGCCACTTCATCGAGACTGTGTCCCTGTTCGAGAAGCACGGGTTTGAAGCATTTCTTGTGGAGGTGCAGGCCTTCGAGCTGCTTAAACCAACGGCTGAATCGATTCTCGATGCCACAACTGTCGTCAGCCCTGTCGAGGCAACACCTGCATCACCATCGGGTACGGAGACAGCAGCGCTGGCCGCAGCACCGAAGTCAAACAATAATGTCCGCAACAAGATTGAATCGGACCGTCGCATCCGAGCAATGCTGATGTCGGACGATCAACTGCAGGCAATGAGAGCGAAGGCGACAGACGGCCTCGTTGCCAACGCACTGCAATCGCCGATGGTCGTCGTTCACGACGGACAGGTTACACACTACAGAAACCTGGGATCTGTCGAGATCCTCGCGAACATCGGTCTGGATGTCAGCGTTGAACGACGAGAACAATCGCTTTTTTCCGTGAAATGCACCGTTGAAACGCCGGTAAACGAACATTATAGGGGCGAAACAACAACAATTCAAAGTTCGGTCGCATTGGCCGACGAGCAGTGGCTCGTATTTCAGAGTGTTACGAAGACCAATCCTGATGGCACAATTCACTCAGGATTGATCGCCATTCGCGCAGCGTGCGTTGCCCCTGCCAATATTCCACAGCAAGGCGAAATAATCAGTCGTCGCGGATATGAAAAGATTCCCTCGAAATTCACGGTCAACGTTATTGGGGCAGTACGCGTGCCTGGCATCTATAAGTTGGACGCCGACAAAATTTGGACGCTACTTGACGCGCTCCGGTTGGCTGGCGGACTTAGCGATGACTCTGGCAACACCATGACTGTCAAACGTAAGGACGATGAAGGGAATGCTGTGTTGATTCAACGCGATTTGATCCACCTCGCAAAAGACATTGACAGCAACATTCTTGTCGGACCGGGGGACGTCGTTGTCGTGGAACGCGCCGAGGACGATGTGGCAGAAACAAAACCAATTGCGAACTCAGCTCCCGTATTCGTCCTGTGCACGTACCCAGTTTCCGATCTACTCATTCCAGTTCCTCCAACTATCAACGTTGTTGCTGCTCAATCTGGCATCAAAGATTCTGACCTGAAACGTGCCGCAGCGGAAAATCCATCAGTCTATCAAGAATCCTCGCGCGAGACTCCAGCAGAAGTCGCGAAGTTGCTGACGCAGGTCAGCAAGGCCGATTTCGCACCGTTCGCCGAACTGATCAAGGCTTCCGTCGAACCAGAATCGTGGGGGAATGGAGGCGTGATTGTGGAAGATATTCAAACGTTAACGCTCGTGATTCGTCAGACAAGCAAGGCTCACGATGAAATCTGCACATTGCTGTCGAAGCTCCGCAAGGGAATGGATCAAAACGTCCAGATTACATCTCTGCTGGTCAAGCTGACGAACCAGGAACAGCTCAAGGTGATTGAAGAGCACAACACACTGCATTCGCTGGCTGATGGAAAGAAATGGGCACTACTCACTCCGAAACGAAGCGAATCTTTGACGAAGGCGCTACTGGAACTGAAACCGGATTACTTTTGGAGTCCACGAATCACGACGATCTCCGGACAATCTGCGTGGGTCATGGTTGATTCTGTTGGTGCTATGGATAAGCGAGCGTTCAGCGGGTTCAAGTTGACGGTCACGCCGCAGCTTTTGCCTGACAGCTCAATTATCCGATTGCAACATGCGATCTCCATCGGCACTGATCGTCAGCCGGACGAAACGTCTGATGCGAAAAACAGTGCCAACATCCCAGCACTGCTGGTCAGTCAGGAGCGAAACGTTTCAGAATCTGTCATGCATGAATCCCTCGTCGGTTCCGGTCAAACCTTGCTGTTGCTCATCGAACAGCCTCGTCCGGATGATGATGCCAAAAGCGTGGATCACTACGTTCTAATGATGACACCGGAACATGTGGTGGAGGTGGAGCAAAGACTTGATGGCGGCACGGTGGCAACTGATCCGGTGTACCGCAAACCTTCTGGTCGCACCGTCCGGAAACCAGAGTTCACCCCGGTCGTTCCCCGATAAACTTTCACCGCCCGCCGAGTGAACCTGGTTGATTCCGCGCAGTCGCCAGAAACTCACGCAGCAGAAAAGTTTAACATACGGTCGATTGCAACCGGCGAATCACCAGTCAAGTGGATCGCATTTTGTTCACTCTCAAACAATCACGGAGGTCTTCAATGCATCTGACACTTCTCATTTCCTGTTGTTTCTTCACACCGATCGTGGCTGACCCTCCAGCAGAATCCATTGCGATCGTCGATCTGCGTGAATGCTTCAAGCATGTGCCAACGTCTGAGTCTGATCGGGCGACATTACAAATGTCGATCCAGGATACTGATGCGGAAGCGAAGAAACTTGTCGAAGCCCTCAAAGAATCTGAGCACTATGCACAGCTTGATAATTCAAAGGAGTGGCAGAAAACAGAGGCACGGCTTCTAAAACTTGAATTCGAAGCGTTCTGCCATCGCGAGCAAGACCGGCTCAAAAAGGCTGAGCAGGACATGTATCAGAAATGGCACAGGCAAGTTGATATCGCCATCAATACGGTTGCTCAGCGAGATGGCTTGACCCTCGTTCTCTACATCGGTCAGGACAACAATGATACTGAAGTCGCTGTAGCTGAACCGCAGCCCATGCTCACTCGCACTCATGTGGGGTTTGTGCGTGATCAGAACCGTACTAATATCACCCAGAAGATTGTCGCCGAAATGTCTACAGAAGCGTTCGTGTCATCAATCGAGCAAGAGATCAGGAAGAGCGAACCAAAAGGGACACCGCCTGAGCCGAAATGAGGTCAACCTGAGATCATGACGCTCCCAGAGGAGGTCGAATAGATCGGGTATCGAAGAGAGACGATCTGCGCACTCATTCGGTGAAACGAAGTTCTGCGGTTCAGGCCCGGCAGGGCCGATACATCCTTTGCCGGGGTCGAAGGCCCCGGAATGCTGATCACTGAACGAATGATTAATGCGACTGAACGGCGAGGTAGCCTCCTGATTCACCAATGATTACGCCCCAGGTTTCGTCTGGTCCGAGCTGCAGCTTTTCCGACTGGATCGGTTTGCCTGACGGCTTCATTTCCACCGTGTAATTGCCCGGGAGCCACTTCGAAAGGCAAGTCTGGCAGACTTTTGTTCGACCTTCGCGTCTGCCGTATTTTCCTTCCACTCGCCCCATTCCCCGGACGGAAGCTCACGGCGATAGAAGTCCACAACTCGACTGAGTTCGGCGACGACCGTCGTATTGGCCTGCTTTCGGAACCGGCTTCCCTCCGACTGCATACCCTCATGTCCTTCAGGGATCGGAAGGCCATCCCAGGCGTCGGCCACCAAACCGCCTTCCGCGATCTTTTCAACCATTTTCTCGGCTTCCTCTTCCGCCTTTTCAATCTCGGCCTTCATTCCGTCCCATTGCATTCCCTTCGTTCGGATCTCCACTTCGCAGCCGGTGTCTTCGGCACGCACGTCAATATCGAGCGTGGACTTTTGCTGCGTGAATTTCAGCCTGACAAACGCAGCGAAGAATGTTTCGAAACATAGAGCGGATTCCTCCTCAAAGGGTTGAGCAAGCGACGTTGAAACACCGGTCTGAAGTAATTCGATCAGATCGCGCCGCTACTACTACGTCTGCATAATGATACGTGTGATCGCGCCACCACAGGCAATCGCAGACTGCACTGCTTCGACTGTCCCATGTTCGATGAAGGAAAGGGTCGGGAGTCTTTTTCGGAGAGTTGCCTGGCAAAAAACGCTGAAGTTTCCGTCCGAAAAAGACTCCCGACCCTCTGCTCACACCAATACGGGACAATCGAACTACGACCAGTGCTGCATATGCTGCTGTATTTCTTCAACGCGATCGTCACATCAATGCGAGGGCTGCATCACCATTAGGTCTTTTGCGTCCCCTTTTTTCTGTAGGTTGCAATGTTCCTCGCAACGGCTGCGGGAGCAGTGACGGTCCCTGTGAGTGTAAAGTTATAGGGATTCTCGTTGCTGTCGTTATTGGCAAACGAGAGCACGACCGACTTCACTCCGGCGACGGCCGTATCGAAGCGAACGACGAGGTTCGCCGATGCGCCTGCGGCGAGCGTCGCTGGTACATTGGTTACGATCGTAAAGCCCGCGCCGGTTAATGTCGCCGAACTCATCGTCAGCGGTGCGTTACCGTTGTTCTTGACTGTCAAGGTCCTGGTGAGCGCCGTGCTGCCTCGAACTGCGTTGCCAAAGGCGACCACACCTGTGCCATCGGGAACGGTGGTGACGCCGTTCAAGACATCGACTTCGGGAGCAGTACGAACCGTTCCTTTGATGAAATCGATTTTTACATTTTTAGTTCCTAACGTCACGCCTGGAATAAACTGGGTCGCTGCCAAGCCCGCACCGCTTGCCGTAACGTTATAGCGCCCGGCAGGAAGTGCAAGACTGTAACCACCTGATGCCCAGGTAGTTGTCGAGTATCGCGCACCGTCAGTGTCGCGCACCGCGACGATCGAAATAGCTCGAAGTCCTTCGCCGGGCGTATAGAAACGATCTGCGGCAACGGTATCCGCAAAAGCCACTCCCGTCAGAAAGACGCCAGTGCCCGATTTTACGAATTCCTGGGTAGCCATCACGGCATTATACGTGGTGGTGCCGCTGCGGAACCCGCCCGAGCGAATGCCCACACCAACTTCGCTGAACGATTCCTTTAGAATGTTTACTCGATGACCGCGCCCGCTAATATTTTTGTCCACAAAAAGAGACTCTTCGATGCTTTTAGTCATGGCCAGCACATTCGGTGTGGCGGTGGTGCCTTGCCATCCGATGTTTTCGCTATACATCCAGGATCCCGTAAACGCATAACCGGCATCAATCATGCGCTGTTGTGGTCCTTTACCAGCAGCCCCAGTGTGCGAGAATTTGTCGGTGTCAATCATCCATTGGCTATGTTTCTGCGCGGAATCGGTCAGGTTCGGGTTGATCGCCAACGGAGCCTTCGGCGTCGATGAGATGGTGCCAGCAGGCAAACCTTCGTTCAAGCTGATGCCTAGCCCCGACGCATAAGTAGCCGGCGCAGCCCGCGCCCGGTTGATCAACTCCACTTGATACTGCTCGTAATTGGTGGGATATACCGCCGCTAACAGTTGTCGCACTTCCAAAGACTCGAACCCAAGCGCTCTCTTCCTGGCACTTGAGCGACGCTTTTTTGAGTGAGAACTTCCTTCAAAGAGATCAGTTGAGACAAGATAGCGCAGGACTCTTATTGTTTGTTGGATTTTGCCTGGCACGAACCAAAACTCCCTTTAATGGCTTTGTCGTTGCCCTTTTTCCTGTAGGCAAGCAAATCTTTCCTGACCGGATCGACGTGCAAGGATAGGAGAAGACCGAGCCATTAGTCAAGCTGATAAAACTCAGTCACCGAGAATCCGAGAATCCCGCAGGCTTGTCCTGCGAAAGCTTCGACTTTTCGCCACACAGGACAGCATTGTCACGCACCCAGGAATATGGTCAGGACGATTAGAAACACAAATTGCGATTCATCGTCCTGTCCTCAATCGTCCTGTCAAGAAAGCGAAAATGGGACTGTCCCAATACTGTTCGGCACGGCATTTGATGTGGTCGCAGCGAAATCCGGAAAATTTTGTGAGCGCTATTCCGCGCCTTGCTTGAAATTGCCAGGCGTCGCACATGGCAGAGAATGGCAACAAACAATCAACGCTCACCGCGAAGGACATCACCGGTCTGAAGTACTTCGATCAGATTGCGCCGCTACTACTACGGCTGCACCCATTCTTGCGACCACGGGATACGGACGTGATTTCTCTGCGTCAATTGTTACGATTTGATCCAGTCGGAGGCTCATACCCGTCGGGTGCTGAGCGGTCAGACTTTTTGGATCTCATTGATTTGGATCAGGTGCTCATTGCCGTTAACGAAAACAGCTGCCGTGGCCTTGATCGGATTGATACTCACAATGGCAGGATTTTCGATGGCAGATGAAGCAAAAGAAGTGGCGTACCCCAAACTCCCGGATGGAGCCGGGAAAACTGATGAGAAGGCCGCAAAGACCTTCACAACAACGGAGTCGGGTCTCAAGTACCGCATTCTCCGCGAAGGATCCGGTGCAAAGCCAACAGCTCGGCAAACAGTGGAAGTCAACTATCACGGCTGGCTGGATAACGAGAGCGTGTTCGATAGCTCTTACAAGCGCGGTGAGTCCATCTCTTTTCCACTCAATCGAGTCATTGCCGGCTGGACCGAGGGCATGCAGCTCGTCGGCAACGGCGGGATGATTGAACTCGAAATTCCACCCAAGCTGGGCTACGGCGCACAAGGAGCCGGTGGTGCAGTTCCGCCCAATGCCACGCTGCACTTTCTGGTGGAATTGATCAGCGTCAAATAGCGTTGAGCATCGAGCGGAAAATCACTGTCCTGTTTTTCAGGCCAACATCACGGCGGAGCACGGGGCTTCGGGCGGTGCGGCTTCGGGCGGTGCCATGCACCAACATGGTGATCTTGCAGCTTTGGTACGAACTGTTCAACGATCTGACTCCCGAAATGCAAAAAGCTGTACGATTGTTTGGAGCCGAATAATGCGAGAATCTAACTTGACCGTGATAGTTTTGTCGGTGTTCTTCCTCTTGGCAGTGCCGGGGACCATTGTCTTGGCATTGGATCAGTCTTCAGATACTGAAAAATCGATCATCAGCCATTTTTTAGAAATCCCAGCGGAGCAGTTTCGCTACGAAGGGACCGTGAAATATGGCGAGACGCTTGAAGACACACTTGTTGATGACACTGTGATTGCAATGGAAAAACGTCTCTTGCAAGCGGCGGTAGAGGCGGACTTGTTCAGTTCCAGCCCTCGGTATGCCATGGCAATCGCCCATAATCTAGTTGTACATGACCAACGAAATGCAGGTGAATATCTGCGATTGATGGGTGACGTCGCCAATCTAGATGAATTGAACACGAAACGCGGTTTCACAGTGAGTGCGTTAGCTTCGGGAGAGATAGGAGAACTGTTTGCTGCCAAACAATTGACCGCAAAACAAAACAACGTGGCACCGTTTTGGAGCGAGTTCCTGGCTCGATACGCCATCTATTCCACGTCAATCCCGGAATTGGTCCTCGCCTTCGAAGGCTCACACGACGAAATTGTCAAAGCAAACATCGTTCGCGCGGTTGCTTCGATAGGTCAGCAAACCGAACTCCCCTGGGTCCGTGAACACGGCCTCGCCTCCGAGTCAGACAGGATACAGGCTGCTGGTATCTTCGCATTCGTAGAAATCGTGGGATTCGATGGTATCGCTGAATTGGAGGGATTCAAAACAATCGGGCGGCTTGCAGCAGACGAGAAGACTCAGGGGCTGGATTGGTTAAAGAACCACACTTCAAGGACATCGCCTCATGGGGTTTCGATGTCCAATGACGATGAGTTTGTGTCAAGGTTTTGGGGGCTGACGTCATGTCCTGCGATAAATTGGTTGCATTCACATTCATCAAAACCAAAAGCTGGAATGCATTATACCGTCAACTTCTCTGCTTCCGATAAAAAAGAGTTCCTATGCGCGCTTCGTTCGGCGAAAGGATTCGGTATGGAAGCGATCAAAGGCGATCTTCTAAGAATCGTTGCGGAGGAAGACGAGATTTCGTTGTTGGAGATCAGAAAACTCGGGTTTTATTTACCAAATGAATTCGCATTTCAGCGACGCAGTAGTATTGACATAATAATACGTCACCTGCGCCACACAAAATGCCAAACTGACAAACGTTCTACGGAAGATTGAGGGGCCGAACTGACCTTGGGAGTGTCGGCGGTGCCATCCACCGTCATGGTGGATTATCGGCGATTCTGGCGTGTTTGCGGCAAGCAGGACAGGGTAAGCAATTGATGAGAATACGCAGTCAGCAGTGAACGCATTTGACAGGACGATTTGTGTCAGTGCGATGAGAAAATCTGGCTGACGGGTCTTATCTTCCTGTCATCACCGGCGCGCGGGGGACTGACTTCCCGCCGCTCGCCAGAAGAGACTTCAGATCCGGCCGCAAGAGGTACATCCTCGGAGATCCTGGTCGGGGCATGAAACCGCAGTTTTGTCGCTTTTCGGGAATTCGCCAACACACTCCGACGTGACGCATCTTCTTTTCGAGAGAAGCAGATACGCGGAGTGTTCAGCGAAAGGCAGAATGTCTTGTATTGACTTTCACGAAAACAGGACATATTCTTTGATGCAGGCAGGATGAATACTCAATGACACTGGATGGACGACAAATCAATGCCTGTCGAACTATCACTTTCCAAAGAGCTTAAGACAGCGAAATGGAAAGTGAAGATTCGAGACAGGGAGAGGCTCGAACCTCCGCATGTCTCCATCATCAACGGAACAAACACGTGGAGAATCGGCTCTGCGGTCAGGTGACTTCCTGGACAAAGTGCCTGCCCCGGATGAAGTCCCCGAAGAGCTACTGGAATATATCAGAAACGGGGAACACAGTGACAAACGGACGGTGTGGGAATGGCTTTGTAAAAAGTGGGATGAGAAGTATCCCAGAAACAAAGTCGCAAGTGCCGATTAAATTGGAGTGACTGAATGACAACTCAAACGCACGGCCGAGAAAGGACGATTGTTCTGAGCAAGGGCGTTGCCCATGTTCGGAATTTTGCTGCACTCAATCCAGTGGGAGTGTCCACAATTGCGGGAGTGCAAAAGAGTCTCGCAGAGACCAACGAACCGTCATTGTGGATTTGCTTTGAAGAGGCTCTCACAAACGCACTTCTTCGTTCAGTCAGTTGGCCATCAAAGCCTCTGGGACGTGCATTGCTTCTTCATCGAGCGACCCTTGCAAGTCTGACTGCACTTCGAACGTGTTTCGGGCGAGTCGCTTTCGGTACGGATGGCAGATTCTTGCCAGATGACGAGTTATGCGAGGTCTTTAAGGCTCCACGACGTGACGACTTGTTTCTGGGAGGTTTCGTAGACGATGCCAGTCACACTGTGACGCTATGGCGAGGTAATCTCGACGGCATTACCGTACCATTCTCGGCGTTTCCACGGTCTGGCGATGGAACCCCTCCTGACTTTTCTCAATTTGCGGTTACGGATTGTGGTCAGACGGTTCAATTCGGTGGCTATGAAGCGTCAACCGATTCGATTCTTTATGAATTTGATTCTGACTATCGACGAAAAGCTAAGAAAAATCTGCTAAATCGTGATTCTTCTCTTGGTGGGTCAATTCGCCGACTCCGATTGCTGCGACAACTTCGCAGGAGTGACTTCTCGCCGCTCACGGATCGGACAATCGGTCGAATCGAGAGAGGTGAGAGTGAGAATATTCAACATGGAACTCGTGCGATTCTTGCGGAAAAGCTTGGCGTCGATCCTGACGAGCTTGATACTTTTTAACTCCCAACGTCGGTGTGATTTTGATGTGGCAGTATATCTGGTCGCAGTGAGGCTGCGAAGTCCAGCCCAGATGTACCTCCTGGAATTGAATTGAACTGCTGAGATCAGAAGTCTGACCTGTCAACTGCTCGATTGGATTACTGATGCCATTTTTCGCATCGTTGGATCAATGTGGTTGAAGAACTTGCGATAACCTTCGCAGAGGTAGTTCAAACCTTTTTCACCGACCGGTGTCACCAGAAATCTGTTCTTCGGGCATTCTCCGTTGCAGGCGAATCGGACTTCGCAGGAACGGCAGTACTGCGGCAATGTCGTGGACTTTGCCTGGCCAAACTCTCGCTGCGCGGGGAGTTGCACGAGAGTCTGCAGATCACGCTCGTTGAGATTTCCCAGAAGGTGAGATGGATTGACGAAATGGTCGCAACTGTAGACGTCACCATTGTGTTCCATAACAAGTGACTTGCCACACTCTTTGCGGAAGATACACAGCGATGACGGTATCCCCGACCACATGGCCAGCGCTTCATCAAAGATCTGTACAAAGATGCGGCCAACATCCTGTTTAGACCATTCGTCGAAGACTTCGATCAGAAAACGACCGAACTGGCCTGGCAGTACACTGCGGGAACTGACGGCACTGGCCGCATCTTCCATTGATACGGAGACATTGTCCGCAGCGACTTGTCCTTCGGCATGGCGTCCGATACCGTGACGTTCTACAATCGGAATGAACTGCATGAAGCGACAGCCGTTGTCTCGCAGATAACGATAGACCTCGGCCCCATGATCGCCGTTGGCGCGATGCACGCAAACCATGGCGTTAAATTCCACACCTTCACTTTGCAGTAGTTGCATCGCTTTCAGAACCGCTGCGTGTGAACCTTTCCCCTGCCGATCTACTCGGCTGGCATCGTGGAGTTCGGGTGGCCCGTCAATGGACAGTCCGACAAGAAACTTGTTCTCTCGGAGGAACGCACACCATTTCTGGTCGAGCAGTATCCCGTTTGTCTGCAGACAGTTCCGGATCGTCATTCCAGGCCGCTCGTGGACCCTTTGCAGTGCCACGGCTTTTTGAAAGAATTCCAGGCCAAGCAAAGTTGGCTCACCGCCCTGCCAGACAAACTCCACTTCCCGTGCCTGCATTGGCTGGCCCTCAATATACTGCCGAACGAAGGCTTCCAGAGCCTCATCCGTAATCTGCCATTTGGTATGCCGACCGTAAAGATCTTCTGTATGCAGGTAGTAACAGTAGTGACAGTCAAGATTGCAGATGGGGCCGATGGGTTTCGCAAGGATATGAAACGGACTGTCCACCATTTATACATTTCCTGCGTGTCGTCGGTCGTATAAGGCGAGCGGCAGAAAAGAATTTACCACGGCGGACGCTGGCAGCGTCCGCCACGTGGCCGATGCTGCCAGCATCGGCAGATCAATGATCAACTGCCGTTCGCCTGATTGCAATTCGTGCGATTGACGATAAGACTGACTGTTTGACGCGACGGTTTTCTCATCGCAGAAAGCAAAACACAGAACTGGAGACTCACGTTTCGCGGCTCGCCGATTTTATTTCAAAACGTCCAGAATTTAACTCTGCGTGATACTCATACAGAGTTTTCCGGCATTTTTCGTCACGGATTCGATGACAATCCTGATACAAAAATCCTGCTGTTCGGTCGTCAGTCCATGGTAAAATGGCATCCGAATCAACCGCGCGCTCAGGTCTTCAGTAACCGGCAAAGTCAGATCGCCAATAAGTTCCCGGCCTTTCGGGGAATTGTGGAGCGGAACGTAGTGAAACACCGCCTTGACGCCTGCATCTCTGATTTCATTGAGAACCTGATCTCGTTGTACTGCTGTCGGCAAAATGATGAAGAACAGATGATAATTGCTGCGACAGTCCTCGGGGATTGATGGCAATTGAATCAATTCTTCTGCTTCCAGCGGTTCAAAGGCTTGGCGGTATCTCTGATAGATCTCCGCACGACGCTCGGAGATCCGATCCATCTCCTCAAGTTGAGCGCACAGAAACGCAGAACAGATTTCACTTGGGACGTAGGATGAACCGACTTCGACCCAGGTATATTTGTCCACTTCACCACGAAAGAATCGCTGCCGGTTTGTGCCTTTGTCGCGAATGATCTCGGCACGTTCGATCAGATTTGGATTGTTGATGCACAGCGCTCCACCTTCGCCACAGATGTAATTCTTCGTCTCGTGAAAGCTGTAGCAGCCCAGATCGCCGATCGATCCCAATGCCCGATCGTTGTACCAGGAATTCACGCCTTGTGCGGCGTCTTCCACGACAAGCAGATTGTTGCCGCGTGCGATCGCCATGATGCGATCCATTTCACAACTGACGCCCGCATAATGGACCGGACAGATCGCCTTTGTGCGATCTGTGATCGCGTCTTCAATCAATGTCTCGTCGAGATTCAATGTGTCAGGTCGCACGTCCACAAAAACGGGTGTCGCACCCATGCGGACAAAAGCTGAGGCCGTTGACACGAATGTGTAGGACGGCATGATCACTTCATCGCCTGGCTGCAGATCGCACAACTGAGCGGCCATTTCGAGAGCTGCAGTACACGATGGCGTCATCAGAATCTTTGGAATTCCAAAACGCTCCTCCATCAGGGATACGCATTTCTTCGTGAAGTAGCCGTCGCCACCAAGGTTGCCCATGGTGACTGCCTGAGCAATGTAATACAGCTCTTTCCCGGCCACAAATGGTCGGTTGAACGGAACAGGTGCCACACTTTCCTTGATCATACTTTCCTCGCGCTACCACTTGAATCCGATGGCCGTCACATGCGATGACGTCGCCGAGCGACGACTACCAGAAAGCGGGAAACTAACTTACCAGGAACTCCAAGTCACAATGTTTTTATGAATTTGATCAATATGCACATATTCCCCAAAGCAACATGCTAGTACATAATTAACATTAGATATTTCAGTATAGGAAAATTAGGTAAATAACATGATTTTCACGCACGCATCATCAACTGCCCATTATTTCGAAGCATTGCAATTTTCTTATTCTGCGCATGTTTCTCAAAGATTGTGCATTTCTCATGTTATCTGTTTAATCGTCGTTCCCATCGGGGTATCTTTTTGCGCCAATTGGAGACCTTGTCGGTGACACGACAGAACTCCACATTCAACTTTCCAAAAGGGTGGATTGCGTTCCCCTTATTTCTGGATGGAAACATGATCCATCCATCTTTGCCCTATTCCCGTAGATCAATTTCAATCAGGAAAATGCTGATGTCGCGTTTCTGGCACAAAGGAAATCGTCGCCGAGCTCAATTCTCCCGCCTCAATCCTGGACTAATTGCTGAATCGCTGGAGACTCGACAACTGCTGGCTGGCACGCCAATTGCGCCGACGATCGCAAATCTTGAACGATTGCCTGGTCCACAGGGTCAGTTTGACTTTCGTCTCACAGGCACTGCTGAAAGCGGCGTCACGGTGAAGGTTCAGCAGACTGGCGTCGGCCTTGTCGGTCAGATCACGGCTGGTGCCGGTGGTGCCTGGACGGTGGATGTGCAGAACAGTCATGTGTCCGGGGGGCGGTTCGAGTTTTCTGCCATCGCCACCGATCCGGGCACAGGCAATAACAGTCCATCATCGGCAGCGAAAGTGTTTCAGCCGAATCTCGTGCTCATCAATGCCGATGACATGCGGCTGGACGACCTGGCATTTATGCCCTACCTCTCAACAACATTGGCGTCCGAAGGAACGGTCTTCAATGAATTCTTTGCGCCAACATCGCTTTGCGGCCCGTCTCGCGCATCGACGCTAACGGGGTTGTTTGCTGAACGAAACGGAATTTTTGAGAATCTCGCTCCGCTTGGCGGCTCTGCAAACCTGGACTTGAGTTCGAGCCTGCCGGTATGGCTGGACAATGCAGGCTACGCGACCGGGTTGTTCGGAAAGGATCGTACGCTTCCGGGTATCGATCTGAGAATGCCTTCTCAGGCAACTCTACCCCAACCGCCTGGCTGGGATGAATATTTTGCCGTCATCAGCGGAGGATCGAATGGATATAACTACAAAGTCGATCACAATTCCGTCACCGAGACGTACGGGTCAGCTCCAACCGACTATGCCACGGATGTTCTCGGACAGAAGGTTGCATCATTTGTTAATGCATCGCAGACGACCTCGCCGAACAGTCCGTTCTTCGCATACGTCGCTCCATTTGCACCGCATTTTCCTTACACCCCCGGACCACAGGATGTCGGTGCTTACAGTAACATTCCGGCATCCCGCCCGCCGAACTTCAATATTCCTGAAGCGGGTGGCGATCCAATCGACGATCCTGCTTACATTCAATCGATCGATGAAGGTCGACAGCGGGCACTGGAATCACTGCTGGCGATTGATCGTATGGTTGTCAATCTCAGAGCGGATCTGCAGGCCCGCGGGATTCTGGACAATACAGTCTTTGTGTTCATGAGCGACAATGGCATTTTGCGCGGTGAACATGCCATCGTTGACAAACGGGTCTTCTACGAAGAAGTCATCCGATTGCCTTTGATCGTCTGGGACGGACGGCAGCAGACTGCTGGGAATACGGCTGTTTCCACATCGGATGCGATCGTTTTGACGGCGGATTTGGCACCAACGCTTGCATCGCTGGGAGGAGTCAATGTACCGAGCGACCTCGATGGGAAGAATCTGGTGCCATTGTTGAATACACCCGGCCAGACCGTGCGGCAGGATTTTCTCATTCACCACTGGATCGTTGACGGAACGGCCAAAACATCCGTTGAAGAACTGGGTGTTCGAAATGATACGTGGAAGTACGTGACGCGAAGTGAGGGGGGGCCTTTCCTCTTCAATATCGTAAACGATCCCTACGAACTGAATAACCTTGCCAACAATGCCACCTATGCGAGTGTCCAGAGTGCAATGGCATTGCGACTCGCGCAGCTCAGACCGGCCGATCAAACGGCACCAGTCGCCACAAATATCAGTTTGCTGGCCAGTCCGCCGGCACTGGATGGTTCTCGATCTCTGCGCATTCAGGCGACTGTGACTGACGTTGGATTAGGTAATTCTCAGATCCGTACTCCGGAACTGATATTCAATTCGAGTGATGGTCGAGGGACAGGAATTCCGCTTGATGCCCTGGATGGCAAATTCGACAGTACCACGGAGGTTACGTTTCTGGACTTGTCTGCTACCACATTGACGAAGTACATCGATGCAGGCAGTCCGTCGATCGTGTATCTGCGATTCCGTGACGTACCTGGCAACTGGAGTGCTCCTGTTGCCGTGTCGATTACTTTCGGTGTGTCTATGCAACTGGATGCGGCCAGCGACACTGGGGCTAGCAACTCAGATCGTAAGACGCTGGACAACTCTCCGACATTCACGGGCGCAGGAGCTGTGCCGGGATCGACGATTTCATTGTTTGCCATGTCGTTGCTTCCGGGAGCTATCGGTACAGGAGCACCAGCACTGCCGCTCGGAGTGACCGCAACCAGCGCGGGCGGAAATTGGGCAATTACCGGGCAGTTGGACTGGCCTGGGACTTTCATTATTGTTGGCTACGAAACATATATCAGCGGCGGCACTTCGTTCGTTCGTGTTATGAAACCAATTGATTTCCATCTGCTCGCGGTCGTACAGACGGATGGTCTGATTCGGGTGATTGGCAGTGAATTGGACGACAATATTGTTGTCAGCGGGAACCTGGGAGGCCCGGTCAGTATTTCACTGAATGGTGTGTCAGTCGGCTCGATGCCAGCTACGACCAGGGTACTCGTGGAAGGAGTTGGTGGAAACGACACGATTCAAATCATTGGAAATATCGACAGTAACGTTTGGGGAGGAGATGGTAATGACATCCTCATCGGTGGTGACGGCAACGACTCATTGATCGGTGGGCGGGGAATCAATCAACTCAAGGGCGGACTGGGCAACGACCTATACTATTTCAACGACCTTGGGAATTTCTCTCAGGACGACGGGGTTGAAATCGCCGACTACGTGCTGGAGTTTAGTAATCAAGGATTCGACACGTTGTCGTTTGTGACACCTTTCGGAATTGTGGCCGATCTGAGCCCGGATGCGGACGAGCCGAATATCGTGATGAGTTCGCCTTTCAGTTTTCAGCGAAAGATCAAGTTCCTGTCGAATTCCGCCTCGCAGTTTGAACGCCTCGCCGGATCGGCAGCTACGGATTCGATTAAGGTCGGGTCCGCAACATCGTTCCTCGGTCGTGGTGGAAACGAACAGATTCGGATCATGCCACCATTGACCCCGGGTCAGCCACTGGTTCTCCGTCAATTGACTTCGGGAGTCACCCTGGTCCCGACTGATTCAATTAACGCCACCCTCACCGCGTCCGTCGGAACGATCAGTCTGAACCAGCCGTTGCCACCGGACGTGGTCAGTACTCAGACATCCAGTGAGACTCTTTCCTTCACGGGTCCCCTGACCTCCGTGAACAACTTCCTTCTGTCTGGCGGAGTGAAGCTGGATTCTCCCGCAACCTTTACAGGGACAATTCTGCTGACGTTGACTTCATCAACGACTGCGGCTCCGACGGTTATCGAAACCAACGAACTGCGAGTGGACGTTACGTATCGCCCGTCTCTGACGATCGGCGGTGCTGTGTCATGGATTGCAAATCAGCCACCCGTCATATTGGCTCCAGATGCCCAGGTGTCCGATCTGGATGGGAATCTGGCGGGAGGAAAATTGAAGATCAATTTCACGTCGATTCTGGATTCCCGGGACCAGTTGTTGATCCAGCCGAAGACCACCGGGACCGATCAGGTGACACTAATCGGCAATCAGGTACTGGTTGATGGATTGGCAATGGGGACATGGTCGTTTGCCACTGCGAATCAGCAGCTCTCAATCACATTCAATCAAAATGCGACATTGATTTCAGTCCGCGCAATCCTGCGGCGGATCGCCTTTGTGAATCCGGCCACCGCCCCGGTAGCCGGCGATCGGCAGACTAACTTTCAATTGTTTGACGGAGCCGGACTCGGGAGCGATGTGGCCTCCTTGTCGGTTATTTACTCATCGACACAATTGACTCCACCTGTTCTCACCGGGCCGGCAAATACTACTGTGTTGTTGCGGCCGACTTTTACGTGGACTTCCGTTGCGGGTGCTGTGAGCTACGATATCTGGGTTCGCAATGCGACGACACTGCAGAATCCGTATCATCAGGCAAGCACGTCTGCCACTTCGTATACACCACCGGCTGACTTTCAAATTGGCCGTTTCAATGTCTGGCTTCGGACCGTGTATGCAGGCGGGCTCACATCAGCGTGGTCGGCACCGGTCAACATCAATATCTCGACGCCGGTGACTCTGAATTCGATGTCGATAACGCAGACGACGTCTCGTCCGACTGTCTCGTGGGCAACGCTCCCCGGAGCAGTGAAATATGACTTGTGGCTCAAGAATAACTCCACCGGTCAGTCGCAGTTTGTGCGTGAGACCGCGTTGACGACAACATCGTGGACCCCCAACTTTGACCTGCCGATGGCAGGCTATCGTGTCTGGGTTCGAGGGATTGACGCTGAAGGTGTGCCACGTGACTGGTCGGCGGCGATGGACTTCAACGTGGTTCCAGTTCCAGTGTTGACAGGACCGTCCAACCCCACACTGTTGCTGCGTCCGACCTTTTCCTGGAATGCGATAGCCGGTGCCGCCAGTTACGACATCTGGATTCGCAATGCGACCACACTCGTGAATCCCTATCTTCTGGGAAACAGCACGACAGCAAGTTATACGCCATCGACAGACATGGAGATCGGTCGTTTCAATGTCTGGATACGGGCGCGTTCGGCTTATGGTCATGTGTCGGCCTGGTCGCAGCCGGTGAATATCAATATCAACACCCCGGTCACATTGAACCCAATGTCGCTTTCGCAGACCACGGCACGTCCCACAG
>Ga0105047_10007380_pt1 | contig 18524 bp, 16 predicted proteins | sample MAT04_FD_78384 | JGI IMG/M metagenome (GOLD analysis project Ga0105047, IMG submission 78384) | Freshwater microbial communities from Lake Fryxell liftoff mats and glacier meltwater in Antarctica - MAT-04 (megahit assembly) | ecosystem: Environmental > Aquatic > Freshwater > Ice > Liftoff... | reverse complement strand
GTGTTGGTGATGCGTTGTGGGGCCTTGATCGGCTCGGGTTCGATCGATCGCGAAGGCGAATCGGTCGAGACTTCATCTTCGAGTCCTTTGACGCCCTTCTTGAACTCGACGACGGTCTTGCCGAGCGAACGGCCAATTTCCGGCAGTTTCCTGCCGAAAAGCAGCACGCCGAGCAGAACCAGTAGCAGAATCTCTTGTGGGCCGACGCCAGGTAGAAATGCGAACATGCGAGAAACCTCCTCAACAGAGTGAACCGGGAAACAAATGTTGGAGGAGGTTGAAGGTAACCCCGACCGGCGGGAATCGCTTTCGATCTATTCGCAGTATATCCCGCGCATCCCCGTTCGGGCAAGCGGATCGCGGCGTTTTTTTTGGCTTACGCGGTTTCGAGGACTTTCACTTCGGCCAGCACGTCCTTCACCACATCGCTGACTTCGCGACCTTCGATCTCGGCTTCGGGACGAAGGATAATCCGGTGGCCGAGTACGCCCATTGCCACGGCTTGCACGTCGGCATGCGTGAAATAATGGTTGCCGCGCAGCACGGCGCGGGCCCGCGCACATCGCATGAGCGAGAGTGCCGCACGAGGGCTGGCACCGAGCGCCACATCGGGGTGTTCGCGTGTGGCCTCGGCAATTTGGACAATGTAATGGTAGAGCGTGTCGCGCCCGAATACCGATGTCAGCCGGTTTTGCAGCGAGAGAATCAGCGTGGGGTCGAACAGCGTCGAAATCTCGGCGGGCGGTTTCCCATGGAGTTTGAGCAAATCGACTTCATGATCGTAGCCGGGGTAGCCCATTTCGATGCGTAGCAGGAAACGATCGAGTTGTGCTTCGGGCAGGCGGTAAACGCCTTCTTGTTCGATCGGGTTTTGGGTGGCGAGCACGAGGAATGGCCGCGGCAACATGAGCGTCTGGCCGTCGACCGTCACTTGATACTCTTGCATCGCTTCCAGAAGCGCCGCTTGCGTTTTCGCGGGGGCGCGATTGATCTCATCGGCGAGGAGAACCTGCGTGAAGATCGGCCCTTGGCGCAAGATGAAATCGTTCTTGTTGCGGTCGTAAATCGATGTGCCGGTGACGTCCGACGGTAGCAAGTCCGGCGTGAACTGGATCCGCTGATACTGGCAACCGAGCAACTTCGCGAAGACTTTCGAGAGCGTCGTTTTCGCAACGCCCGGTACGCCTTCGAGCAACACGTGGCCGCTGGCGATCATCGCGATCAGCAATTGTTCGGTCACGTGGTTCGCGCCGACGACGACCTTCGATACTTCAGCGGCCACCTTCCGCCCCAGGTCGCTCGCCTGCTTGGCTAGCGACTTCGCGATCGCTGTGGGATCGTCGCCGTCGGGTTGAATGACGGGCACGATTTCCATTAGTTCGCTCACGCATCGCTCCCGTTCGGTAGAAACTTCCAACTGCCCGCCTCGGCCTCACGCGCCACGTAAACGACGGCATCTTGCAGGCCGCGCCACCTTGATGGCGCAATCGCGACCGCTTCCTCACCGTAGGCAATCGCCCACAATTCGTTCAGTGCCCGTAGCAGTTTTGCCTTGCCACCGCGCGGCTGATCGATGCGCATCGGCGGCAGTTCTGTAGGTTCCCCATCGGCGGGCAGACCCCATTGCTGGAACAACACACGCAGGTGATCGCGGAGCGGTTCGCGAATATTTCCCGTGTCGAGCGCACTGCGTTTCCGCAAAACGAGTGGTCCGGAACCATCGAGTTCGATCTTCGGCGACGGCACGAAATCCGCTTTCATACGGCTGCCCCACATCCGACGCATGAGGAAACCGAGTAAACCGATGCCGAGGATCACTGTGGCAAATTCGATGATGTTGCTGAAGAGCTTACCGCTCCTGTCTCGCGTAACAATCGCTTCGGGTAATCCTTCGTCTTGCAGTTTCTCGATGCCGTCGTTGAGCTTGTTCTCGATCATTTCGAGAAGCTTGTCGCGCCGCGGCATCGGAATCGGTGGGATGCCACCGGGGAACGGGATGCCCGCATCGAGTTTCACGCGGTCGAAGTCGGTAACGACTTTGCCATTTTCGACGAACAAGACCCGCGTGCGCTTCGTGCCGTCGCGCTTCGTGGCGAGGTACGATGTGAGAAAGTAGCTGAATACAAAGTTGTCGGTTCCGGTGTCGCCACCATCGGCCCGCACAGCTTCGTTCGCGATCGTCATCTGATTCGAGAACATCCCGACATTGGCCACAACGACCGCTTTGCCGATCTCTGCGGGGTCCGACATCGCCGCGATGGCCGCGCCGTCTTCGAGTTCTGCACCGCCCCGGTATCGCGAATTGCCGGGGAATTCGGCTAACGTATGACTGAGATACGGGTTGTTTGCCACGTCCCGCAACAACACGGACGGCCGGTGTGCCACCACTCGCGAAGTCTTGATGAGTGCGGCCAGTTCGGGGACGGGAGGCGGCAGGATCGTCGCGAACGGCGAGTTCGCATCGCCGCGAAAGCAGCGCCGCGGTCGCGTGCATTCCACGTCTCTCCCCGTAACCGTCGCGGTACGGTTGAGGTTGTTGATTTTGGGGAAAAAGTTCCCCAGCTCAATGTTTTCATTCGTGGCGATGAAAACGGCCCCGTCGTTCCTGAGTACGTTCTGAGTGAAAACTTGCATCCGGTCATTACGGCTACCGATCAGCACCACGACCAGTTCGCTCGGCGCGGGGTCGAACGGGTCGAAGTTCTGTTGCGGGACCAGCTTCTGAAATTTTAGCAAGGCACGCAGAATTTCGGTACCGTTGGCGGGGATCGCGGCTTGCGGTTTCGCTTCGTCTTGTGCGAACGCGATGGAACTGAGCGCGAATGCAGTACCGATTCCCAGCAGGAAGCGAAGGGCGATCATGCGGGTGTCACTCCCGCGAGTTGGCAGAGGCAACGACGGGCGTCGGCGAGTGCCGTTGCCGGTAACGGTTCACCGACCGAAGTATATTTGGCTAACTCGTATAGGTGTGCCAACTCGTCCGCATACGCTTCGGACTCTGGCAGTTTCGCTCGCAACGCAGCTGCAATCGTGTGGTGGTTCCATACTTTCGCGGCGCTTCCGCACAGCAACACCGAAAGATACTCGAAGGCACGTACCAGATCTTCGCGGTTGGCAATCGTTCGCGGATCGACCGGCCATGCGCCGAGCCGTTGCACCGCTGAAGCGACGCTCCGCTCTTTCGATTCCCCCCCGGGCCAGAAACGCCACGCGATCAGAGCCACAACGAGAATCGCAACGAACAAGATCACCGGTAGCCACGTTCCCGCAGCACCACCGCCGGAGGAACCGATCGACCAGTCGCCGAGCCTGAACCCGCCCCAGCCGCCACGATCGCCACCTCGTCGCGCGGCACCTGCGTTGTTGTTCTTCGGGAACCAATCCTTCAAACCGAGATCGGGTAACTTCCAGTCGCCGCCGCCGAAGTTGCCGTCGAACCAATCCCCGAAACCCTTGAACTCCTCGCCCGCACCGCCTTTGCCATCCAGATCATCGAAGAAATCTTTGCCGAAATCCTCGCCCTCCGCGTTCTTCATGAGGTCCAAGAGTGCGTTCTTCAACTCCGGCGTTTGCTCGAGTGGTCCGAAGTTTTTCTCCCAGAACTTCACGAAACCATTGACGTCGGTGTTCTTGTCGCCGAAGGGATTTTTACCTTCAAAGTCATCGAATTTACGGTTCTGTAGCGGATTGTTGAATGGGTCGAACTCGTTTCGAAACGGTGGCTTCAACGCCGGATCGATATCCCGAGGTTGTGCGTCGCGTTGTATCCGCGGCGGTGCTACCTGGGGCGGTTCCCGGTTTAACGGCGGAAATTGCGGCGGCTGGGGATTGTTCGGCAATTGGCCGCCGTTTCGCAACCACTCTTCGATCTGCTTTTGCACCTGTGGGTTCTGCGCGAGCGAGAGTGCCCGCAGCTTGTTCGCCAACGCTTTGATGTCCGCATCGCTGACGGGCGGATCGGCCGGCGGGTTTTGTGCGAACGCAATCGATGGGAACGCGAGTGCCCAGAGCATCAGAATCAGCAAACGGCGGTTCATCGGTTGGCTCCCGCGATCGACTTGGGGGCTTCGGGGCTTGCGGGAACGATGCGGCTAATTGCATACGAGGCTTGCCGTCTCACGCTCACATCATCGTCTTTCAGCAGATCGAGTAACGTTGGCAATGCGGCCCGCGCGGGTCGCCCGATCATGCCGAGAGTATAAGCTGCACCCGCACGGCGCTCCGTGATTTTATCCTTCAACGCCGCGATCAGCGGTTCGACCGTCGGCGTGCCAATCGTGGCCAACGCGGCGGCGAGATTTTGCCGTACGTCGGTGTCGCTGTCTTTAAGTGCCTCGACTAGCCGCCGGATGACGGTTTCATCGACCGACGCCCCGCCCGGTTCGGCCGCACACAGCAAACTCGCGATCGATACGACGAGCGGAACCACGGGTACCTCGTTTATTTCTTCGGCAATAATGCCATTGGCTTGACGGCGGCCGCGGGCTTCGGTTTCTCGTCGCTCAACATTTCCTCCACCATTTTAACGCGATCCGCATCGATCCGTCGAGCATCCGCAACGTATTCCGTTGCGATTTTCGACTTCGGCGAAGCGGTGATCGCGAAGCGAAGAATCGATCGGCGCACGATCGGGATCGACTGGTGCGACTCGCGTTTGCCCGTGGTGATCACGAAGTCCGCGGTGTCCCACTGTTCCCACTTGCGTAAATCTTCGATCGGCAAGTCGGCAATATCGGACTGGGACACGAGCAGTTTCATGCCCGTAAGGACTTCATCGCGGCTAATGACATCGCTGCGCAACTCCCAGAAGAACCGCAAGACTTTCAGCCCGGCGTAGCGTAACGGGAACTCTTTCTTGTCGTCGTTGAGCATCCCTGTCAGGTACTGCCATCCGCCTTTCGGGTCGAGCATAATGTACCCGGCGAGCAAGCCGTCCAGCCCGCTGCTATACACCTTGTTCGCGTCGTCGAGCAACGCGCGAATCTCCTGGGCGTGCTCTTTCTTGCCGCAATGCCCGAGCATCATACCGTACACGCCGAATCGCGATGCGGGGGTTTGCGGGTTCTTCAGCCAGGCGATCAGCGTATCGGGTGGGAGCTTCTCTGCGACCGTGCGAATGTCTTTGTAATCGGTGTTGCCGAACTCCATGAATGCATCGGCGGCGATCACGGTGTCGGCCGAGTCGAGGTGGCGAAAGAAGTAATTCAGCTTGCGAATCGAGTCTTTTTCGCGAACGGCGAGTGCGCCTTTCAGGTACTCCGGCAGTTTGCTGTCCGCCTTCACCGGCTCGCCGCGATACGGGTCGAGCGTGTAGCGCGACAGGTTGCCGAGGATCGCCGTCGAAGCTACTGCCGATGCGGTCGTGTCGATGTTGTTCGCATACACCGAGCAAAACACGAGGTACCGCGTCTCTCCGGCCGCGATGTCCACGTATCGCGGGAGCATCAGGATTTTCTTGTCGGCAAGGTATGGGTGCGACTTTACGGTGTCGGTAATGTGCAGTTCGGTCGAACCTTTGGTGATGTCCGTGGCATCGCGTTTCGGGTTCTTGAGTTCGCCGGCAACGATGAAGTCGGCCTGATTAACTTCACCCGAAAGCGTCTGTCCTTGTACCGAACAGAACGGGCACGCCGACGCGAACGGCAGACTCGCGGTAAGTAGCGCAACGGCTAGCATCACGCGGACGATCGATTGAACCATTGCCCACCTCGCACGGTAACGTAAAGTCTCTCGACGCCAACACCACCAATTATGGGGACAAGACGACCATCATCGCAAGGTGTACGGCGCAAACATTATACGTTGTCGCACGCGGCAAACGCTCTTTGGGCTTCGGTTTTCGCCTCCCATAAATTGCGGAGGCTCCAAAACCCGTTTTCGGGGTGTTCCTTCGCGTATCCGTCACCCCGCTCGCCTTCGCGACATTGCGATCTTGTTTGTCGCGGTAATCCAGATCGCACCGAGTGCCATCATTGTGGCTGCGAAAAGCAAACCGGTGCTCCAGCCGTAGGTCATGACGAGCCAACCGACCATGAGGCTGGCTCCGACGTCGCCGAGGCCGTTGACGACGGCGAGGACGCCGTAAGCGGTGCCGTGAATCGCTTTGTCTGCGACGAATTCCGCAACGAGGGGCGGCTCGATCGTTTCCTGGATCGCCATGTACGTTCCCGCCAGTGCGAACAGCGCCGCCCATCCGATGATCGAGCCATCGACGATCGTCATCCACGCGGCGAATAGTCCCATCGTCAGCGCGCCCAGCACGTAGCCGATGAACAACAGTTTGCGGTGGCCGATCCGGTCGCCGAGCCACCCGGCGGGAAACGCCATCGCCGCTTGCACGGCGTTTCGCCACGCATAACAGAGAATTCCCGCGATGGCGGCGCGTTGCGGATGGTCCGAGATACCATCGAGCGGCAGATATTGGATCGCCGCAAGGATTAACAGCGTGTGCGAAAAGTCGCCGAGGCCGAACAGCCCGACACCGATGAGAAACTGGCGATAACTCGCCGGTAACAACGCGATTGATGCGCCGAGCCGCAGCCCCAGTTTCGGTGTGAAGCGTTGCTCGCGAACGAGCAGTGCGAACGTGAGTGCGGCACCCAGCCCCGGTATCAGCGTCAGCCAGAACGCCAGCGCGTACGTGCCGTGCGGGTCGTATCCCAGCACGTTTGCGGCGGGTATCTGATAGAGCAAGTACGCCGCGAGCAGCGGCCCGACGACGGCCCCAAGCGTGTCGCCCGCTTTGTGGAAGCCGAACGCTTTGCCGCGGTGTGCGGGATCGACGGCATCGGTAATAATCGCATTCCGCAACGGCCCGCGAATCCCTTTGCCGAGCCAAGCCAGCGACTTTGCCACCAGCACCAGTGGCCACGCCACGGCGAGGGCGCAGAGTGCGAACGCGGACCCAGTCAGCACATAGCCCGTGACCACGAGCGCCTTGCGTTTGCCGATACGGTCGCTCCACCAGCCGACGAGAATCTTCGCAGAATTCGAAATGAACTCGGCCGCCGCTTCGATCGCACCGAGCACCTGCGCGGCCTGTCCGAACGGCAGTCCGAGCAAAATCAGAAACGACGGCAGCAACGATGTCGCCAACTCGTAACCGACGTCGGCCAGGAAACTCGTCAGGCCCGCGCCGACCACCGTGCGGTTCAACCATGCTGTCATAACATCGACCTTTCGAGTGGCTGCAATGCGGCCACGGCGGCATGGCGCGACGATTCGAGCGGGATCGCTTCCTCGACGCAGAACTGGCCGACGCGGGTACGCCGTAGTTCCTGAACCAGCCCGCCCACGCCCAACGTGGCACCCAAATCGCGGGCGATGCTGCGAACGTACGTGCCCTTTCCGCAATCGATTTCGAGTTCGAGATACGGCCAGTCGTACGATAAAAACCGGATTGCATCGACGCGGACCGTGCGCGGTTCGAGTTTTGGATCGATCCCGCGGCGCGCCAGTTTGTGCGCGCGCTTCCCGCCGACTTTCAATGCCGAATACGCGGGGGGAAGTTGCAAGATGCTGCCGATGAATGCGGGGATCGCAGCACGAACGGCGGCTTCGTCCGGCGGTGTGGCGGAGGCGGTTTCGACGATCGCGCCATCGGCATCGTCGGTATCGCTGGTCGCGCCGAGTCGCATGCGGCTCCAGTAACTTTTGCCCATGCTTTGCACAGTATCCGCGAGTTTCGTCGCCTCGCCGATACAGATGACGAGCAACCCTGTCGCACGCGGATCGAGCGTGCCGGTGTGGCCGATTTTCGTCCGTCGCGGGAACCAATTCTGCACCGCGTTCACGACTTCCCGCGAAGTCATTCCGCTCGGTTTATCTACCGCCAGCCAGCCGTTCATTCGCCGCATCCTCAATCGCCTCGTATGAATTCCTCATGATACCGACTTGCGCAATTTACAACCCGACGGCAGGTCGCGGCCGAGCGGCAAGGCTTCAAGAGGTGTGGCAGGCCCGCACGCCACCCGGCACGGAGTTCCGGGCGACTCGCGAGCCGGGCCATGCCATCGAGTTAGCGACCGAAGCGGTGCGTGCGGGATTCGGGCGAATCATCGCCGCCGGTGGCGATGGCACCGTTCACGAAGTCGCGAACGGTATCCTTGCGGCGGGCAACCCCGACGTACGGTTCACGACATTACCCGTCGGCTCGATGAACGATTACGCCTTTACGCTCGGGCTGGAAACGTGGTGGCGCGAATCGCGACCGTGGGACGATTTGCAACTCCTGCGCGTCGATGTCGGGCAAGTGAGCGGGGCCGGGCGACAGCCATTTTTTGTCAACAGTTGCGGCCTCGGCTTCAACGGTATGGTCACGATCGAGTCGCGAAAAATCCGCTGGCTACGCGGCATCCCGCTCTACGTACTCGCCGTCGGCAAAGCACTCGTACGCCACTTCGCGACGCCGACACTCGAACTTCAGATCGACGAGCAAACGCTGCATTTGCCGACGCTGGCGATGTCGTTGGGCCTCGCACAGCGCGAAGGCGGCTTCCCGCTGACGGCGGCCGCATCGCTCGACGATGGCCTGTTTCACTACCTCCACGTCGGCGACATTCGACGCTGGGAACTCATCCGCCACTTCCCCGGAATGCTCTCGGGCCATCTGCCGACCGATCACCTCAAACTGCGAATGGGCCAATGCCAAACGCTTCGCGTGAAGTCGCAAACCCCACTCTGCCTACACATGGACGGCGAATTTTTCTGCACCCCTGAAGACGGCATCACCACATTCGAAGTGAAATTGTACCCGCAACGATTGCTAGTCGAATATTACCCACCCGCACTCTATGGTGGCGCGAAATACGCAACGATCCGCGAACGGAAATGAGCCTCTCACCGGGACAAGCCGGCTAGTCCCGGTGGATCATGCACCTGATGTTGACCGATTGCCTTCGTCGCGATATTCCACGGCCTCTTTCGCGATTCGTGTCGTACGTGGGGGTGTTGCCGTGGCGAGATCGTTACTGCGGGTGATGGTGGCAATGGCGGCGACGCAGGTTCTGGTCGGTTGCGCGGGGACGTGGGATACGATCACGAGTCGGCGGTTCCGCAAAGAGCCATTTCACACGATGTTCAAGAGCGAAGACCCGATGACGGTCATGCGATCCAGCCCCGAAGGCGACCAGCGTGCGAAAGCGATGCGCAAACTGAAAGAACCGGCCTTGTCCGGGAACGCGCAAGATCAAGAACAAGCGATCGAGCTACTATCGCAAGCCGCAACATCGGACCCGAGTCCCGTCGTGCGGGTAGCGGCGATCGATGCACTCGGGCGATTCAAGGACGAACGAGCCGTGCCAATTCTGACGGCGGCGTACCATCAATCGAGCGGCGCGGCGATCAAGCCAAGAGCGGTCGACCCCGCCACGATCAAGCAAGTCGGTGCCGGTGGGCGTCCGCTCGGCATGTCGATCGATCGCATGTCGCTCACGGGGCCAACGGGGTTTGCACCGGAAGTCGTGAGCATGGTGCGTAGCCGCGCCGTCGAGGCGTTGGCGAACACGGGCCGGGCCGAAGCGGTGCCAATTATGACACGAATTGCAGCCGGTACCGATGAATCGAGTGCCGACCGCGATACCCGCATCGCGGCCGTACGCGGCCTGACCAAGCTCCGCGTTCCCGAATCGGTGGCTGCACTTGCGAAGGTATTGGCAGATGAAAAGGGCAAAGACCCCGCACTCGCCGGGCGAGCGCATGAGTCTTTGGTCAACCTCACCGGGCAGTCGATACCAGCCGAACCGGAAAAGTGGCAGACGCTGGTTCGAAGCGGGAATATCCCAATCGCCCCGCCACCGACGACGATCCAGCAAGTCGGCGCGATCCTGAGTGGAGACTAAAACCATAGCGGAATCGCGACATGGCGACACCGACCGGTAAAATTGCTAAATAAATCTCGTCGCTAATTGCATTCGCATTCGACGGGATAACTCGAGAACTCATGCAAACTCTCACGTTCCCATGCTCGCACTGCACGAGACGGATGGGCGTCGGTATGGAACTTATGGGGCGTCAGGTGCGATGCCCCCACTGCCGCGAAGTGGTGTTTGCGCCGTCGGCAACGACTCCTTCGCGGCTCACTCCGCACCCGGAAATCGCGCCCGACGTCGTGCCACCGAACTCTAATTGGAACGAAACCGGCGTCGGCCTCGGCAACCCCAATCGCTCGGACGATGCGCACGATTTTTCGCACCTCACGCAGCAACCGCAAGAAAGCGAAGAGAGCATTTTCGCCGAGCCAGGCGAAGAAGACGACAGCGTATTCGCCTCCCCGAAGAGTAGCCGAATCCTGTCGATGCCCGAAATTGTCGACTCGACGCAACTCACCGAACCGGTGCCGCAACACCCCGATTTCCTGCTACCACTACCCAGCGATCCGATCACCGTGAACCGGTTGCTCATCGAACAGCAAACCGACGATCTCGAACTGGAACCCGACCCGATTCCCATTCCGCAAGTCGTCTACAACAACAATGTCGTGGGAACGGACACGTCCGATTCCAACACCATTCCCCAACCGATCTTCGGCTTCGACCATCCGCCATTCGTCGATAACATCGTAACCGAACCCTGGAAAGTTCCGCAGACATTCGCGAGTACACCCGCGCCGACAATTCCAGAAACGGCACCGCGAAAACCATCGCGAGCCGAGCCACCGGGTGGAATCGCCAAACGCACGCCGAACTGGCTGTATCTCGTCGTTGGCTACGCGATCCTGATGTCGATCTTGGCATTGTGGGGCTGGCTGCGAACGTCGGATCGCGGGCATCCACTGTCGAACATCCCCGACTTCTTCGGCGAGTATCGCAAAGCCCAACGCGATAAAGTCTCGGTTCTCAACGTGAATTTCGAAACGGTGCCGCCCGGACTGCGCGTGCCGATCGGGGGCAAGCTCATCGTCGGAGACTTAGCGATCGAACCGCTCGCCGTACTCGAAGACAAACCGATTCGCGTGACTGTCTACGCAGGAGATGGCCAAAACGACAGCCGCCAGCCCAGCAAACAGCGTTGCCTGACACTTCAGGTGCGCTTGCACAATCTGTCGAAAGATGTCTCGTTTCACCCCGTGGACCCCGCATACAATCGCAAGGAATATCCGAGTACGCCGATGCCGCTCACGGCATTGATCGTGGGGACGAAACGCTTCGCGGGCGGCCCAATCCCTTGGCCATTTACCCATAGTGTTAAACGCACGTACTTCGTCGGCCAGGAACAAGACTCCGAACCGCTACTGCCGGGAAAATTTCGCAACACCATCGTCGTTTCATCCGATGGTAGCGAAGTCATTGCCGCCGTGCTCGCGGCGAAAACCCCCGTACTCTGGAACATCCACTTCCGACGCGGATTGACGACTTACGCAGGCGAAGACGTCTCTGTCGGCACACTCATCGGAGTCGCATTCGACGCCAAAGACGTGAAGCCACTGTCCGCCGATCCGACACGCACTTCCGGTTGATTTCTGGGCGCATCGCGATATACTTCCATCATGGAGAGGTGGCAGAGTGGTTGAATGCGCTAGTCTCGAAAACTGGTTAGCCGGAAACGGCTACGAGGGTTCGAATCCCTCCCTCTCCGTTTGAGTTTGTGCTCCTTTCATTAACCCTTACAATTCAAGCATTTTTGGCGGTCCCAAATGATTGGCACAGTGAATTGTGTCAATCATTGTGTCAATCAACGATTTTTCACCACAAACCAGTAGACTCACGGCTCGACACCCAACAACTGCGACAGTTCGGAACGACAACGTGTCGACCCAATTATCGCAAGACTCTACATTATCCGCGATCCGAACCGGAAGCAATCGCACGTCCGGTCAGTTGAATCTTCTGCATCTGACGCTGAGCTTCGTCGTCGTGCAGGTGGTAATAATGGGCCACTAACTTCGAGTCTTGATGGCCTAGCCAACGCATCACCGTTTGCTGCGGCACATTCTTGTTCGCACACAGGCTACAAAAGAAATGTCGAAAGCTGTGGAGTCGGCCGTCCTGGAAGCCAATCTCGCCAGACTGCGTGGGGAACTTTTTCGACAACGGCTTCAATACATTCCGAATCAGGATGTTGCGCACCGTGTCCGCTTTCAGTCGTCCGCTCAGCGGGCCGTGAAACACGAAACCATCGGCGGCGTGGTGCATCGCTTCCAACACTGGGCGAAGTTCCGGATTCAGTGGGAAGCATCGATCGCGACCACCTTTTGTCGTGCGTAACTCGCGGTCCGATTTTCGCCGGGAAGAAGTCGACTCGTCCACCAAATGAATCGTGTCGTTCGCAAACCGAATATCGTTCCATCGTAGGTTGATCGCTTCGCCGATCCGCAAGCCAGTGTAGGTCAGGGTCATCACCAGCGGATGCAACCAAGCCAACTCCGGGTTCACTTTCGTGAAGTCGAGAATCGCAAGCACCTCTTCGATTCGCCAGCAATACGTGTCCGTACCTTGCGGTTTCGGGAGTTTCAACGCAATCCGAGACTCCGCAGGCAGGCGTTTTTTGCTGATGAAGAAGTTGACGATCTGCTTGATCGTCGTGCCTTCGAGATACTGCGTTGCGTACGAGTACTCGGATTTCTCCAGGTGTGTGAGGTATTGTTCCAGGATGCCGGTCGTCACGCTGTGCCAGTCGGTGATGCCCTTCGATTCGAGAAACATCAAGAACTTGTCATACACGGCTCGGTAGCGTTTCTGCGTCGACTTTCGTGTGCCGCCGGTGATGCGCGACCGAGCGGCGTGTTCTTCGTAGAGTGTGCGACCTACTTCGAGTGACAGTGTGTCATCTATGAGTGGCGTTAAGGCTTCTGCTTCGGCCAACTTGTGTTCAATCGCAATCGTGAGATCGAGTCGGGGTAATAGTCCGATGGCTTCTTCACGACTTTTCGTACCGAGCGAATGTCGTCCAGCATTGATCGTGTTGCTACGACCGTCGGCCCAGTACACATCGTCGCGTGTGAGTATGGTCCAGGTGAAGTATTTCCCGGCGTAGCGTTCGTGCTTGCGTGGCTTGGGCATGATGGTCTCCAAGGGTGCTGTTTCCGCGCCCGAACGACACGCGAGCGGCTCGCGGTCGGGTGGACGACGAAAAAGGGAACGGAATTACGGGGTTCGCGGACCGGCCTTCCAGCCGGGCTTGCGACCGTAGTGGGGTGGTGGGTTCGCGGCTGGCAGCGCCCCTGGAGGTGGGTTCGCCGACACGGGCGTCTTCACGCTCTCCAGCGCCGTGACCGGGATCAGGATGCGATGTTTGCGTCCGCCGGGCTGAACGTACGGGAGATGGCCACTCCGCAAGTAGCGGCGGATCGTGATGGCCGCCAAACCGCTTTGCCGACTGAATTCGTCAATCGAAATGTGATCGTGATCAATCATAACACCACCGTGGCCCGAGGCCGGCGAACGCTCGCCGACGGGAGCGAGGGAACCCAAACGGCCCCTCACCCTCTACTCGTTCCGGAAAATCGCCCTGCGATTATTTCTCGACGCAGTTTGCTGCGGAAGGGGCGAATCAGTCGTACTGCGATGTGCCCAGTGATTGCAGGTCGACATGCTTGGAGCGCAGGGACCGCACCAACTCCGGCGAACTCGGATGGACCAATTCGAGTTCGGCCAGTATGTGAGCGTCGGAATGACCGGCAGCGATCAGTGCTAGAATATCCTCTAACAGGTCGAGGACTTCAAAGGTGTCGTCGTGCGACGCGGCCGTCTTGGCCACATGGTCGGTCATTCCCGTCACAGGTCGCCCGAGCGGTGTGGGTGAGACCAGGCCGACGACCCGATCCGACACCAAGATTCGACGGGTGTACCGGGCGAACAGCGTCGCGGTATTACCCCGCGTTGTGGCGACCTTGAACATCCCTATCGTGCGGCACCAACGGAGAGGCGAAAATGTCTGGCCGATAACGAGTTCGAAGGCCCGGCAATAGCGGTCGTGGACGGTCGAAACGCTGGCGTTCAACTGCTTTGCAATTGCCGTAAAGGATGCCTCTCGCCCAAGGTCGTAGCCACCGTCGGCCCAGCCTTCGAAGCGATCCCAGACTTCCAGATAGTCAGCGAGTTTCCCGGTGTGGACCTTCGGGCTGGTCTTGGCCGCCCGCGCCTTCCAGAGTTTGGCCTGGCGATTGGCGTCCTGCTTGATCGTCTCTTGCGAAGCGTCCAGGTGCATTAAGAACAGCGGCACATCGGACGCCCGTTGGAGGTCCAGGTGCGGATTCAGTTGGATAGACATTCGGATCGCGTTTCGTAAGGCTTGGAGTTGATCGACGGGGACCGTAGCATCCCAACGACAGTTCGCATCGGCGAGAAGCGCTTGGCCAATGATCTGCTGACACTCAGGACTCACCTGCCCCAATAAGACGTCGACAATGTTCCGGATTGTAAGTGGCTGGAGCGATCCGCAGAGAAAGATCGGATCCGTGCCCGCAATGCTTTCGAACGACATGGTCGGCGACACAGGTTCCCCCGTGACGCCGACCATGACTCCCATCGCGAGTTTGGCTGCAAATCCGGTCGTCCGTCCGTCAATGGTGTCCTGCGCGTACTCTTGATAGTACCGCCGGGCCTCCTTCCAGAGGATGAGGTAGTATGGGTTCCGCCGCGTGAACTCCCACCGATACTCCACCGGATACAGCATCAGTTGGTTCTTAGGCCGGCAGACGAACTCGGGCGTGTTTGACGAAGGCTTGAGCATGTGACCTTCCTGACGGAATGATGCGAAATATTGAATATTGTACCGCTGAATAGAAGTGAATTGGTGCAGTCTGCCCAAAACAGTATTCCCCTCTGTTTTGTGAGCTGCAAGTAGGTGTCGTGTGACACCCAAGGTTCGCGAGAGCTATACGGTGGCAATCAAGTATTATGACCCCGAAAACGCGAAAATTTAGGCGTCAGACGAAATGCGATGGCGAGTTTGGAACCGGCAAATTGGTAATCTGCACCTCTATGTATTATGACGCATTATCGATCGGTATTTAGCTGCACGCGGCTCCAGTCACCCCTGAGCGATCGTGGTTAGCTGGGTCAAAATTGCGAATTAGCCTTGGAATTTGCAGTTATCGATAACTTCCGTTACATCCCCTTTGTATCCGCAAAGGGGATGTAACGACACTTTCCGATAAACTCGAACAATTCGAGGCCCTCGCCCCGCTACCGTTCCTCATGGCGGTGACTGGCTGTCACTTTCGTGCCATAAAGGGGGTGCGAGCTAACCTCCTAGACGTTGCGAAAACTCAATACGGCATCAAGCGGGAATGTTTCCAGTCCATGACTGCAATCTTTCGGCTGAGTTTTCCGCCGGGCACTTCACCTCCGATGCCGGACTCCTGCTCTTCCGCGAAGCCGACCGGCAACTCGGCTTGGTCGCGGCCTCAGCGACACCATCGCCGATCCGCGCTCGCACGAGCGGATCACCCACCCGCAAGCGATTTTCTTGGCGGCCCAGCAGGTCTTCGGACTCGCGGCTGGCTACTCTGGCAGGCCGTCACCGACCAACCCGAAGTCGATGGCTTCGCCGAACTCGATTCGGCCCCACACTCTGACGACTCGAAAACCAAATGACTCGCTGCGATCCTGCAAGTTCATCGGTCAACTCGTCTTCGCACCGCTCGTGAACTGTCACCGGCTCACCTCAACGGCGACCGCTGCTTTCAACTCAAGGCAAAACGAGGCGACCCGTCGCAAAACGAAAGATGGTAGTGAAGTGGCATCTGCATTTCCGTTTTTGTGATGCATCCCGGTCTGAAACTTGGGCGACGAATGGCAAGTTACTTAGATATCGATACACTGCGTTTACGAGCAAGAATTAATCACTACACGCATAGACCTATGTCGCCACCTATACCGATACCTGAACGATCGCTCTTTGAACAGTACCGCAAGGTTGCGGTCGCTGGCATCATTACCGCTGCCGTGATCGGATGGGTTTACTGGCAAAATTGGGCTAGCATGTGGGTCAAATGGGATCGCGATCCGCGTTACTCGCACGGTTACTTCGTACCTTTGTTTGCCGGATATTTGTTGTGGTCTCGTCGCGCGCACTTGCAATCGGGTTACCGCCGATCTCACGTTTACGGGCTGTTGCTCGTCGTTGTCGGGCTGGCGATTCGCGCGGGTGGAGTGTTAATCTACAACGATTGGTTCGCGGCATTATCGCTCTTGCCCGTACTGCTCGGCATGGCGATTCTTGCCTACGGAATTAGTGGTTTCCGTTGGGCTTGGCCTGCGGTCGCATTTCTCGTTTTTATGGTCCCCTTACCGTACCGTTTTGAAATTGCACTCACCCACCCATTGCAAGGCGTCGCGACGTCGGTCAGCACGTACTTGCTCCAGACCGCCGGGTTCGTGGCGGTTGCGGAGGGGAACACCATCCGCATGGGAGATGGCATCCGGCTCGGCGTCGTCGAAGCATGTAGTGGGCTGAGTATGGTGATGATTTTTCTTGCACTGACGACCGCTGTGGCCATTCTCATGAAAAGACCCTGGTACGAAAGGGTAATCGTTCTTGCGAGCACGATTCCTGTTGCTCTTCTCGCCAACATCATCCGGATCACATCGACGGGAATACTCCACAAGTTGGTCAGTCGCGAATTTGCCGACCGTGTCTTTCACGACTTTGCCGGCTGGCTGATGATGCCGCTCGCACTCGGGATGCTCTGGATCATCATGAAGATCGTTTCCCGATTGATCCTCGATATCGAGCCGGAACGTGCGATCGGATCGGTCGCTAAAATACCTACGCTCACTGCTGGATTGAGCAGCAAATAAACGGAGTACGGAATGCGAATCGCACTTTGGATATCGGCCTGGGTTCTTGCCATTTCATTCGGCTTCGGCGAAGGCCGGTGGACGGGTCGCTGGGCGCATTCGGATGCGCTCGACGTGGCCGCGAAACAATTGGTGAAACTGCCAAAAACCATCGGCGACTGGGAGAGCACGGATCGCGAACTGAGTCGTGAGGAGGTGGCGATGGCGGAATTGTCGGGGCACGTGATGCGTACCTACACGCGAAAAGAAACGAATCAGGTGGTCTCGGTACTTCTTGTTTGTGGCAAGCCGGGTCCGATATCGGTTCATACCCCCGATATTTGCTTCAAGGGTATCGGGTTCCAGATGGCTACCGAACCGGTTGTGTTGCCTTATGAAGAATTGACCGCTCGATTCTGGACGACGCGGTTTGAAAAAGGCAATTCGCCGGTCGAACAATACACGGTTTTATGGGGGTGGACGACCGACGGTACGTGGGTAGCAGCCAAGAACCCGCGTATCGAGTTTGCTACGCAGAATGTTTTACACAAGCTGTATGTCATTCGTCCACTCGGTACCAAAGACACCGCTCCGAAAAACGATGTCCCACTCAATGAATTCCTCTCGGTATTCATGCCGAGCGTCAATCTTGCACTCTTCACCAATTAAGCATTTTGCAAATAGCTACAGAGAGAACCGAGCCATGCGAATCCAGAAGCGATTGAATTTCAAGCTCGGTTTGAGTCTCATCTTCGGTATGGCGGCTCTTGCTGTTGGCGTCCACTTTCTACATGCATATCAACTCCGTCGAACGTCCCGGGGGTTGTATTCCGAAGCGATTCAGCTCGAAGAGGCAGGTCAACAAAAGCTGGCACTCGAGTTTTACGAACACTTTATTTTGTTGAACCCTTCCAATGATGAAGCGCGCATTCGCTATGCACTATTGCTTCACAAGATGGCAGTAAGCCCACAAGATCGTTTCCGTGCTTACACGAAACTGAGCGATGCCGCACGACGTTCGCCGCGCGAAGGGAAATTATGCCGTGCGTTGGTGCCATTGTGCCTGGAACTCCAACGGTTCAACGAGGCACGAGATTATCTCCTCGACATGCGACAGTTGGGGATCGTTGAACCCGAAATGCCTCGGTATCAAGCGGAAGTCGAGATCGGCGAAAAGAAATTTGATGCCGCCGACCTGTGGTTCCAGAAAGCAGTGACTGCGGCTCCAACTGACGCGAAATTATCGGTACACTATGCCACCTTCCTGCGCACGCAGCAAGGGCAGACAGACCTGGCAGACAGTGAGATTTCCCGACTCGTCAAGAAAGGCGGAGATATTGCCGAGGTCCGGATTGCGGCCGCGCAGTACTTCATGCGTTGGGGTGACATCGACAAAGCGGCCACCGTTCTGACACCCACCGCCGAAGAGCCTTGGTCAAAAAACAATGAAGTCCTTTTATTGACGATTGACGTGGCAATGGATCGCAATCAACGTGATGTGGCACAACGAAATGTGGACATCGGCCTGAAGCAGTATCCTGCCGATTATCGCTTCTCGCTGAAAGCGGTTCAGTTAGCAATTCTCGAAGGGAACCGCGAACGTGCGTCGATACTGATTCAGCCATTGACCAGCAAACCGCCCAAACGCCTGGAAGATCTTTGGCAACTCATCAATCTCATGATCGACCTCGGTCAGACCGAACAATCCGAGACACTTTTATTGCAACTCGGCGACAAAGGTAGCAGTTGGATAGGCGATTATCTACAAGGTCGAATCCGCTTCCAGAAAGCCGATTGGTATGC
>Ga0105047_10007378_pt1 | contig 18524 bp, 14 predicted proteins | sample MAT04_FD_78384 | JGI IMG/M metagenome (GOLD analysis project Ga0105047, IMG submission 78384) | Freshwater microbial communities from Lake Fryxell liftoff mats and glacier meltwater in Antarctica - MAT-04 (megahit assembly) | ecosystem: Environmental > Aquatic > Freshwater > Ice > Liftoff... | reverse complement strand
TGTAGACTCCGCAAGCGTCCCTCCGGCGCGCGCTGAAATCAAAAAGCTATCCGGAACGGTCAACGCCAAATTTGTTCAACTGGACAGTCAACTTCAATTGGGAGCTTTTATTGAAGGTGTCTTGAGAAAACAGGGCACTGGCTGCGCGGTTTTCGTCGATCCCGATGTCTGTTTTTGGCAGCCAGTTGAGGATTGGGAGTTTCAGGGTCTCGCGGCTGGAAGGTACGTCCCACTCCATGAATGCGAGTACATGCGCTGCCTCAGCGCGCCGCGATTGCATACATCCTTATTCTGGATTCCTGACGTCGCGAAGTTGCTTGCTGAGATTCGCCAAGTCCGCGGGTATTTTCAGCCTTTTATGAGCTTGATGACTTGTGTCGATGGGCGCTGGCGCCATTTTGATACCGCCGCCGGACTCTACAGTGCCAATCCAGACAAGATGCAAGCCTTCGAGGAAAAGCACTTCGAAGCATTCGACCACCTTTTCGCCGGCACGTACTCCGACAAGGTTCTAGATAAACTCGGACCGGGATCAAGGGCGAGGTACGAGCAACTTTATTGCAATGTTCGCCAGGACTATCGCCTACTCAAGGGCGCCTGGCGACAGCAATCCAAGTATTTTGAAGACAGAGCAAAACTGGCGCAAAGTAACGCTCCGGTCTGAAGAGTGAAGGCTAGCATTCCAGTTCCAGCCCAGCGATCGTTCAGACGCGACGACACTGGCATTCACGAGGTTACAGGCGAGATCGCCCCGCGGGCAAGTCAAAGTAGAGGATTATGCGAATTCCGCCAGTCGCTAAATCATCGGGCGCGTAATTTGGCACGATCCATAGGAAACGGCATCCTGGAACGCGATGGTACAGACCAAGCAGTGGATCCTGTTCCAGTATGGTCTCATCCGGAAAAGGCCCCCCTGCCAAATACGCGTCAATCGCCTCGCGTACATCTGGTTTGTGCGTTCCACGATCCTGGGGATAGCGAGGGTCGCCCCCTGCGTAGGAAACGACTCGAACGTTGGCCACACCATGCCGACACCTATCTGTGCGCGCTTGAATTAGGGCCGTAGTTACCAGCCTCCTCCATAGCGATCCGCCCCGGTGACTTGGATCGAGTTCTAGGTTGTACAGAAACACCGTGTCGTACTCGCACGGCACATTCTGCAGGCAGAGCTCTTTTTCGGACTTTGGGAGCGTCCGAATGTCAGCAGGATTAAGTGTTCCGTAGGAATAGCACGCCAGCCCGATTAGGTGGCCATTGCGACAGGCCCCGATCATGCGATGGCCGAGCTTAAATCGCTTTAGAACTGTCTCGCGTTGAGCCTGTAAGCTCGGAATAAAGCTCCTGCGCTCCAGATCGACGACTTGATCAGCGTCTGCTGGGCTCAACTGTTTTACTTCGATTCGTCCGTCCCGCTCACCGACCATAGCTACTTTCATCGCGGCCATCAGAATTTCCGATCCATCCACAATCCATTCTACCAAACGACCGCCTGTCATAAGGTGGAATAACTTCCTTAAAACACTAGTGGGAGATCGTGCGACGCAATCAGTTGGCAAGGCCCGGGCAGAGGCGACGACGCTCCGTCGAAAATCTATGCGGCGCGCCGCTCGTAATGCTTGAGTAGGCCGCCCAGTCGCTCACGGCACTGAAGCTGCCCCAAGGCGGGAACATTGTCGTTCGGAGGTTTCGCTGCAACGACCAGCTTGTTGTGCAATCCCTGATGCGGCCGCTCGGTCTCGAAATGCTCGACGTATTCCGCCACTAAGTGATTCAGATGCGCTTCGCCGACCTTCAACTTCGGTTGGAAGTGCGTGGTGAACGTGTAGCCCAGGAACTTGCGGTTCCAGGGCCGATCCACCGCGCTCTTGTCGCGATTGACTTTCAGACGCAGGCGGTCGCTTAAGAACCGCTCGACCGATGCCAGCACCCGCTCGCCACTCCGCCGACTGCGGACATAGATGTTGCAGTCGTCGGCGTAGCGAACGAAGCGATGCCCACGCCGCTCCAATTCCTGATCCAGCTCATCGAGCAGGATGTTGGACAGTAGCGGTGAGAGCGGCCCGCCTTGCGGCGTGCCCTCCGTGCGCGCCGGCGCCAAGCCGCGCGTCGCTCGTAGTGCTTGAGTAGTCCGCCCAGTCGCTCACGGCAAACTACCTGGCCCAGCAAAGGGATATCCTCCTCTGGAAGGTTAGCCGCAACGACCAGCTTATTTGCAAGTCCCTGATGTGGCCGCTCCGTCTCAAAGTGCGCGACGTATTCCGCCACCAGGTGATTCAGGTGCGCTTCCCCGAAGACGATAAAATGATCAAGGCACTCAACCTGAATCGATTGAATCCAGCGTTCCACGAAGGCGTTCAGATTGGGCGATCTCGGCTGCAGTCGCCTGGCTTGCACGCCTTGTTCCGCTAGCAGGTTATCGAACGCCGCGCCGAACTTAGCGTCGGCGTCATGAAAAACGATCTTCGCCGGCAGTTCCTCTTTCCGAGAATGCTCGAGGAAGGCCTTGGTCTGCTCGATAACCCACTGCTGGTTGGGATGCGCCGTGCTGGGCGCTACAAAGACCCGGCGAGTTCCCACGTGCAAGAATACCAGCAAGTACAGGTCACGCAGTCCTTTGCGCGTCCAGCACCTCTTGCTCAAGAAGTCAGTCTGCCAAAGCGTGGCGCCGTGGATCTTGATGAACTCGTCCCAGGTCTTCTCGCCCCGCTTAGGACCTGGATCGAGCCCTGCCTCGCGCATGATATTGGCCACGCTCTGACGTGAGATCTTCTGGCTGGTCAACTTGCGAACTTCGCCCAGCACGCGGGTATAGCCCCAGCCCGTCTCTCGGCCGATCTTCAGAATCAAATTCCGTAGCGCAAGTCGCTTCTTAGGGCGTCCGCGCTGGCCTGTCACAGGCCGCTTCCGTTTGCCCTCACGAACCCACCGAGCAAAGGTCTCTGGTACGACGATCGTGATCAGTTGATTGATTGTAGGGCCCAAGGGTTTACCGAATCTAAGCAAGCGGCCGCGTTCCCTTGAAGTAATCGTGATGCGCTTTGGCAACTTATCGCGCAGGATACGGTTCTCGTTCTTTAGATACTGGACTTGGCGAGCCAGCTCTTTTTCGGTGGCAGAAGCCAAAAGTAGTAGTAGCGCCTGGACAGGGTTCGGCATTGCGATAGGATCTGCAAGTCGGTGTACGAGCGGAAGATGACGACATTTTTGTACACCGGACACAGGGCCATTCAAGGCCTCCGAGCGCCAAAAACCTCGATTTTGGCGCTGGCTACATCGCGGAGCCCGCTCGGGCTTCGCAACCCCGGGTCTCTGTTCGGCTCCTACCGACTCTCGGCGCAGACTCTCTCCAAAAACCGCTCGAAAGCGTGCTTTCCAGGGAGGCGACCATCACGCCGCCACGACGAGCCAGCCTGATCCTTCGGCCATCCGGCAGGTGAGTCCTCCCGCGTCGGCGAACTTTGACCAATAGAGCGTCGTTTAATTGACGCCAGGGTCGCGTTCGAGGTTACGATGCTAGGAATATCGCTTCGATCGGACAGTTCTAGGGGGGTACTCGTGACACTGCCGCTGAAGGCCACTGCATTCGAGCGTTACATGCTGGAGGACGACAGTCCAAGGCATCCGATGACCTATACGGTCCGGCTCAAGTTCTTGGGTAGAATTAATAACGCGGCCTTCGATACAGCAATGGATCTAGCTGTGCGGCGCCATCCGCTGCTTGGCGCTCACCTGGTCAGTAATCGATCGAGCAATTTGACCTGGGTGCAGACGCAAGCTCCATTCCCCTACGTCGATTACGGCGATGAGGCGAAGCCGTTTCGTTTCCCGGGCACGGAACGCATTGACCTAAGCAGACATACGGGGCTGCGGACATGGGTACGCGGTAGCAACGAGCGCACCGAGATTCGCTTTCAGTTTCACCATTGCTGCTGCGACGGTATTGGCGCCTATCGGTTCATTGAGGATGTGCTGTGTGCGTACCATACAGTGATTCGCCCTGAAGACTTAGTAGAGTTGCGACCACTCAACCCTGGCTTGCTCAGTAAACGCACGCAGTTTGGTCTTTCATGGTGGCGTCTACTGCTTCGATTACCCCTTGAAATCTGGGGCGCCGTTGTGGGCTTGGCAATGTTTTTGCTTCTCCGCCCTCAACCGCTGGTCTCGCCAGAGCAGCCCGACAAATCAGAGGTCGATAGCCCTCAGCTGCTTGATTATCCGACACACACATTCGAGGTCGAAGAATCGAACCGCCTGCGGGATTCGGCTCGCGTCGCAGGCGCAACGATGAACGATCTATTGCTCCGTGACTTAATTCTAGCGATGGACGAATGGAATGCGGGCCTCGACAAGAGCACCGCAGGGAGGTTGATACGAGTCATGATTCCGATGAGCCTGCGAGTCGCGGGCGACGAGGTTATGCCTGCAGCCAATGTAGTGGCCATGGTGAACCTGGACCGATGGCTCAAAATCTATCGCAATCCGTCGAGATTGTTGACGAGCATTGCGTGGGAAACGCGAATACTACAATATTGTCGCTTTGCCCTGACATTCATTCGATGTATTACGTTGTTCGAATGGATTCCCGGCGGTTTAGCCTTTTTGACGCGCGCGAATCGATGCTACGCAACGTGCGTGTTTAGCAACATGGGACGAGTGCTGGCCGAGGCGCCGCTACCGCGACAGGACGGCAAATTGGTTGTTGGAGACCTTTTACTTGTTGAGATGGGATCGGCGCCGCCAGTACGATCCTTCGTCGCCACAGGTCTGACGTGCCTGTATTACTGCGGTCAACTGACCCTCGTACAGAACTACGACCGGCATCATTTTACGCCACATGCCGCAGCAGAGCTGATGTCATTAACCGTCCGCCAAATTCTTAAATCAGCTGGAAGTAGAATTGAGTCAAATCCATAATGAATCGTAGTCCCTCTCCGCGAACTGAACATCAAGGCGTCTCGAACAAGCCTCCGTGGTGGACGCCGCGGATTTGGTTTGGCGCTACGCTGCCTGCCTGGATGCGCTTGTTGAGGCGCAATCAGTTCGCCGTCGGTTGGCCCTGCTGGTACGAGGCGACGATCACCACAGTAGCCTCGGCCGTCAACAGTTTGTTAAAACTTCTACAGGACCTGTGGTACGCCCGTCGGCTTGCCCAGACCGAGATAACACAGTCGCCGCTATTTATTCTGGGGCACTGGCGGAGTGGGACGACACATTTACACGAGCTATTGACGCTCGACTCGCGGCATACATTTCCGACGAACTACATGTGCATCGCTCCAGCCCATTTTCTGTTGACTGAGCGGATCGCGAGACGGTGGTTCAAGTGGATCGTTCCCAAGCAACGACCAATGGACAATATGCCGCTGGGTTGGGACCGTCCGCAGGAAGATGAGTTCGCGTTATGCAACTTGGGAGTGCCGTCGCCCTATCGGACAATCGCGTTTCCAAATCACCCTCCTCAGGATCGAGAATATTTAGATCTGCGACAGGTCAGTTTGGCTGACCGCGAGTCCTGGAAGCGAGTGCTCCTCAAATTCCTGAAGCAGATTACTCTGCGCGAACCAAAGCGGATTGTGCTCAAGTCTCCGACGCATACGAGCCGTGTTCGAACGTTGTTGGAGTTATTTCCAGATGCCAAATTTGTCCATATTGTGCGCAATCCATATGCAATTTTTCCATCGACCATGCACCTTTGGAAGTCTCTCTATACAACGCAGGGACTACAACGCCCAAAGTTCGCTGGTCTCCAGGATTATGTCTTCGACACTTTTGTCGCGATGCACGAACGGCTCGACGAAGATCGCAAATTGGTGCCGCCGCATCAGTTCTACGAGCTTCGTTACGAAGATCTTATTGCCGACCCACTCGGAAAAATGCGAGAACTATACGACAAGCTAGACCTGGGCGAGTTTGATCGCCTTTTACCGAAACTCGAAGGTTATCTTACTGAGATAGGAGATTATCAGCCCAATCGCTTCTCCCCAGATCCTGCCCTCTGCGCCGAAATTACTCGGCGTTGGGGTCCACAAATTCGCCAACAAGGCTACTCCGAAGTCCCCGCGCCGACATAGCGATGGATGCGGAGTTCTCGCTAATGAACGTGTTCGCCATACAGCGAGCGGAGGAGCATCTCGCGCCGCGGAGCGAACTCGCCTGGCGTACTGGCGAGAAATCCTGGAAATCGCTCATAACGGCGATTAGCGGCGTGGGTCACTGCACCCGCCCGCAGAGTCCATCATCCAGATCCCCTCTCTTTTGCGACTAACGAATTGCCGACACGTTAACCGTTATCTCGGAATAAACTAGATAGGATTTCTGCGAGTCGGCGTACGAACAGAGCATGCCCCCATTTTTGTGCGCAGGACAGGCGCCCGCTCAAGGTCCGTGAACGCCAATAATTCGAATCGGCCCTCTCACTCGCGTTGCAAGCGTCCACGGCCGTTTGTATTTCCGTATCGGCTCACGCGCCGAGTCACACTGCTTGCCAATCAACAATTTCCTAGGTCTGCGAGAGTCGGGGCGTTTCGTTGACGATCAAGTTGCTTCCGGCCATTGCCGAGTTGGCATGAGGATCCCCAAGGCCTTGATGCGCGAAGCTAACGTTGTCGATTTCAGCCCAAGTAGCCGCGCCGCGCCATTCGGACCAGCGACTTTGCCATTCGCGGCCTTGAGCGCGGCACGAATGTTATCGGCTTCGATCTGGCGAATTTGAGCGTCAGTTCGCACTACGGTGTCGGCGCTAGCAGGCTCGGACAAACGCGCGGACTTGACCTGTGTCGGAAGCTCGATGTTCAGCCGGCCGCCCATCGAGGTGATAACGGCCCGCTCAATCACGTGTTGCAGTTCCCGCACATTCCCCGGCCAGTCGTATTGCTGAAGTTTCTGCACCGCTGCAAGGGTCAGTGGCGGCTTCGTTCGGCCGACGTTTCGCGACGACGTTTCGAGGAAGTGCTCTACCAGGAGCGGAATGTCCTCCTTCCGCTTCCGCAAGGCAGGCACCTCGACTGGAAATACGCTGAGCCGGTAGTACAGGTCCTGTCGGAATCGACCTGCTTCCGCTTCGGCTCGCAGGTCGCGATTGGTCGCCGCTACTAACCGCACGTTGACCCGCCGGGTCCGTTCTTCTCCGACCCGTTCAAGTTCTCCCTCTTGGAGAACACGCAACAGCTTGGCCTGGAGTTCCAGGGGGATTTCTCCTACCTCATCCAGGAACAGCGTTCCACCGTCTGCCAGTTCAAATCTGCCGACGCGATCCCGCAGCGCACCCGTGAACGCACCCTTGGCGTGACCGAAGAACTCGCTTTCATAGAGTTCGCGCGGGACGGCCGCGCAATTGACTTTGATGAGCGGGCGGCCAGACCGCTTGCTTCGGCGGTGAATTTCGCGGGCGACGAGTTCCTTGCCCGTTCCGCTTTCCCCGAGTATGAGAACCGCTGAGTCCGTGGGGGCGACCAGGTTGATTTGCCGGGCGACAGCCTCGAGTGCGAGACTTTGGCCGACAAGTTCGCCAAACGCTCCCGCGCCGGTGACTTCCTCACGGAGGTATTCGTTCTCCAGTTCCAACCGTTTACGCAGCGCGTCGATTTCGGCGAACGCCCGCGCGGTATTGATCGCGGCCGCAGCGTGATCGGCGATCATGCGGAGCCAACCCATACACTCGCCGGCGATCGGTTGACGAGCGAATACTGCCAGTACGCCAAGAACTTCATCTCGGTGGATCATCGGTTGGCCGGCAAAGCCGCGAATGCCTTCTGCTCGAATCCAGTCCGGCCGGGCCACCCAGTCGGGGAGCGGCTCGGTTAAATCAGGTTCTTCGAGTGGCGCTCCACTGAGCGCGATGCGTCCAACCTTCCGTGTTCCAAACGGTATCCGTCGGAAGGCGCCATCGGTATTTGCCCACTCCACAGCAGGCAGCGTGGCGGAGCGTCCACTGCTGGCCACCAGATGGAGACATTGCGTTTGGGTTCGGCAGATATCGACACTCGGGCAGCTAGAACAGCTTGATGTCGGCTGAGACAGCCAAATACGGACAAGTGCAACTCGCTTGGAATCGCTGAGACGACTCACAACCAGTTGAAGCAAAGCGGGCACGGATTGTTGCTGGGCGAGATCCAGCAGCAGTCGCTTGGGATGAGCAAGAAGCGGTTCTGTAAAAGCACCAGTGGCCATGCCCTTAGTTTACGATATCTCGTAGATGTGTCACGATATTTCGTATAAGCACGAATTCTCGCAACAATGTCTAGCCAACGCAAATATTCGCAAGTCATTACTGAAAAATAACTTATGAAATCCGTTTCGGAACAGCACGCAAATTGTATTACTCCCCCGCATCGGTTTACTGAGATCAACGCGTTCCCCGTTGCCGGCTGAAAGGCCCGTAACACCTGATGTTGAGGAACTTCCAATGAATCGGATCCATGGATTGCTCGAACTGGCCGCGCGTTTCGAACACGCGGGGGTTGTTTTGACCCGCGTCGGACTGGTCTTGGTCTTGGTATGGATTGGGAGTCTGAAGGCATTTCGCTACGAGGATGAGGGCATTGTCCCATTTGTGGCGAACAGTCCTTTCATGAGTTTCCTCTACCGACAACCTGCGGGTGAATACCGGCAGCATATGAACCGAGAGGGCCAGTTAGTGCCCGTTAACCGCGAATGGCACGAACGGAACGGAACGTATCTGTTCGCTTACGGTCTCGGGTCGGTGATCGTCGCTTTTGGGGTGATGATCGCACTCAATCCGTGGCTGCCGCAATTGTCGGCCTTTGGCAGCTTCCTGGTCTTCGGGATGTCGCTTGTAACCCTCTCGTTCCTCGTGACAACGCCCGAATGCTGGGTGCCATCTCTCGGCAGCCCAGAACATGGTTTTCCACTCCTATCCGGCGCAGGCAGGCTCGTAGTCAAGGACGCCATCATGGCGGGCGCGGCATAGGTAACTTTGGCCGACTCCGCGAAGTCCTACCTACGGAAAACCTGCAGGATTACGCAGAATACTTCGGCGCAGGAACTGTCTCTGTCGGCTCGATAACGCTCTGGAAACCTGGGCCTTTCCACTGACTTTCTGAAGGAGTTTTTACGATGACCGCAAACAGTGTTTCGCAATCTCAGACGGTGATTGCGCCGCCGTTCACCCTGGTCACTGCGTTGCAAAAGGTTCGGCTGGCAGAGGACGCCTGGAACTCCCGCGATCCAAAGCGCGTCGCGCTCGCTTACAGCGAAGACTCGCAATGGCGCAACCGAGACGAGTTCGTCACTGGCCGCGCAGCGATTCGCCGATTTCTTACGGGTAAGTGGGACCGTGAACTAGATTACCGGCTCGTGAAGGATCTGTGGACATTCACGGATGACCGGATCGCAGTGCGTTTTCAGTACGAATGGCACGACGCCGGCGGTCAATGGCGCCGCAGCTATGGCAACGAACTCTGGGAGTTCGACGAAAGCGGCTTGATGCGCCGTCGGGAAGCGAGCATCAACGACGTCCCCATCGTGGAATCCGACCGCAAGTTTTTCTGGCCCGCCCCCGGTTCCCGCCCGACGGACCACCCCGGCATTCCCGACGTTCAGTAATCTGCGCCCCCCTGCCCTCAGCACATTTTTTTCAGGAGACACGATCATGATCCGCACGACGACACGGACACTGGCTCTTGCCCTGCTTTCGATCACCGCATTGGAATTTGCCACGCCTAGAGCGGCCTCGGCGCAGCAGCCCGTCAAGGTGCTTCACAAAACGGTTAAGGTTGGCGATCTTGACATCTTTTACCGCGAGGCGGGCCCGAAGGATGCGCCAGCGATCCTGCTCCTGCATGGCTTCCCGACCAGTTCGCAGATGTTTCGCAATCTGATCCCCGCGCTTGCGGACAAGTACCGCGTGATCGCCCCGGATTATCCCGGCTATGGCCACAGTTCGATGCCATCAAGAAACAAGTTCTCGTATACCTTCGACAACCTGGCGAAGGTGATCGACAACTTCACCGAGAAGGTTGGACTGCCGACGTACGCCCTGTACGTGCAGGACTACGGTGCGCCGGTAGGCTATCGCCTGGCGGCAGCGCATCCGGACCGAGTCACGGCCATCGTGGTGCAAAACGGCAACGCCTACGACGAAGGACTCGACAACGACTTCTGGAAGCCGATCAAGGCCTACTGGAAGGAGCCGAAGAGCAAGGAAAAACGCAATGCCATTCGTAACCTGCTCACCTACGAGGCGACAAAGTGGCAGTACACGACCGGTGTGAAAAACCCCGAACTCGTCAGCCCAGACGGTGCGGCCCATGACCAGTTCCTGCTGGACCGCGAAGGGAATGATGAGGTTCAGCTCGACATGTTCCTCAGCTATGGCAGCAATCCGCCACTCTACCCGAAGTGGCAAGAATACTTCCGCAAGCACCAACCTCCGATGCTGATCGTCTGGGGGAAGAACGACCAGATCTTCCCTGCCGCCGGGGCCGAGCCGTACAAGCGAGACCTGAAGACTCTGGAGTTCCACTTGATCGACGCCGGCCACTTCGCTCTGGAATCGAACGGCGACGAGATCGCAGATCTCATGCGGGAATTCCTCGGCAAGCATGTGACGAAGAAGTAATCGTGCAGCGTAATCGCGAGATTTCTTTCGTACTGGCACGGGAATCCATGATGCAGGAATCAGCAGCGAAAGGAGTTATCCATGTCTGCCACTACAAACGGGCCCCGACGGGAGTATCCAAGCGACATCGCGTTTACCCCGGCCGTGAAGACAATTCAGAACCAAAAGGGTTCTCGCGGAAGTTACGCCCGAATGGAACGCAGCGATGGGTGGCAAACAACCATCACTCCGGACCTGACGGAGTTTTTGGCGGAACTTGACATGTTTTACCTCGGAACCACGAACGCTGAAGGCCAGCCCTACATCCAGTATCGCGGCGGTTCGCCGGGATTCCTCAAGGTGATTGACGAGCACACGCTCGGGTTCGCCGACTTCGGCGGCAACCGTCAGTACATCACCCTCGGAAATCTCTCCGAGAACTCGAAAGCGTTCCTCTTCCTGATGGACTACGCCAACAGCCGGCGTGTGAAGGTTTGGGGTACCGCTCGGGTGGTCGAAGGGAACGCGACACTTGAGATGCAGCTAAGCGATCCGGCGTACCCAGGCAAAGTCGAGCGATCAATCCTGTTTACCGTTGAGGCATGGGACGTGAACTGCCAGCAGCACATCCACCAACGGTTTTCGCAACACCAGATCGCGCCGGTGATCGAACAACTCCAGACGCGGATCGCCGAACTGGAATCAGAAGTCGAACGCTTAAAAACGAATTCTTCACTCATCAAGACAACATAACGAAGGAGCATTGCCATGCAGTTCCACAAGAACGACACGGCACTGGTTGTGATCGACCCACAGAACGATGTCCTCAGTGAGCATGGAGTCTCCTGGGGTCTGGTTGGCGACAGCGTCAGGGAAAACAACACCGTGGAGAATCTCGCTCGGCTTTTCACGGCGGCGAAGGACCTGGATTACGGAGTATTCATCTCACCCCACTACCTCTACCCTCACGATCAGGCCTGGCAATTCGGTGGGGCCGTCGAGATGATGATGCTAGAGAGCAAAGAGTTCTTCCGCCCTGACCCACTCGGGCGCGATGGTTTCGCCGGTTCGGGGGCGGACTGGTTGGACCGATACAAGCCCTTCATCGAGGACGGCAAAACGGTCGTGGTCGGCCCTCACAAAATGTGGGGGCCGCAAACCAACGACTTGGTGTTTCAACTACGTAAGCGCCGGGTCAACAATATCATTTTGGCCGGGATGCTGGCCAACCTTTGCGTTGAGAGTCATCTGCGAGAATTGCTCGAACAAGGATTCGAGGTCGCTGTGGTGAAGGACGCGACGGCGGCCCCGAGGCACCCCGAGATTGGCGACGGTTATAAGGCGGCGGTCATCAACTACGGTTTTCTGGCGAATGCGGTTTTGACCACCGACGACTCTGTGTCAGCGATGAAGTAATTGACTCCATTCATACAAGCGGACCACATTCGCTTGAGAACTGAAAACAGTTCCGAAATCCGCGGGCAGAATCGCACTCGCCACAGGCGGCAGCTACGGAGGAGCCTTCGCGACTACAAACCACTTTATTGCCTAGAGCGCGAAGGCCGACGCGACGGGCCTCATCCCGAGCTGGCATTTGTCAAAAACTCAACGGACTGCTACCCAGAGCCTCGTTGGCTGAATATTCAGCATCAACCGGATAGCTCATACGATCCGGGCATTCTGAGCATGCGTCTCATTCTCTAGAGACCTACAATCCTGACAGTGGACGGAGCCCCGGCGTACATTTCTCGCCACGGGTTTGTTTTTTCTCACCCTGTGGGTGACCTACATTCCTGTAGATGTGGCGGATTCTCCACGTCGGTTGAACGTCCGCGGTCGAGTCGTCGTCAACGCTCGATCTTGCGGATCCAAACGGCCGGTTTCGCTCAAAGGACGAGAAAAGTGAAGCGTTGCTTTGGAACTGTCGCGGCCTTGTCCATCGTCATTGGACTATGCGCCGGTATCGCGCTGCTGCCTGGCGCTGAAGGCAAGAACGTCCATGCACAAGGGCTGACTTCTGTCGCCCCAACCACACAATCGAAGTCCGCCGCTCGGGCGGACGTTGTAGTCGCCCCGGCAATGACCACTACGCCAACCGCCACGCCGGCGCCGGAGAAGCAACACATTTCGATTGCAGTGGTCACCGATCCTCCTGTCGCGCGGCCCGTTCATCTACAGATGAACCCGGCGGGTCACGATTACCCTTCGCCACACTGTGGAACGTTCCAAGTCGTCAAGGTTGGAACCATCGTCGATGGCGGAACCACGATCGATCAGGTCGGAGACATCATCCAGTACGTCGTCACGATCACGAACACTGGCGACGCCCCACTGACAATTCTCAAGATCAGCGATTCCTTGACGCCGTTGCAATTTCCGGCGCTGCCGTACCAACTTGCGCCCGGCGCAAATCTTAAAGCGACCAGTCAATACAGCGCCACGCTCCAGGATCTAAAGACGAGCAGCGCCATTTGCAATACGGTGTTGGTCACCACGCTTGAAAGTGGATCGCAAATCGCGCAGACATGCGTACCGGTTGCACCACGCTCCGCGCTGCGGATGACCAAGACAGTCAAATCCGTCAAGAATCCAAACAACAGCGATGGCGGAAACAAAGTCGACCAGGTGAAGGACGAAATCACTTACGAGATCACCGTCACCAATGATGGTCCTCACTTTGTAAGTAACGTGACCGTGGATGACAGCCTGACCGGCGCAAAGGCTAAGCTTTGCTGCCCTTCGTTGGCGCCGCATGCATCCTGCACGATCACTGAGACTTACCAAGTGACGCAAGAGGACCTTCGCAAGAATGGCAATCCGACGGTCGGCTGCGGTTATATCGCCAACACGGCAACCGCCCACTGCAACGAAGGCGCAACTGCAACCGCCCAAGCCCAGGTGTTCATCGACCAGTGCCCTCTCTTGTCCATCACGAAACGCATGCTGACCATCCAGGACGCCGCCGGCAACGACCTGGGGACGTGCGCCAAGCAATGCGGGGACAAGATCACCTACGAGATCGTCGTAACCAACTTAGGACCGCGCGAACAGACTCAAGTCCGGGTCCGCGATGATCTGACTGGCCTGAATGAGCTGGCAAACTCGAACGGCGCGCTGGCGTCGATGGGGAACTACCGCAAGGTCATCACGTATGTCGTGACCGAGCAGGACATCCAGAACACGGGGGTGAACCCTGCAGGCACGGGGTTCATCACAAATACGGCAAGCGCCACTAGTTACCAGGTCCCGCAACCAGTGATTGCCACGGTTCAGACGTGCCTCGCGAAACAGCATTCAATCTGTATCGACAAACGACTTGTGCGTATCGAAAACGGTGACGGAACTCCTGGCGGGTCGTACGTCGACGAACCGGGAGACAAGATCATTTACAGAATCGTCGTTACTAACACCGGGCACGGCGCACTGAATGAAGTGAAAGTCACCGACGCCCGACTCGGACTTAACGACGCAGTGTGCGGGACGGGAACGCTCCAGCCTGGCGCCTCGTGTGATTTCGACCGATTCTATGTCGCCACGGACGCGGACCTCGAAAATAGCGGCGATCCCGCCGGAAGCGGCTACATCCTGAACACAGCGAGTGTCGAGTGCAAAGAGTTGCCGCCCAGCACTGATTCCGTCAAGGCGCCCGTCCAACCACTGTGCGCGGTGGCGATCGACAAACAGGAAGTCATAATCACCAACCCGGCGGACAATACGCCCAGCGGAACGGCCGTCAACGAGGCCGGCGACGTGATCGAATACAAAGTCACTGTCAGAAATACTGGTCGCAAAACTTTGACCGGCGTCTACCTAACGGACAATCTTATCGGCGGGCCGAAATTGTCATGCGGGACAAACGGAACACTCACGGCTGGCGCCACCTGCTCAGTCACATACAAATACGCGGTGACGGCCGCCGATATCGCCCAATTTGGTGTCAATCCGCCGAATCTGGGGTTCATCTACAACACTGCTACGGTCCATAGTAACGAGGCGCCGGAATGGGGAGACACCGTCAAGGTACCGGTCAAGGCGGAGTACCTGCTCGGCATCGACAAACAGTATTGCACGATCGTCAATCATGACGGTTCACCCGGCGGAGACGTTGCGGACGAGGCGAATGATCGAATCACCTACAACATCGTAGTGACTAATCGTGGGCAGCGCGTGCTCACTAACGTGGTCGTTACAGACACGCTTTTTCCAGGCCAAACGGTCAAGTGCGAATCGGGAACGCTTAATCCGGGGCAGAGCTGCAGCGTTCCGATTACCTATTTCGTTCCGCAGAGCGTGCTGGATCAAAACGGGATTCCGCAACCCAACGGTTTTATTACCAACATCGCCACGGTGAGCGCGGACGGCGCCGCCCCACGCAGTGATACCGTGAAGATCCCGATCTCAAGGTGTCCTCGCATCTCGGTCCGTAAGTGCGTCGACAAGATCACGCATGGGGCCAACTCACTTGGGAGCGAAGTCGAAGAAGCGGGCGATGAGATTCACTACAAGATCGTTGCCGTGAATCATGGCAATGTCACGCTGCACAATGTCACAGTCGATGACACGCTCTTAGGGCCTTGGAGCGTAGGCGCTCCAATCCCGCCGGGCAGCCACGTCAAGCTGGATGGATTCGTTGCCGTCTACACAGTGACCGCCGCGGATATCAAGGCCGGCGGGATCCCAGCAGGAAGTTGCGGGATCACGAACACCGTGACCGTGGAATCCAAGCCGGAAAACCTCAAGGTAAGTGATAGCGTCACGGTCAAGATTCAAAAGGCCTGCGAGTGCGAGGACTGCTGCCAATATGTGACTGAAGAGTATGCCGACAAGAAGAAACGCAAGCAGCAATTTGGCTATATGGTCTACGAGGTGGCAGAGCAAACGGTCCCCTACTGCGAGATCAAATGCGAAGGCGGGAAATGCCACGAAATCGTCGGAACCAGGACCATCAAGCAATTTGTCGAACGGTACAAGTCCGAGTGGCGTGATGTTGAAGAAGTTGACATCAAGACTCGCAAAGTCAAGAAGTGCCTTAAATGCGGCATCGGACTGGATGAATGTGACGACGTGAGCGCCATCCTGGCAACGGGGCCAGGTTACGACAAATGGATGCTCGATGTCGATGCAGCGTCCAACAAGTTCAACCCCAAAGGCTGGATCGTTGCCGACGTGCGACTCAGCAATGATCCCAACCTGTCCGCCCCGCAACCTCTTTGGAACGTCTCCTCCGCGCATTCCGGCGGAAAAGAGCAAATCCAAGCGATCCACATCAGTCGTGGCGCACACAAGAATTGGTATCTGGATATTGAGGCCGTCAGCGGCGTGCCGGTGTTGGTGCTGGTGATGCCCGAGTTAGGGAAGACTCCCAATCCGATCAAATGGCGTGTCGCGGCAGACGGCTCAACAATTCGATTGCACGAAGGCGCGTTCAAGGATTGGAGTCTCGGTATAGACGCTTCAGGGCGTGTGCAGCTCGTCAAGCCAGGCGATAACACCGCGGTGACGCAGTGGAAGTTGCGCGAGCTCGAGATTGCTAAATCGGAATGAACGCCAAGCAGCGGCGCACAGCGGCAATCGCTCATTCCGCAACGGACCAGGTGGTGAATAACATGGGCTTGAGTATGTTTTTCAAGAACAATCTGCGCAGGATCCTGTACGGCTGCGCAGTCGCGCTGTCGATTGGGATTCTGGTGATAGTGGCCGAAAGCGGCCGCAGTTCCGATGCCCTTTCGATTGATGACGCTCAGTTGTCAATCGCCCTGGGGGCAGAGAGCACGGACGCGCCCAGATCGCTGGCGGTCGAGGCCCCAAAGGCCGAATCGCCGGAAGTCGATAGTCAGGCAATCGACGCGGCGCACCACGAAGCAGAGCCGGGGACGCTCAGCCAGGCGGATGATTTCGCCCAACTGGCCCATGCTCAACCGGAAATCTCCGGAGCAGCTTCACTTGGAATTCAACACACAGCCAAGGACATTAAGTCGTCTTTTCCGGGGCCGGCTGCTTGCTGCCCAAGCTGCGGTTGTGAGGATTGCTGTCAGCCTCTAACCGAAACGAGAATCGGTCCGAAGACGATTCCGCAGGAGGTCTACTTAAAAGTTTGGGTCGCTCGAGACGTGACGGAGCCTTATAGTTTCAAACAATGTAATCCGGATACGGGGGAATGCACGGAGATCGTTGGCGCCAAGACCGTGCGCAAACTGGTTCAACGCGAGGTAGTCGATTCGATCAATCTACTCTCGTATGAAACGGTCCCGGGGCCAACTGCCATGCGCTGCCTTAAGTGCGGCATCCGATTGAAAGAATGCCCGGAATTTCAAACCTTCGTTATTGGCAGTGGCGCGCGTGCGGGTTGGGCACTGGACTTTGAAACGCCTAACCGCTTCCGCGTCACTCAACCGCGGCACGGCGTCGATCTGCCGAGCACGGCCAACTGGCGGATTGTGGATTATGGGTACTATTCGTTAATCCATCCGGCAGACGTCCCATACAAAGACATGATGCTGGATGTCGATCTAACAACCCTCCAGCTTAAGCTGACAAGTGCGCTCGGTCCCATTCCCGAGACAGCCAAGTGGAATATCAACAGCGCTTTTGCGGCAACAACCGGCGCAACGACATTGTCCATGACGGCTCCAGGCAGCGAGGGTTGGAGCGTCGTGGTTGACCAGGCTGCGCCACAACAAAAGATCGGCACGAATAGCAACGGGCCGGGCATCTGGACATTCGTGGATGCCCTGATTCTCAAGGCGCCTACAGCGCCGATCCCTCCATCCGTCACGCCCGTCGACGCTGGGACTGTTTGGCATCGCGAGCGACCGCGCAGTTGGGTCGACGTTCCGTAACGACCATCTGCAACCCATTCCGTTAGTGCTGATTGTGACGGGAACTCCACCGGCGCATTTTGCTGCGCGCGCAAAATCGTGGTTGCGTTTGCAAAACATGTAGCGTGTGGTAGCGTTCCGTTGACATTTTGCATCAACGGCTCCTATCAATCGCTCTGTTTGGAGATACGACCGTGAAGAATTATTGTGCTCTAACGGTTGTGGCGGTCGTCCTTGTTACAAACGCAGGCTGCCGGCACATGCGAAAGAGTAGCGAGCCCGTCTACACGAATAGCTGCGCGATCGAAGAGAGCGGTTTCCACGGCTCGCCGATGACGGTTGTCGATCCGTACGCAGACGGCGGTTACGTTGTCGGCCCAGGTCAACCTGCGGTGATCACGCAGCCCGGAATGATGGCGCAGCCTGCGATCGGCGTGCCACCCGGCGCAACGATCGCGCCTTCGCCCGTTCCGCACATCGGGCCTGCCCCAATCCAAGGGGCTCCTGCGGCGGCGCAGTCCCAGCCAGGCGCGCGCATTCTGACCCCCAGCCCAGGCCAACCGTAGTTCGGCCGGTCGGTAGCTCGAATGGGTGATGGCATGTCCCACGACCGCACAAGCGTGGGGCTGCTTTGCTATTCTATGGAATCGTTGCGTTTCGGCGACTTTCCGAGTGCTGCTCGCGGCTACCAATGGCCGCTGCCGTCCATGTCTCGCCATGAAGTTGTTGATGGTCGCCTGCGTTGATGTTTGCCTCGTTAGGCTGTTGCGCCACTTTTGACCGCTCAGTGCGAATCCGCATGACTCCCGGAATAACGAATGCGGATGGGGCGGAAGTAAACCGTCATGGAGAACAACACGCGATATGTCGTACGGAGCGAGGACCTGCACAATGGCGCCCGCGCGCTGGCAGATCGCACGATCGACATGGCCCGGCTGCTGGTACAAGGTTCGGTCGCAGATATGGGAATCATCCCCGGCGGCCGCAAAGGGAACCAATTGGACGTGCATGCGCAGATTTAAAGCGCCGCAGGGCCCTAAGCGCAGTGGCAAACTTACTAACACTCGCCTCGCCGCCTCGCTATAAAGGACGCTCAGACTGCACGCAATTCTGGCAGGGGAGCATCCATGCGCGCGAACACTTGGGCG
>Ga0105047_10007377_pt1 | contig 18526 bp, 19 predicted proteins | sample MAT04_FD_78384 | JGI IMG/M metagenome (GOLD analysis project Ga0105047, IMG submission 78384) | Freshwater microbial communities from Lake Fryxell liftoff mats and glacier meltwater in Antarctica - MAT-04 (megahit assembly) | ecosystem: Environmental > Aquatic > Freshwater > Ice > Liftoff... | reverse complement strand
GCCCGAGTGGGTGGCTCGATCGAGCGCCTCGGCCAGAAGCGGCTGTGACTGATGGTGCAGTTGATCTGCATCATGAAGTTGGCGGCGGATCTCGTCGCGATTGATGTCCATCGGGGTGGTGTCTCCGTGAGGCCGGGGTCAGCGCAGGGCGTATTCGGTGGTTGAGAAAGCATCGGCCTCAGCTTGAAAGGCCGGCAGGATCACAATGTCGGGAAGTTCGAGCGTTTGTCCGATCACCAACGCGTGTTGAGCTTCGACGGGGAGGATCGTTGCTGCCGCACCCGCAACGACCTGCGTCTCAAGGACCCCCATCGCGAGAAGGTACGTGGAGGCGGCCCCTTCTTCGAGCCCGTAGGCCACCTCGAGAACGGCTTTGGCCGCGGCTTGGCGGTCGGAGGTGGAGGTAGCCGTGATGAGCTGGCGTTCGATCTCGGGCATGAGTGCGGGGTTCGGCTCCGCCGGCTCTTTACCGAATCGGGCGCTTCCGGCCTTGTCGTTCGCGATCAAGCCGAGCAAGGCGTTGGCGTGCTCGGTGTGATGGCGCCCGAACGTTCGGCACACCTCAACGGCCAATGGATCGAAGAGCCGCGTGTCGATGGCGGCGACATAGGCGGCAGCGGCGACCCGTTCCACGGACTCGGCGAATCGGATCAAGGTGAGATCATCGTCGGGAAGCGTGGTGAACGGTTTTGCGGTGGTGGGGCTGCTCTGCGCAGAGGCCGGACTGCTCCCGAATCCGAGCAATGCGGGCAACGTGAAGGCGGCAGTGCCGAATCCGATCATCGTGGTGGAGGTAGCGGCCCGGCGGAGGAAACCCCGTCGGGACGATACGTTCGGTGTGTTCTCACCCAGGTGGGCGTCGAACAACGATTCGTGGATGGTGCGCATGCCCTCCCGGTGCTGCTCGTCGGCGACGAGCGCAAGGCGGTGAAGGTGCTTTGTGTCCATGGAGGTTCCTGAAGCTCGTGGCAAGGGGCGGAGGCCCGGATCGGGGTCCGATTCTGCTCCCCCGACAGGGGTTGGGGCCAAACCGAAGGTGGATCTGGGTCGGCGAGTCGGTGGTGAGGTGGCGGTCGGCCCGGTCAGAAGTCGATACCCGACAGTTCCGGATGCCATGCCTTGGCTCGGTCGACGGCACGGGCCCACCGGTCGCGGTCGGTTGCATCGCCGGGTTCCACGGTGGTGGTGGGGCGCCAGGTTGCGGCGACGTCGTCCCAGCCCGACCACGTGCCCACCGCCATGCCCGCCAGCAACGCGGCGCCCAGCGTGGTGGCTTCGGCGATCGGGCTGATCTCCACCGGGCGTTGGGTGGCGTTGGCGAGCGCCTGCACGAAGGTGGGGTTTCGGCTCATGCCGCCGTCGACACGGAGGATCGGAATTGCCGCGTCGCCGTCGGTCTCGGCGGCAATGACGAGGTCGGCGCCTCGTTCAGCGATCCCTTCGAGCACAGCCCGCACGATCTGAGGACGACCGGTGCCCCGAGTGATGCCGAACAACGAACCCCGCGCCCCGTAGTCCCAGTGGGGTGTGCCGAGACCGAGAAGGGCCGGCACGTACACCACGCCGTCGGTGGTGTCGCACTCGCTTGCGATGTCGTGGCTCGCCTCCGACGTGGGGATGACGCAGAGATCGTCGCGAAGCCACTCGACGTTGGTGCCGGCGGAGAGCATCACCGCCTCGATCCCGAAGGTGAGCTTGCCCGCCTCTCGCCAGCACACGATGGGAAAGGTGCCGCCGGTGTTGCGGGTGGCGTCGCCGACGAAGGTGTCGCCGAGCACCCGGTCGAGCATGCCGCCGGTACCGAACGTGATCTTGGCTGGTCCGGGCACCACACACCCCTGGCCGACCAGCGAAGCCTGTTGGTCGCCGGCGATGCCGGTGATCGGCGGGGCGCCAGGAAGAACCGACGCCGTGCCGCAGGCACCGGTGGAATCCACCACGGTGGGCAGCATCGCTCGGGGGATCCGCAAGGCGTCGAGCGCGTGGTCGTCCCAACTCGCACTTGCGGGGTCGACGAGGCCCGTGACGGCGGCGTTGGTGGCATCGGTGATGTGAAGCGCCCCGCCAGAAAGCACCCAGGCGACCCACGTGTCGACCGTGCCGAAGCAGAGCTCCCCGGCTTCGGCCCGAGCACGGTCGGGGTCGTGGAGGTCGAGGAGATGTTTTACCTTCGTGGCCGACAGGTTGGGTGCCAGACGCAGCCCGTGGGCCTGTGCCTCGAAACAGTCGCCGATGGTGCGGAGGTCTTGCCATCCGAGGGCCGGGGCGATGGGCTTGCCCGTGGCGCGGTCCCAGATGATCGTGGACGCCCGCTGGTTGGCGATCCCCACCGCTTCCACGGGTCCGCCTTCGGCCAGGGCGAGGTTCGCCACCTCCAGGATGAGCTCGGCCATCGCCCCGGCGTCGAACTCCACGAGGCCTTGCATCGGTGAGTCCGGAAGGCAGGGCCGGTAGTGCTCTGCGGTGACGGTGGCGTCCGGACGAACCACGGCGGCTCGAAGCCCCGACGTGCCAACATCAACAACCAAAATGCTCATGACAGATTCCCCCCTGTGGGATCAGTGGACGTGGTGGAACCACGACGAAGTGCGATGTACCCGCCCGCGATCGCGCACGATGCGGCGAGGAGTGTCGCGAGTGGCGCGCCCACGAGGCCGCTGGCCAAGGTGAAACGATCTTCCCTCGCCAACCGAACCGGTAACACCAGGAGTTGGGTGGCCAACCCGCTGAGCAGGCCCCCGACGCCCGCTTGGAACACGTGCCGACAGGGCGCATTCGTGGCCGACACGTAGCCGCCGGCCGCGAAGCCGACGAGCGCCAACGCGAAAAGGACAAGGGCCCCAGAACTGGAGACACCCGTCGCGGTGCGGATGGCGAAGATCACAAGGAACGACGCCGCGCTGACGCCGGCTCCCTTGAGCACAGCGGGCCATTCGACCTCGCTCATTCGCGGGTCAATCCGGTTTCAGGAGCGGACCGGGCACCCTTTGTGGCGTGGGAGCGACAAAAGGTGTGCCCAGTTCGGGTGTGGGTGCCAGTGTGGATGTGGGTGTGGGTGTGGGAGCCACATTGGGGGTGTGGGGCGAGGACGGTCATGGCCAGGCCGTTTCGGCGAAGGGGTTCGGGCCGAACGGCGAGGGCAGCCCGAGCTTGCCGGGGTTCAGGATCCCGTGGGGGTCGAGGGCATGTTTGATCGCCGTGAGGGTGTCGAGGCCGTTGCCCAAGGCTTGGCGAACGAACCGTGCCCGGTTGATGCCGATGCCGTGATGATGCGACAGTGCGCCGCCGTTTTCGAGCACGGCGAGGGTGCCGGCATCCCACACCTCGCGATAGAACGCATCTTTCCGGTCGGGTTCCACCTTGCCGGCGAAGGTGAAGTACAAACACGCACCGTCGGTGTAGCTGTGGCTCTGGTGGGCCGACACGGCGAGCAGACCGTCCACACCGGAGATCGCGGCGATGGCTTCCCGGTAGATCGTGGGCAGGGCCTTCCAGGATCCGGTGATCTCCATGGTGTCAACCACGAGCCCCCCTTGAATGAGCCGTTCCAACGCCGAGACATCGTTGCGATGCCCGAACCACGTCTCGACGAGCGCGGTGTCGAGGGAGGACCCAGAGGCGCACTCCTGCTCCACCGCGGTCATGGTTGCGTCGACCAGGCCCGCGTCTCCTTCGTCCATGACCAGCAGTACGGCGACATCAGCCGTGCCGTAGTTGCGGGTGGCCTCGATGGCGTCGTAGAGACGAAGAACGGCGGGCGTGGCACCCTTGCGCATGATCCTCCGGCACACGTCGATCCCCTCCTCGAATGACGCGAAACCGAACGCCGCCCGTCGTTCGTGCGTAGGCGCAGGAAAGAGCCGGAGGCGCGCTCCGGTGATGATGCCGAGGGTGCCTTCCGACCCGACAAAAAGCTGGTTGAGATCGGGACCAACGGCCTGGCGAGCCTGACCGCCGGTGGTGATCGTGGTGCCGTCGGCGAGGGCGATGTCCATACCGACCACGAGGTCTTCGATCTTGCCGTAGCGGGTGGAGAGTTGCCCGGCTCCGCGACACGCCAACCATCCGCCGACGGTGGAGAGGGCGATCGATTGCGGCCAGTGCCCGCAGGTGACGTTGTGCACGGTGCGCAGCTCGTGCTCGAGGACATCGCCGAAGGTGCCCGGAAGCACGTCGAGGATGAGCGAGTGGTCGTCGACGTCGACGATCCCCTTGAGATCGCAAAGGTCGAGAATCACGCCGCCGTGCAGCGGCACCGACGAGCCACATACGCCGCTGCGACCGGCGGCGGCGGTCACGGGGATGTGGGCGTCGTTGCAGATCCGAAGGATGGCGGGGACCTCAGCGGCGTTCGATGGTCGGGCCACCACGGATGCGAGACCAGCCACTTGACCATCCACCGCCCAGGCCATCGCCAGCGGCCACCAGTCGCGTGACGCTTCGGCGGTGTCGGCTGCATCCACCGAAACCGAGGCGCAGGCGTCGCGCAAGAGGGCGATCACGGGGTCGGGAACTTCGACTCGATTGTTGGTGAGGCGGGCCGTGGCCGATGTGGGGCCGTCGCCTTGGATGGCGATCGGCGGCGTTGGGGCGTCCGGGCCGGGCGGCGGCACGGGGGTGGGCGAATGTGAGGCGCTCATGCAGAACTCCGGGTTTGGCGAGGGGTGCGGGCGGTAGAGGAAGCCGGGAGCCGGTGTCCGGTCCCGAGAGGGGTGGGTCGGCCGTTTCGGACACCCTCGAACGGACGCGGCAGCGGCATCGCTGGCTCAGGCGCCAAGCGACGCGTCGAGCGCCAACTCGGGAAGGTTGCCGGCATGACGTTCGTTCTGGACGAGCTCGCGATAGCGGCGAACCTGTTCGGCTTGGTGGTCGGCGTCCCAGCCGAGGTCGTCGGCCACGAGTTGGGCGACATCGGCTGCTGCCGCGGCCGATGCATCGCGCGCCAGAAGGCGAGCACGGGTGCGACGGGTGAGGATGTCGTCAAGTGTGCGCGCCATCTCGTAGCGGGCGGCGTACCGGGCTTCGGCCTTGAGGTACGGCAGCCCGGGGACGAGCGGTTCGGCCAACGAGGGGTCGCGGTCGATCATGGCGAGCAGCGTGTGGGTGTCGCCCCCGAAACGATTGGCGAGATGGTCGATCGTGGCAGCGTCGACCGAGGCGCGAATACGCGCAGCGCCTTTCACCAGTTCGTCGTACCCATCGGCGCCACGCAGGCGCAGCTTCTTGGTGCGCGATCGGCCGTGCACGTTTGGCATGCCGGTGGGTCCGAGCAGTGCCATCACTTCGTCGACGGTGTCGGCGGCCATGCGGCGATAGGTGGTGAGCTTTCCGCCGGTGATGGTGATGACATCGGAAGCCGAGCGTTGCACCTTGTGTTTGCGCGAGAGGTCGGCGGTCTTGGTGCTGCCCGCGTCTTTCACGAGTGGTCGAAGCCCTGCCCAGGTGCCGGTGATGTCGTCCCGGGAGATGCCGGTGGTGCACGAGAAGTTGATCGCTCGCAGCAGGTAATCGATGTCGTCAGGGGTGCATTGGGGATCGTCGATCGGCCCGTCGTAGTCGGTGTCGGTGGTGCCGATGTAGGTGTGCTGACCCCAACCGACCACGAACACGGACCGCGAGTCTTTCGGCACGGGGACGACGACGGCGATGTCGTTGCGCACCTTGCTCCAAGGGACGGTGATATGGATGCCCTTGGCCGGTCGGATCGAGTTGGGGTGGCTGCCCTCGTCGAGCGCACGTACATCATCGGACCACACCCCGGCGGCGTTTACCACGATCGAGGCCTTCACATCGATGCGATGGCCGTCGGCTTCGACGGTGGCACCGCACGCCTTGCCGGCGTTGTCCTTGATGACGCCGACCACGCCGCAACGGTTGGCGATCACCGCGCCGTGGTCGATGGCGGCGGTGCGGGCAACCGTGAGCGTGAGGCGGGCGTCGTCGGCGCGGGCGTCGTAGTAGAGGTAGCCGGCAGCGAGGCGTTCGCGGGGGAGCGTGGGCATGTAGGTCATGGCCTCGTCGGCTGTGACCCGCTTGTGCATCTTGCCGATGCGCACCCCGCCCGTGAGGTCGTAGGCCCACATCGCACTTCCCATCAAGCGAGCGATCTTGGGCGGAATGACGCCGTCCTTGCTGAAGATCGGGATCAAGAACGGAAGTACCTTCACGAGATGGGGGGCGTTGACGCGGAGACGCTGGCGTTCGGCGAGAGCCTCGTACACCAACCCGACCTCGCCCTGCTGCAAGTAGCGGAGACCTCCGTGCACCAGCTTCGATGATTTCGACGACGTACCCGATGCGAAGTCGTCGCGCTCTACGAGCGCCGTGCGAAGCCCACGGGACGCGGCGTCGAGCGCGACCCCTGCCCCCGTGATCCCACCGCCGATCACCAGAACGTCGAACTGCGTTTCGGCCAGACGGCGAAGGGCGTCGGCTCGATCAAAGGCTCCGGGCATCGGGGTTCTTTCTCTGCGAAGGCGTTGACGGCGACGATGGATTGCCGCCGGGTGACCGACCGCATCGTAGGGGAGATCGGGGCAGCCCCTCCCGTTGAGGTCCTTACCGATCGGTAGGGGGCGAGGAGCGCGCGTCGGGATCCAATCGGCGCCTTCCGGCTGGCTTCGGATGTCGAGGCGTGCTGAGGCCCACCGCCTGGAAGAACGCCGCCGCCGCTTGTCGCCCCTCCGAGACATCTGCGCGGCGGCTCGAAAATGACCTTCGAAACCACCGACCCTCGCTGCTGGGCCGGGGACCCTGAGTATCCGCAGCGGTTTCTTTCTAACAATAATTGCAGACTGTGGTGTTCACGGGTAGGGTCTCGGCCGTGAAGTCGCCCGCTGAGCTCACCGAGCTCTTTCGAAGCCAAGGGCTCAAGATCACCCCCCAGCGGGTGGCGATCTTCGAGGCTTTGCACGGCAACGATGCGCACCCCACGGCGGATTCGGTGTACGACACGGTCGTCTCCGACATGCCCTCGATCTCATTGCGCACGGTGTATCAAACACTGAACGACCTCACCTCGATGGGTGAGCTCGATCAACTGCAGCTCGGGGCCGGTTCCGCTCGATTCGACCCCAACACCTCGCCGCATCACCATGCCGTGTGTGAGCGGTGTGGAAAGGTCTGCGACCTTGCTGTCGACTTCGACGACGTCCGGATGCCCCGGGCTCGTGCGGGTGAACTGCAAGGGTTCCGGGTCACCGCCACCGAAGTGGTCTTTCGGGGGCTCTGCCAAGGTTGCCAGGCCAACGACCCATGAACGACTTTCCGCCCTGTTGCCGAGCCGCCGTAAAGCGAGCGTGCCGCCGGCCGGCTCGGCGTGCCGCCTGTATCACCGCCACATGATCTTCAACCCATCCACCAAGAAGAAGGAGTCAGCACATGCCTGACCTCAAGGGCACCCAAACCCACCAAAACCTGAAGGACGCCTTCGCGGGCGAGAGCCAGGCGAACCGTCGTTACCTCTGGTTCGCGCAGAAGGCCGACGTCGAGGGCTACCCCGAGGTCGCCACCCTCTTCCGTTCCACCGCCGACGGTGAGACCGGCCACGCGCACGGTCACTTGGCCTACCTCGCGGACGTTGGCGATCCGGCCACCGATCTTCCGATCGGCGATACCGAGTTGAACCTCGCCGCCGCCGTCGCCGGCGAGACCCACGAGTACACGGAGATGTACCCGGGCATGAGCAAGACCGCCCGCGACGAAGGATTCGACGAGGTCGCCGAGTGGATGGAGACGCTGGCCAAGGCCGAGAAGAGCCACGCAGGAAAGTTCCAGTCCGCCCTCGAGGCGCTCTGACCTATCGCGCCGTCGTACGACCGATTGAGGGCGCATCTCGTCGCCCTCAATCGGTCGTCGCCGGGAGCATCGCATGACCACCACCTACGACCCGTTCCACCCTCAGTACTTCGATGAGGGCGACCTGCGCGGCGAACTCACCCGTGTCTACGACCTCTGCCACGGTTGTCGGCTGTGCTTCAAGTTCTGCCCGTCGTTCCCCACGCTGTTCTCCTTTGTGGACGAACACGATATGGACGCCGGCAAGATGACCCCTGCTGAGCAGGACCAAGTGGTCGACGAGTGCTTCAACTGCAAGCTGTGTTTCGTCAACTGCCCGTACACGCCCGATCAGCACGAGTGGAACCTCGACTTTCCGCGGCTGATGCTTCGGGCCGAGCAGGTGCTCCACCGCAATCGGCATTCGTCGATCAAGGAAAAGCTCACGGCCCAGGCACTTGGTCGCACCGATCTCAATGGCAAGGCCAGCACGGCGCTCGCCCCGATCGTGAACCGTGCGCTCGGCACCCCGGGAAACGCGCCCCGCAAGGCCATGGAGAAGCTCGTGGGAATCGCCTCCGAGCGGGTGCTCCAACCCTTTGCTCGGCAGCGGTTCAGCACGTGGTTCAAGCGTCGTTCCTCGCGCGAGCCACGTCGCGTCCCAAGCGAGCAGGGCCGCGTTGCGTTGTTCCCCACCTGCATCGTGGAGTACCAGGCGCCAGAAATCGGCCACGACCTCGTGAAGGTATACGAACGAAACGGTGTCACCTGCACACTGCCCGAAGGGCAACAGTGTTGCGGTGCGCCGTGGCTGCATGGTGGCGATGTCGACACCTTCGTCCGACAAGGACGCAAGAACATTCGTGTGCTCGCCGAGGCCGTTCGGGCCGGCCACGACATCGTGGTGCCGCAGCCCACCTGTAGCTACATCCTCAAGCACGATTACCCCGACTACATCGGTGGCCCCGACGCCGCGCTGGTCGCCGAGCACACCTTCGATGCTGCCGAGTACCTGTGGCGGCTCCACAAGGCCGACGGCACGAGCCTCGACACCAACTTCGAAGGCGCCATCGATGAGCAGGTCACCTACCACGCGCCGTGCCACCTACGGGCTCAGAACATCGGCCTCCGTAGCCGCGACATCCTCAAGTTGGCCGGCGCAAAGGTCACCGTGGTGGCGGAGTGCTCGGGGATCGACGGCACCTGGGGCTACCGCGAACAGAACTACGAGATGAGTCGCAAGGTCGCGAAGAAGATGGCATCGGCCATCGACAAGGCGACCGAGAAGGCCGGCAACGACACCGTCGCTGGCGACTGCCATCTGGCCAACGGCGGCATCATCCAAGAGACCGGCAAACAGCCGGTGCACCCCATCCAACTCTTCGCCCGCGCCTACGGCATCATCGAAGGCTGACGGCGAACGCGACCCGGCGAAGTACCCCGGCAAAACTCTCGGGCCCAGTTCCCGGGCCCAGCATCCTCCGAAAGCGGGCGTTCCATGCCAAAACTCACTCTCGACGACATCTCCGATCTTCGGGCCTACGAACGTGCCCGTCCTGAACTGCTCTCCAACGTGATCGCGCTCAAGAAGAAACGCCGTGTCACCGTCGGCGACAAGATCACGTTGGTCTTCGAGAACGCTCATACGATCCGATTCCAGATCCAGGAGATGGCCCGGATCGAAAAGATGGTGCACGACCACGAGATCGAAGGTGAGCTCGAGGTGTACAACCCGCTCATCCCCGAGCCCGGGCATCTGGCCGCCACACTCTTCATCGAACTGGTTTCCGACGATGAGCTCCGTGAATGGCTCCCCAAGTTGGTGGGCATCGAAGCCCAGGTGGAGTTCCGGCTCGGAACGAATGCCGATGTGGCCGTCCGGTGTGTGGTCGATCCCGATCATGCGCGTTTCCTCACGCGTGAGCACACAACGGCGTCGGTGCACTATGTGCACTTCTCGTTCTCTCCCGCCGAGATCGAGCTGTTCGGGAAGGGCCCGGTATGGCTCGCCGTCACCCATCCCAACCTCCAAGGCGTGCTGGAGCTACCGCCGGCAACGGTGGAGTCGCTGCTCCACGACCTTCGCCATGGCGGGTGACTGCCAGTGATTCCGTCTCGGGGAGAGGATTCGCGACACAGAGTTTTCCGTGTTCATCTGGACACGGCGGGTGTGGGGTTGCGAGAATCGCCCGGCCCACGGCAACCGGCGCTGTTGGGTGACCTTTTCGAACCTTGGGAATGAGGACGTGAAGACCGAACAGTGGCGAGTGAAAGCGGCCTGCCAGGGCCTTGATCCAACGATCTTCTACCCGGCCGACGACAACGACGAACAGGCCGACGCCGCGAAGGCCGTGTGTGCGGTGTGTCCGGTGCAAGGTGAGTGCCTGGAATACGCCCTCGGCTCCAAGGAGCGCGAGGGGGTTTGGGGCGGCGCCACCGAGCGCGAACGGCGCCGTATCGTGCGACAACGTCGTCGTGCCGCCTACGCCGATTCTGCTCGTCGTTCTGCCTGATCGCCATCCTCCGATCCGACCGTTCTTCCCCCGTGTCCTCCGCCGACCCAACCTTCGATGCCCTCGGCGGGTGGCGCGGTGTGCTCGGCGAACTCACCGCATCTCGCGACATCACGGCCGAGCAGGCGCGTGTCGCCATGGCCGAGATACTTTCCGGTGAGGCTTCTCCGGCGCAGATCGCCGCCTTCATCGTGGCCCTACACATGAAGGGCGAGACCGTCGACGAGGTCGGCGGGATGGTGGATGCCATGCTCGCCGCGGCCGCGCCAATCGAGTTACCCGGTGGGGCCGACCCGGTCGACATCGTCGGCACCGGCGGGGCACCGTCGCGTCGTGCCCACGCGCTGAACGTGTCCACGATGGCCTGTTTCGTGGTGGCTGGGGCCGGCGGATCAGTGCTCAAACACGGCAATCGAAAAGCATCCTCCACGAGCGGCTCGTTTGATCTGCTTGAAGCGCTGGGCGTCAACGCGGAGGTCGACGGGGCCGAGGTCACGAGATGTTTCGTCGAGGCGGGGATCGCGTTCTGCTTCGCCCGAGCGTTCCATCCGGCCATGCGGTTTGCGGGCCCGGTGCGGGCCGACCTCGGAGTGCCCACGGTCTTCAATTTCCTCGGCCCGTTGTCGCACCCGGCGCGAGTCCGCCGGATGGTGATCGGGGTGAGCGACCCGGTGCTCGCGCCCGTGGTGATCGGCACGCTTCAGCTGCGCCACGTCACCAGAGCCATGGTGGTGTACGGGCACGACGGCACCGACGAACTTGTCACCACCGGGCCCTCCACGGTTTTCGAACTGGCCGACGGCGACGTTCGGCGCTCGGAGATCCGGCCGGCAGATTTCGGGTTGGCGGAGGTCTCGGTCGAAGCCGTAGCGGGTGGCGACGCCGAGACCAACGCCGAGATTGCCGGGCGGGTGTTCTCCGGCGAAAAGGGTCCCTACCGCGACATCGTGGCTCTCAATGCCGCCGCCGGGTTATGGGCCGGTGGTGGGGTCGACTCGATTGCCGATGGCCTCGAACGGGCCTTCGCCAGCATCGATACCGGGGGTGCCGCCGACGCGCTCGAACGGTTGCGGGTGGTTTCCAACGTTCTGCCCGGCTGACGCTATTGCTGGTGCTCCGGTATACGCGTCGGGTTTGGTGTACCCCACACGATCGACCTCATCGACTTCCGCTTGGGCTTCTTCGAGCAGGTGGAGATCGTCGGACAAGCGGGCGAGCGCGTCGGCGGGGGACTGGTGCCATCCCGAACTTCTCACGCCAGGCGGCCGTTGGTCGAGGCTGGTGAGCCGCCGTGCGACGTGCTCGAGCTCGGTCACCTGGTGATCGAGCTGGCGCAGGGCCACACGTCGGTGCGGACGGGCGAGGCGCGACGAGAGCACCACGTGGTGGTCGAGGACGACCGATTGCTGCTCCAGTTGCTCCCGAAGCCGGGGGACCGACAACTCGGGATCGTTTGCCGACGGAAGAGCAACGGCGAGGCGGCTCATCTGGACGGTCCGGCGGAGGCGACGGTGGAGGAGTGCCGGCCGGGCCGGGCTCCACAGCCACATCATCGGTGCCGACGACGGATGGTTGGGGCTCACCCGGTTGCGCCGATCGAGCCGCCACGAGAGCACGGCGATGGCGATGCCCACCAGCAGGCACCACGTGATCAACATGGCGACGACCCACAGCACGACCTCACGCATGCTCAGGAGCGTACCGGCATAGGCGTGAAAGGGGGCAGCGCGGGCCATGGCGTTGACCACTCGCCCTCGGCGCCGAGGAGGGTGGCTTTCGTGGCGTTTCGTTCGAGCCAGGAGGCGACCGCGAGGAGTTCGTCGGCGTGGTGTTTCGGCGTGATGTGGGACGACCCCCCGATCGACGATTCGCCCATAGGGGGCGGGTCGAGGTGGAGCACGGTGGATCCCGGGTTGCCCACAAAACGAGGAGCGAACGGCTCGGCGGGCTCGCCGATCGCCGTGAGGAAACCATGGCGAAGTTCCACGGTGGAGTTGGCGATGTGGAGCACCAGCCGTTCGGCGCGGCGGAGTTGATCGAGTCGTTGCGTGCGGCGAAGCGCGGCGGAGAGGGCCGCCGCCCGATCACGTGTGGCCGCCGCTTCCTCGAACCGCTCTGCGCTGGCGAGCTGCGCCATACGAGCTATGAGCGGCGCGAAGAGCAACGAAGGTTCTCCGCGCAACCCCCGAACGGCGAGGTCGACGGTGTGTTGGTAGTCGGACGGGCTCACGTCGCCCGAGCAGGGGCAGTGGGAGACCCCCAACTGCGCGAACGAGCACGGACCGTCTCGGAGCGCATTGGCGCGGACCGAGCCGGGAGCCCGGAGCCGTTCGGTGCATCGACGTAGGGGCAATGCGGTGTGGATGGCGTCGGCGACGAGTGCTGCGGAGGCCGAGGAGGTGAGCGGACCGAGATAGAGGCCCCCGTCGGGCTTCGCCGTTCGGGTGACGGACAAACGAGGGAACGGCTCATTGAGGGTGAGCTTGAGGTAGCAGTACTTGCCGAAGGTGGTGGATTGGCGGTTGAAGCGGGGGAGCAACGCGTGGATGAGCCGGATCTCGAGAACAGCAGCCTCGAGCGTTGTGGCGCAGACCTGATGATCGACGACCGCCGTCTCCCGGAGGAGCTGCCCGATCTTTCGCCGGTCGTCGGAGGAGAAGTAGGAACGCACCCGCGCCCGCAGGTTGGAGGCCTTCCCCACATACAGCACGTGGCCACGGTGGTCGCGAAAGAGGTACACGCCCGGGTTTCGCGGGAGCTCGGTGGTGAGCTTGAGTTTTCCTGCCTGGGCATGGCCACTCATCGACGGGAGGGCCAAAAGGTCGTCGAGGCCCGTGACCCCGAGGCCGCCCGCTCGTTCGAGCAGGAGGTGCAGCAGATCGGCGGTGGCAAGGGCATCGTCGAGCGCCCGATGGGCGGGCTGATGGGGGAGCCGGAAACGAGATGCGAGGGTGCCGAGTTTGCAGTTGGGGACTTCGTCTCGCACGAGCCGGCGTGCGAGCGCCAAGGTGTCGACCACCCGGTTGGTGAGCGTTCCTCGGCCGGCCGCGGTGAAGGCGGCGTTGAGGAAGGAGAGGTCGAACCGCACGTTGTGTCCCACGATCACGGTTCCGGCCACGAACTCCTGGAGGCTCGGGAGCACCTCATCGATCTTCGGCGCCGGGATCACCATGGCTTCGGTGATGCCGGTGAGCACCGTGATCTCTGGGGGAATCGCCACCCCGGGGTTCACCAGCGTGTGAAACGACCCCAGGCACTCGCCGCCGCGCACCTTCACGGCGCCGATCTCCGTGATGGCGCACGTAGCCGGAGATGCACCGGTGGTTTCGAGGTCGAGGACACAGAACGTCACATCGAACAGGGGTGCGCCGAGCTCATCGAAAGATCGTTGTACGGCGCCGGGGGCACGTGGTGCAGACCGACGGTGCCGGGGGGGAGTGGTCGTTGCCATGTTCGTCACCTTACCGAACAGAGGTACCCGTCACCGTACATTCGTTTGGTCTGGGCGGACAGGGCGATCCGCGCCGTTCGGTAGAGTCGGCTCGTGAACGCTCCCTCCGCGCCCCTTGCCACCACCCGGTACCGATGCACAGCCTGCGGGAACCTCACTCGGTTCGATGTCACCACCAATCGACGCACGAAGGCGTTCCATCACTACAGCGTCGGCGGCGAGCTCGAGGTGGAGGACGTTGAACTGCTCGACGAGCAGATACTCGAGGTGCTGTGTCGCTGGTGCGGCACGGGCTCGCAGGTCGTCGCGGTCGAGGAACACGCCGATCCCGACGACGACGCTGAGGCGGTGTCCTGAGTACCCCGGCGGAGCTGTTGCTCCTGAAGAGCGTGCTGGAGTCGGCCTTTGCGGTGGCGCGCGCGGGCGACACCCTTGATCCTCCCGACCCGGCGCCGGCGCCGCTGCGGCAGTTCCTTGGTTTCGCCAAACTGCCACCGCGAGCGCTCGACGTCGCCCACCGTGTACTCGACGACGACGACGAGTTCCGTGCCCGTGTCGCCGCTGCCACCCCAGCCGACCTGGTCACCGAAGCCGGTCGGCTGTTTCTCTACCGACCGGCCGGATGGCGCGCGCTCTATGACGGTTTGATTGCCGACCACACGAACACGTTTGTGGCCAAAGGTGAGGCGCGAGACGAGCGTCGGGCCACGAAGCAGCTCGAGGTCACCAAGGGCGTTCTGTCTCGGCTGATGGAGGAGACCGAGGAGGTCCAGCGAGCGCTGGCCGACGAGGCGAACCGGGCTCGTGTGCTCGATGAGCGAGTCACCGCTATGGCGGAGGAGGCGGGACGATCTCGGGAGGAGCGGGCGGCGGCGGTGGCCCAGCTCAAGTTGGTCGAGGCCCGTGATGCCGCACGAGTCGACGAGCTCCGGCAACTTCGCGAACGATTGGCATTCACCGAAGCCGAACGAGACGCCGCGGTCGCGGCGGCATCCCTTCCCGCTGCGGGGTCGGTGGTGGAAACGGTGGCCCCTCTGTCTGCGTCGCCGGCCGCCCCTCCCGTCGAACGTCTTCCCCACGGCACCGGCGAAGGTGGCGCGCCGGTCACCGAACCAGCGATAGGAGCCACGGCCGCCGCACCCTCCCCGGACCACGTCGACCTGGGCAAGGTGGGTCATATCGTGGGGCGGGCCGCCGGCGCGGCTGCGGCGTTGGCCCGATCGCTCGACGAACTGCGACGTGAGTTGGAAGGCAGCCCTTCACCAAGAGCGAACCCCGCTTCACCCTTGGGCGCACCTCGCCCGCGCCAAGCCGGCGAATCGGGCGCGCAGCTCTCTGATGGTCCTGCTGCTGGCCGGAGCACCGACCTGCCGCCGCAACCGATCTCCCTTTCTGTTGAACGTCACCGAGCGCCAACGCCACCACGTCGGCGGCCGAGCCGACTTCCCGGCGGCGTGTTCGACGACGCGCCCGAAGCGGTGGGTGCGCTACTTCGGTTGTCCGATATGCAAGTGCTCGTGGACGGCTACAACCTCTCGATCGCCGGTTGGCCCGACCTCGATCTCGAACTGAAGCGGTCGCGCCTGCTCGATGTGTTGTCGGGACTAGAGGCATCCACCGGAGCCACGTTCCACGTGGTGTTCGACGGCGCGGAAGCAGGGTTCGGCCTGCCATCGGAATCACGACTTCGGTCCGTGCAGGTGCGATTCACGGAGCCGGGTGTCGAGGCCGACGACGTGGTGCTCGACCTCGTGAGCAACCTGCCGATCGAACTTCCGTGCACGGTGGTTTCCTCGGATCACCGAGTGCGCGACGGAGCGCGGCAACGTGGCGCCAATGTTGTGAGCTCCGAGCAGTTTCTCGGGTTCGCTCGATGAGGGCGGTGTGGGTTCGTGGGTGTCGATGGGTGCGGGTGGTGGCGGTCACCGCCGTCGTTGGTCTTTCTGCCGGCATCGCCTGCGCCAAGACCGAAACGGTTCCGCCAGCGGTTACTCGCACCACGCCGGCACCGACCCCGAGCGCAACGCTTTCGCCCGACATGCAACGCCAGTTCGAGGAAGATCGGGCCCGACAGGGTGCGACGTCGGTTCCTGCCGCTCGCGCCACCACCACACCCCCGGTGCTCGACGAGGACGGCAACCCCCAGCGCTCGATCGTGGGTGATCCCTTTGGCGTCGGCCGGTTACCACCTCGGGAGCGAGACAGTTCGTGCGATGTGCTCGCCGGCTTTGCGTCGGTGGTAAACGTCGGCGAGGAGGAAAACGCCGACACGCGGGCCGCCGCCCGGGTTCGCGCACGGCTCGACGACAAGGAGTATCTGGCCCTCGTGCTGAGTTCGGCCCCGACCGAGGTGCGTCCGTCGGTCCAGGCCTGGATCGACGCCCTCTACCGATGGGCTGAAGCGCCGGCCGAGGCCGCCCGATCGCTCGGTCGAGGTCAGGCGATGTCGGTGGTGGGCGAGTGGTACCGCGCCCATTGCTGACAATCGCCGATCTTCACGGCTCGATCTTCACCGCTTGATCTTCATCGCTCGATCCCCACTTCTCGATCACGCCGTAGCGGCAGACGTTGTTCTGAGGTGCCTTTCGTGCGGACGAACGAGGTTGGTAGGTTCGTGTCGCCGCGCCGCCGTCCTCACGGAATGGGCATCCCCGACCCCGCAGGTCAGGCGTGGGAACATTCCCGACACACGCCAAGGAGCGGTGCGCCCGTGACCACCATTGAACACATCATCGGACGAGAGGTACTCGACTCACGCGGCAACCCCACGGTCGAGGTCGAGGTGTTACTCGAATCCGGAGCGAGTGGACGAGCGATCGTGCCGAGCGGTGCCTCCACCGGTGCCCACGAGGCAGTGGAGCTCCGCGATTCCGACGACCGCTACATGGGGCGTGGGGTGCTCGACGCGGTCGGCCATGTGGAAGGCGAGATCTACGACGCACTCGTGGGGTTCCCCGCCGACGCGCAGCGAGACATCGACCGCCTGCTCCTCGACATCGACGGCACCGAGAACAAGGGGCGCATCGGTGCCAACGCCATCTTGGGCACCAGCCTCGCCGTGGCCCGAGCAGCGGCCGACCATCTCGACATGCCGCTCTATCGATATGTGGGTGGGGTGAACGCCCACGTACTCCCGGTGCCGATGATGAATGTGCTCAACGGTGGAGCGCACGCCGACAACAACGTCGACATCCAAGAGTTCATGATCATGCCGATCGGCGCCGGCAGTTTCGCTGAAGCTTTGCGGTGGGGCGCAGAGACCTATCACACCTTGAAGAAGGTGCTCTCCGATCGTGGCCTGTCCACCGCCATCGGCGACGAGGGTGGGTTCGCCCCCAACCTCAGCTCGAACGAAGCGGCCGTGCAACTCCTGATCGAAGCGATCGAAAAGGCGGGTTTTGTGCCCGGTTCGGAAATCGCCCTGGCGCTCGATACCGCGTCCACCGAATATTTCGTCGACGGTGAATACGTACTCGCCGGCGAGGGTCGCTCCCTGTCCCCAGAGGACAATTGCGCGTTTCTCGCCGAACTGGTGGCCAAGTATCCCATCGTGTCGATCGAGGACGGCATGGCCGAAGACGACTGGCAAGGTTGGAAACTGCTCACGGATTCCATCGGGGATCGGTGTCAACTCGTGGGAGACGACCTGTTCGTCACCAACACCGAGCGGCTTTCGCGCGGCCTGAGCGCGGGTGTCGCCAACTCGATCCTGGTGAAGGTCAATCAGATCGGCTCCCTCACCGAAACGCTCGACGCCGTTTCATTGGCGCAGCGCCGGGGGTATACCGCGGTGATGTCGCATCGCTCGGGCGAGACAGAAGACACCACCATCGCCGACCTCGCCGTCGCCACGAACTGTGGGCAGATCAAGACCGGTGCTCCGGCGCGATCCGATCGGGTGGCCAAGTACAACCAACTGCTTCGCATCGAACACGAACTCGGCGAGGCGGCGGCCTACTGGGGCGAAGCGGCACTGGCGCGAGGTGTGGGTAGCTCGTGAACCGTTGGGCGTCCGACGGCAGCCAACCGGCTGAGGGCCGGATCCGGCGCGCCATGGCGCTCCGGCTCGCCCCCGTTCCCGACCACACGCCCGTTCCCAATCCGGCACGAGACGAGACCATCAGGCCCACCCGCCGACGATCCGGTTTCGTGCGGCGGGCAATATGGGTGTCGGTGGTCGTGCTTGCGGTCGTCGTCCTCGTGGGCGCTGGCCGGCTGCCGTTTCGCCGCTATCTCGAGAACACCGAAGCGATCGCCGAGACCCAAGAGCAGCTCGACGCCGTACGCGAAAGCAACGGCCGTCTCCAGGAGCAGGTTGATCGCTTGGCCACCGACGAGGAGCTCGAACGGGTGGCCCGCGAACAGTACGGCTACGCCAAGCCCGGTGAAGAGGTGTACCACGTGCAGCAGCCGGCAGAGGACCCGGTGGCCATCCCCGAGGTTTGGCCGTTCACGGAGCTCCACGACCGCCTCAACGCCGTCGACCCCACCCGCTCCACCACCTCGACCAATACGGCAATCGCCGGCATGCCGTCGAGCACGTCCACCACGTCGAGCAGTCCTTCCCCGTCGACCACTGTCAAACGCTGACCACAGCCCCGTTCCCGGTGGCGCTCCGGTGGATCCGCGCTTCGCTCACGGGCTGAGTCGGTGTCCATTCGGCGGTGTCTGTCGGTCGGATGGGCCGTCCGCGGTGTCCTCGTCCTCACCGCCCGGAAGCAAGGGGGCTTTCGGCCTTCGTCCTTGCGTACGATCCCGTCCGACTCGCCATCCACCCAGGCGAACG
>Ga0105047_10007374_pt1 | contig 18534 bp, 20 predicted proteins | sample MAT04_FD_78384 | JGI IMG/M metagenome (GOLD analysis project Ga0105047, IMG submission 78384) | Freshwater microbial communities from Lake Fryxell liftoff mats and glacier meltwater in Antarctica - MAT-04 (megahit assembly) | ecosystem: Environmental > Aquatic > Freshwater > Ice > Liftoff... | reverse complement strand
CCCTTGAGGGCGCGCGCGGCGCCGGCGCCGTCCGGGTCGGGCGCCGTGATATGGAACGCATCCCCGGTCAGTTTGCCGCCAAGCACCTCGGCATACAGATGTGCCCCGCGCCGGCGTGCATGTTCTTCAGTTTCGAGGACAAAGGCGGCCGCACCCTCGCCGGCGACGAAGCCGTCACGGTCGACAGAAAAGGGGCGGCAGGCATGTTCGGGATCGTCGGTGCGGCTGGAGAGCGGCCCCATACGGCCAAAAGCGGCCATCGTCAGCATCGAGAGCGAGGACTCCACCCCACCGGCAATGATGAAATCGGCCTCGCCCCGTTTGAGGAAGTGGAACGCCTCGATCAGGGAATAATGACCGCTGGCGCACGCGACAGTGCTGGTCATCACGGGCCCGCGCGCGCCGATCTCGATCGAGACGACGCAACTCACGGTGTTTGCCATGGCATTGGACAGCGTAAGAGGGCCGGCGGTGCGCCAGCCGCCTTGACAAGAATCGAGTGCAACGGCTTCAAAACTGTTGATCCCGCCGCCACCGGTAGCCATCATGACGCCAGCGCGATCGCGGTTGGCGTCGTCAAGGGTGAGTTTGGCGTCGGCCAGCGCCTGTTTGGAGACCGCTACCGCAAATTGGGCTGAGCGGTGATGCTGCAATATGGTCGCCGGCGTCATATAGTGGGTAGGGTCGAAATCCTTCACGGCGCACGCCATATTATAGGGCATGTCAAGCGTGTCAAAGCTCGTAATCCTGCCGGCGCCGGACTTACCGGCCAGCAGATTGCGCCAAAATGTCTCTACGTCGTTGCCGATGGGCGTCAGCGCGCCCATCCCCGTAATAAATACACGTGTCATTGGCCAGGATCACCTTTGGGTTGATCAATTGATATCGATATTGGAATGAGTGTAAACGGTCATGACGCCACGCGCAACAGGCAGTTGACCAGGGTTTGCACTTTCTCAATCATACACCTTCGCCAGATACCATCCATCTTCAGCCAGATCGCGGAAAATCACACAAAACAGGCCATCGACGGTCGTCACCGCCCAATACTCGCGCCAGACGCGCCCCTCCGCTGTCCACCAATCGGCGTTCACCTGCCAGCGCTGCACAACCTGCGCCCAGCGATGGCGCCGACCGCTCCACGTAAAACCGACCGGGCGCTCGGCGCTGTCGAGGTGGATGGCAATCGGCTGATTGATGAAGAGGCGGGTCATCGACAGGTCCGGTCTACGGTGGGCAAGTAAGTTGAGGCGGCAGTGCGTGGGTTCAGTGGAGAAAAGCATACAGAACACAAGTTCCATTGTCGAGCCATGTAGGGCGATTTGGCAAATCGCCCTACGCCAGCCGGGACGATCCGATCTCTGCCCTCCTTCCCCATTACCGCCGAACTGTGCTACAATCGCAAAAATTTGTGCAAGCGCCAAGGAAGCTGAAGCGATGAGTATAGAGCAAGAAGATACGACGGATACTCAACCCGTGCGTGGGCAATTGTCGAGCAGCGAGTTGCAAGCGGAGATTGCGACGTTGGAACACGATAGCGCCGCGCTCGAACAGGAGTACACGCGCCGGCTCGAAGCGCTCGGCGCGCAGCCCCCCAAACAACGGCAGATGCTCCTCAGCCTGGCGCTCTTTGTGGTCGGTTCCTTGATCTTCATTACCGGCATGACTCTCCCTGGCATAGTGCTGCTGACGATTGCCATCGGCCTGGCTTTTGAGGGCTTTCTGCAGCGTCGCAGAGTGCAAGCGCACAAGATGGAGGTCTATGCCGAAGGCGAAGCACTCTGGGACGCCAAGCAGGCAGTGCTGGCCGAAAAGCGTGAGGAACTACAGGCGCTGCCAGGTGATACAGCCGAATTGGCGACGAACCCATAACGGCGTAACGACAAATCAGCCCGCCGGAGCGATGGCATGGGTTATTTTGAGATCGGCATCTACCACCCGAAGACCGAAACCAACATGGGCACCCTCTGGCGCTCGGCTTTGCAACTAGGCGCCTCCGGCGTCTTTACGATCGGCAAGCGCTACCGGAAACAGAGCACGGACACCAATGCGGTGATCTACAACCTGCCCTTGCGTCATTACGAAGATTGGGAGCAGTTCTGCGCCAATCGGCCGCATGGCGCCCAATTGGTGGCGGTTGAGATGGGCGGGGTCTCACTTTCTGTTTTCGCGCACCCCGATTGCGCGATCTATGTGCTGGGCGCCGAAGATAGTGGGTTGCCGCCCAAGATTCTGGCAAAATGCCAAGCCGTCGTGGCGCTTGAAGCGGTCGGACCCCTGTCGTACAATGTAGCGGTGGCCGGCAGCGTGGTGATGTATCACCGTGTTTTTCTGCAAAATAGGTAAACCCGCGCACAAGGAAAAAACTATCTTGGACAACAAAACAGCAATTCTGGAAGCCCATGTTCAGTTCGAACTGCAGAAATTCAGCGGCGAAGCGCTCAAGAAAACGCTGCACGAAGAAATCGCGGCCTTGTTCGCATGGTTCGCGCAGGTCAAAACCAATGAGGTCGTGAATTCGTCCCAAATCATGGCGTTGATCCAACGCACGGTGATCGAACTGCCGATCACCGATGAACTCACCGATTTCATTCGCGAGAATGTCATTGTTGCCTTCGAATATCTGCAAGATGACAAAACCAGCGTGGCGGAGATCTTCCCCAGACCGATTTTTGACCAGATCGTCGAAGCCATCGTCGGCATGGAGAAGCTCCGGCATGAAGTCACGCATCAGCTCGTCTCAAGCCCACCCTATTCCATGCTGATTGCGAATGTCCTTTACCACGGCATCAAAGGCTTTGCCCTTTCCGAAAATGCCTTTTCACGCAATGTTCCCGGCGCTTCATCGCTGTTCAAACTGGGGCAGAATGCCTTGAGTGCCGCCGCGCCGAAACTGGAAAAGAACGTCGATAAACAGTTGATCACCTTTATCAACGCCAATATCCAACAGACGATCAATGAGAGCGAGCAATTCCTCAACAAGTCGCTCGACGACAAATTGATCCGGAAGATCGGCGACGAGGTGTGGGCCGCCCAGTCAACCGAACCGATGTCCCGATTGGCCGGCTATCTTGACAGCAGTTCGCTGGAGCAAGTCGTAGAAATCGTCCAGGAATTCTGGTTGCACTACCGGCAAACACCTTTGTTCTATGAACTGGTCCAGGGGGTCGTGCATAGTTTCTTCCTGCGCTACGGGCGAAAGCCGGTGCGTTTTCTCCTCGACGAGATTGGGATCACCGCGGACATGGTCGCGCAAGAAGCCTACGCGCTGGCGGAGCCCTTCGCCGAAAAAGCACTCGCCAGTGGCTATCTGGAAGAACGAATTCGCCAGCGGCTTGATGCGTTCTACAGCACCTACTCGGCCGCATAAGTCTCATGGTTCACTTGGCTATTTGCTAGTCGGCAGTGACCAAGCGGAGGACGGCGCCGAGACAGTGCCATGAACGATCCTTTACAGACAGACAGGCAACTGCCCATCGTTATGAAATTGTCAGTTTCTGGGATTAGCCAACTGGGGCGCAGCAGCGATCAGAAGACCACCTGGTCGACCATGAGCACACCTGATTTCGACGAACCGATGATCGATCTGCGCGACGTGTCCAAGCGCTTTGCCGTGGGTGGCAGCGACCTCACGATCCTGCGTGGAATCTCGCTCCATATCCACGCCGGTGAATTCGTGGCAATTGTCGGGCCATCGGGCAGTGGCAAATCTACCCTGCTCAACATGATCACCGGCATCGACCGCCCCAGCGCTGGCGAGGTGATGGTTTTGGGCCAGCCGGTGCATGCGCTGAGTGAGAACAAGCTCGCCCAGTGGCGGGGTCGCTCGGTCGGCATGGTGACCGCTATACGGTCGTTGGCAGGCACCTGGTGTAGACTGAATGATTGACGGCCCGTCCGGGTCGTCAATCATTGGTTCTGCGCGCTGAAAGGAAGCGCTCGTCACCCATGTCATCCAGCCGCCACACTGATTATCATATGCACTCCACCTTCAGCCTCGACGGACACTACTCGCCCGCTGAGATGTGTGAAGCCGCGCTCGCGCGCGGGGTAGTAGAGATCGCGATTACCGATCACGTCGAATGGGAACCCAGCGGCCGCCATACACGCCCAGACTTCGATCACTACTTTACGGCGTTAGGCAGTTGTCGCACCGTGTACGGCCCCCAAGGGCTCACCATCTATTCCGGATTGGAGCTAGGCAATCCCCATCAGCATCGCGCGGAGGTGGACGACCTGCTTGCCACGTACGCGTTTGACGGGGTGATTGCTTCCCTCCACTGGCTGGATGGCCAGAACATTCATGCCACGCACTGTTTTGAGGACCGCGACCCTTACGCCGTCTACGCCGCCTATTTTGAGGAACTCGGCAAGATGGCCAGCGTAGCATGCGATCTGATTGCGCACTTCGACCGCATCTTCTGGCCCGGAACGCAACTCTATGGCCCCCCCGATGCGCGCCGGCTCGAAGGCGCCGTGCGCCCCGCCCTGGCACAGATCGCACGATACGGCCGCGTGCTCGAACTGAATACCCGTTTCCTGACTTATGAACCCAGTTGGAACGACGTGCTGGTCACAGTGCTCACCTGGTTCCGTGAAGAAGGGGGCCGCCATGTCGCCGTTAACTCAGACGCGCATCGCGTCACCGAGATCGGTCGCCACTGGGAACTGGGGCAATCCATCATCCAAGCGGCCGGCTTCCCTGGCCCTGCGCCGCTTTCAATTTGGCGCCCGGTAACGCAAATCGCGGGTTACTGACGCAAAGAATAGAAGGAGCAGCAAATCGGGTGACTGGGTAGCAAGCCAAAACGTACACCTTATCACGCGTAACTCCGACAAATGTCCCTCCCCGTGTCGCAAATTTTATGTTACGATCAAGTTGGTCCCGCTGATTGGGCGCCAATAAGCACCTATGGACCTTGCGATGTCAGCGGAGGAAATTATGCCAGGATACAAGATTGTCGGTGGCATCGGTGCCATCATTCTCGCTGCTAGTGTGTTGATGCCGTCGCGCATCGCCGGAGTCACGAGCTACATCGCGTATGTGACCGCTCAGCCTACCAACGCCCTGCTCGTCCTTGCGATCGCCGTCATGGCCGTCCTGCTGATCTATGCAAACCGCGGGGGGCAGTTGTTCCTGCTGGCCATGGCTGCGATGTGTGTGGTCGTTTGGGCATTCCTACGCAACAAGACCGGCCTAGGCGGTGTAGAGGATGGCCTGAGCGCATTCACGATGCAGTTGACCTCAACACCACTCATGCGCACCGTTTCGAGCGCGGTGGATTTCGTCGGCGTCTGGTGGGTGATGTTTGCGGGCGCGGCGCTACTGGTGGCAGCGGCCCTGATGGCGCCAAGACAACAATAGATCAGCCACGAACGGTCACGGATTGTCTTCATCCCACGTATCTGTGGTGAAACTGAAGAGCCTGGTCCCCGCCTGTTGCCAGGCGTCGGCTGGCAAGCCGGCCTTCCAACAAACGGCGCGCAGAAATTCGGCGCGATCCATACCGTGCTCGACGGGCACTTGTGGCAAGAGTAGCCCACGCTGGCCGCCGCGCACGACGAACAAGCCGTGGCGGCCCAATTCAACATCCTGCGGCCGGATGGGCTGCATCGGCGAAAGCACGCTGATTTCGAAACGGAGGCAGAGCAGCTCGGCAGGCGTGACGGGCACAAAACGCGGATCGTCGGTAGCAGCGGCAATCGCTATCTGGGTGACGGCCGCGATCAGCGGCTGGTGCGCGGTCACCTCCCCGCGGCAGCCGCGCAACTCGCCGCCGGTGCGCGACCACAAAGTGACAAAGCACGCACCGTGCGCCAAAAGCACCGGAGAATCGGTGTCCGGCGGAGGATCCTCTACGCGCGCAAAGTAGTTCGCCACACTCTGACGCGCCACCTGCAGCAACGTCAACCTATCCGCCGGCGTAAGCACCGGCGGCGCACCCAATGTCTCCTCGTTCGCTGCCATCGATCGCCTCCTCCGGCCGCGCCCGCCACCTAAATCACGCCTCAAGCGCCTACAAACACGCGCTCGAACTCCTCCAGATTTAGCGTCTCTTCGTCCAACAAAGCGCGAGCAACGCGATGAAGTTTGTCGATATTTTCACCGAGTGATTTCTGCACATGCACATAGGCCTCGGTAACAATCCGGCGCACCTCTTGGTCGATCTCCTCGGCAATGAGTTCACTGTAGTCGCGCTGCTCGGCCAGTTCACGCCCCAAGAAAACCATCTCATCTTGCTGGCCATATTGCAGCGGCCCCATCGATTCGCTCATGCCGTACTTTGTCACCATCGACCGCGCCATCTGCGTGAGTTGTTGGATGTCCAGCGAAGCGCCGTTGGAAATATCGCCAAAGACGAGTTCCTCAGCCACACGGCCGCCCAGGGCGACCGCAATATTGTCCATAAAGTACGAACGATTTGCCATCACACGGTCGCGATCGGCGACACGCCAGACGTAACCGCCGGCCGTGCCACGCGGCACAATCGTCACCTTCTGCACCGGGTCCGACTGCGTGCACAGCCGTGACATCACGGCATGGCCGGCTTCGTGGTAGGCAACCACTTCCTTTTCTTTGGCGGTCATGAGCCGGCTGCGCCGCTCAGGGCCTCCCATGGCGACCCGCTCGACGGCTTCCTGCAGTTCGCGCATGCCGATGGCGCGCTTATTGCGGCGCGCGGCCAGGATTGCTGCCTCATTCACCACATTTTCCAGGTCAGCACCCACAAAACCCGGCGTCTGCTTGGCAACACGCTCCAAATCGACGGTCGGATCGACTGGCTTGCCTTTGACATGCACGTTGAGAATTGCGTGACGCCCTTGCACATCCGGGCGGTCCATCGTTACACGGCGGTCAAAGCGACCCGGGCGCAACAGGGCAGGGTCAAGAATGTCGGGCCGGTTGGTGGCTGCGATCAGAATCACATTGGTGTCAGTGCCAAAACCGTCCATCTCCACCAGAATCTGGTTGAGCGTCTGCTCACGTTCGTCATGCGAACCGCCCAGCCCCGTGCCACGGTAGCGACCGACCGCATCGATCTCATCGATAAAAATAATACATGGGCTGTTGCGCTTGGCCTGTTCAAACAGATCGCGCACACGACTGGCGCCGACACCCACAAACATTTCGACGAATTCGGAGCCGGAAATGCTGAAGAACGGCACACCAGCCTCGCCCGAAACGGCTTTCGCCATCAACGTCTTGCCGGTGCCCGGCGGGCCGACCAGCAGCACACCTTTGGGAATGCGCGCGCCCAACGCCGCAAATTTCTGCGGTTCTTTCAGGAATTCCACAACCTCTTGGAGTTCCTGCTTAGATTCCTCGGCGCCTGCCACATCGTCGAACTTCACGGTCGGCTTGTCACCTGTGAACAGGCGTGCCTTGCTCTTGCCAAAGGAGAGGGCTTGATTGTTGCTGCCCTGCGTCTGGCGGAAGAGGAAAAAGAACAGAGCGCCCACAAAGACCAATGGCAACAAATTGACGAGCAGCGAAATCCAGTTGGCGGCGTTGCCCGGCGATTCGTACTTGATTTCCACCTCGGCCAGCTTATCCGAAGGCACACCAAGCCCGACCATTGTCTCGGTGATCGGCACCCCAATCTCGCGCCGAGTGACGACCACGGCGCCGCCATCCGCCATCGTGACGCGCACCTCGTCATCGCGCACAAGGATTGCGCTGACGCTGCCTTTTTCCACGGCCGTCGCTAATTCGCTCAGCGTAATCTGCTTGGGCGTCTCACCCGGCTGGTAAATATTGATAAACAGTGCCACAGTCGCTACGATGATCAACAGATAAACGAAAGCGTTGCGGCTCCAATTTGCGTTCATGCATCCCTCCTGCATAGATTACTGTCTGGTGCATTGTACCAGATGGCGCGCCGACTTGGCTAGTGGTCTTGGATACTTTCGCATCGAACAGAGTTTCTGGGAGGCCGGCTACGGACAAGAACAGCCCACACCACGTAAAATGGCTCCTGAGGAAAACCTATGGCTCTCTTTGATGCTTTCAAGAATTTGTTTGCCAAACCGGACGCGGCGCCTAAGCCACTGGCGCCGATCACACCGGAACCGGATCCGGAAGAAATCATGGTACCCGAGCTTTCGGTTGCCGACCTGCGCACAGCAATGACCGCCAACCAGCCACTGCTATTGGTAGATGTGCGCGAACAGTACGAGTGGGATCAGGTGCGCATCGCCAATGCGCTCCACATCCCCATGAACCGGGTGCCAGACCGCCTTGCCGATTTGCCACGCGACCGCATGCTTGTCATCTTCTGTGCCCACGGCAGCCGCTCGTTTGGCGTGACCCATTTCCTGCGCGAGCAGGGCTTCAACGCACACAATCTTGCCGGCGGGATCACGCAATGGCACATTCAGGGCGGCCCGGTTGAGATAAGGTCGGGACGCTAAGCGACAACTTGCTCGCGGAACTGCGTCTCGTACAACTCAGTGTAGAGGCCGCGCAACGCCAACAGTTCAGCATGCGTACCTTGTTCGACGATGCGGCCCTTTTCGATCACCAGGATTCGGTTCGCAGCCAACACCGTCGACAGGCGATGGGCGATCACCACGCTGGTACGCCCGACCAACAACGGCTCCAGCGCGGCCTGGATCAACGCCTCACTGTGCGAATCGAGATGAGAGGTCGCCTCATCCAGCACCAGCACGCGTGGGTTCATCAAGATCACCCGGGCAATCGCCAGACGCTGCTTCTCGCCGCCGCTCAGGCGGTAGCCGCGCTCGCCCACCGTCGTGTCATAGCTTTGTGGCAATTCGACGATCATCTGATGGATATTCGCCGCGCGGCAAGCGGCCTCGACTTCGGCTTGCGTGGCCTGCGGCTTGGCATAGAGCAGGTTGGCGCGGATCGTGTCGTGAAACAGGTAAGTCTCTTGGGTCACCATACCAATCTGAGCCGCCAGCGAAACTCGCGTCACGTCGCGCAGGTCATGACCGTCCAGCGTGATGCGGCCGCCCGTCGGATCATACAGGCGCGGCAATAGATAGGTGATTGTCGTTTTGCCGGCGCCGCTGGGACCGACTAGCGCCACCAGTTGCCCCGGCTCGATGGTAAAGGAGACGTCACTCAGCGCCGGGCGTGCTTCCACCAATGGCGCGCCGCCCGCACCGTTTTCAGTGCCATTGGGGGCACGCACAGCAACCCCAGTTGGAACGTCATCAACCATGCTACCCGGCGGCGTGTAGCCACCGTATTGAAAATCGACATGGTCAAACTCAATGCGTCCGGCCACCGCGGTGAAATGGATGGCGTCAGGACGATCTTTGATTTCGACCGGTACATCCAGGTATTCAAAGACCCGCTCAAAGCTGACCATCGACGTCACGAACTCGACTTGCACGTTGGTCAACGCCGTCAGCGGCCCGTATAGCCGTGTCAGGTAAGCGGCAAACGCCACGATCGTGCCCGCCGACATGGCGCCGCCGATGACCAGGTAGCCGCCCGTCCAGTAGATCAACGCCGTGCCAATGGCACCAGCCAGCCCCAGACCCATGAAAAACAACTGGCCGACCTGGGCGCGCCGCACACCGATATCGCGCACGTTGGCCGCCACTTTGCGGTATCGTTCCAGTTCGTCGGCTTCGCGGCCAAAGGTCTTCACCAACAGGGCGCCATTTACCGAAAGCGTCTCGGCAATCTGGTTGCTCATGTCGGAGTTGTATTCCATGGCTGAGCGCCGGATATCGCGCAAAATACGCGCCACACGGCGCGCCGGCAATAAAAATAAGGGTACCACAATCACTGCTAACACAGTCAGCCGCCATTCGATCGCCAGCATCACCGCCAGGGTCGAAATCAGCGTGACGACATTGGTCACGATGTCGGGGATCGTGCCGGTTATGGCGCTCTGGGCACCGACCACATCGGAGTTGAAGCGCGAGATAATCTCACCGGACTTTGTATTGGTAAAAAAGCGTAGCGACATGTGCTGCAGGTGCTCATACATCTCGCGACGCAGGTCGTAGATGATGCCTTCCCCGGCCCGCGCGCCGTAGTGACGCTGCACGACGCCCAACAGTCCGCTGAGCAAGGGCACCGCAAATAGACCCACGGCGAGCAGATTCAACTGCTTGATGTCGCCGCTGGGCAATGTCTTGTCGATCAGCGTTTGAAAGATGAGCGGCGGCAGCAGACCCAGGAGCGAACTGGCGACGATCGTGACCAATACCATGGCCACCGCAAATAGATAGGGACGCGCATAACGAAAAACACGTGCCAGCAGAACGCGGTCAACCTGGGCGTTCTTGTTTTTCTTCTCGTCAAACGCAATATAACTCCACCAGCCACCACTGTGCATCGCAGGATCTGCCTTCCTCTTGTGTCCAGGAGATTCTATTTACTTTATGTCATGTGCGGACTTTACGCAGGATCACTTCCGTCACGGCGCCGCCCAAAGTACAGAAAGCGCCGGCAAAGACCCCAAACTGCCAGGTTCCCTCAAAAATGAAGAAGGCCAGCGGCAGCACACTTAACATCCCGCCCAGGAAGGCATGCATCCCACCGCGCGCAGGCACGTAGAGGGCCGTGAGAATACCCGCCACGACCGGCGCCACCAGCGTGGCCAGCACCTCGAATTCGGGCGGCCAGGCGAACGTATGCACCAACCCATTGGTCACGGTGACCAACAGCATATTCGCAGCAAAGGCAAACAACACACCGGTCCACCGCAGCGGCGGCTTGCTCATCACGTCACGTCCTTTTTCGGGCCAAGCGACAAGGCGGGTTCACCCAATCAGCTTCTCCCACACCGGCTCAGTATAGGTCTCACGCCGCCAACGATAGCCCGGTTCGGCAATCACACCCGGCTCCGTGGCCGTCACCAGTAAGCGCAAGGCGTCAAAAATCACGGTGCGTTGCTGCGCTGGGTGGTCAGGTTCACCCAGCGGGTGACCAAAGGGCCATTTTAGAAATAGTGCGCGTGGCACCCCCACAGACTGTGTGAGGTCGCGTGCAATCGAGATGCTGACCGTCGGGATGCCGGCAGCTTCCAGCGCTCGTGCTATCAGTCCCACGGACCGATTGCAGAGACCTCAGGCAGGCGTGAGAAATGCGCAGTCGACGCCGTCCCTACGCAACTGAGCCGCCATTGCGGGCGCCGTCTGGTCGTTAAGAACTGCCACCTGGCCGGCGTCGATATGACCCATAAAGCTAAAATGACGCGTGGCCAGCTCGGCAATCACGCCATGCTGCGCAAGATCGTGAAAATGGGCCAGGGGGAAAACCACATTCAAATCACGATCGGCGTCGCCGTGGTCGTAATACTTGTGCGTGATCATCATGTCAGCGCGCGCCGAAGTATCCGGCAGTTCGCGAAAAGTGGCATCGCCTTCAGGATTGACCATGTCAAACGGCGGCTGGCTCTTTAAGTGAACGCCGGCTGTGGTAACCAACGCGACTCTGCTGCGCGCCAACGCCTTGGTAAAGCGCGCAAAGGGAATTCCGTTTGACAGGTCCACCAATTGCTGCGTGCGCCCGGCACTGCGCGTTGCCCACCATTGAGCCACGGCTGGAATGGCATAAAACCGATTAGTCAGGCGTTCACGCCAAGTCAAGTGGTTGTTCATAAGCCTTTAGTATACCTGTAGCACAAGCCGTACCCAAACCGTGCTCAACAAGATACCGCCACGCCCACTTGCGCCTGACCCACCCCGGTCTCTTTTCGGGAAGCAGACGGCTCTGTGGTAAAATCGCCGGTTGTGACTACGGTATCGCAGATCTTCTTTTCACCGATCGGCCCTGCGCTGGTGCTGCTCGCTGGCGCCGCTGTTGAGGTGTTCGCCGGGCGCTGGCTGCGCAAGCCCGGCTGGCTGACGGCCATCGCGCTCGCCTTTGCCGGATGTGCCGCGCTCTGCTTTGTGGCGCTCCAATTTCAGGGCGTGGTGCCGACCTTCAGCCGCCCCTGGCAACCCTTGTTGCAAAGCGCCACCAATCTCTACTGGATCAGCGACGGTTGGAACTACTACCTGTCCGGCTTGATCCTGCTGCTGGGCAGTCTTGGTATCCTGCTTGACCGCAACCCACGACCGGCTGTGGGACAGCCCTTTCGCCTCGCTGCCATGCTTGGGGCGAATCTTGCTGTGCTCGCCGCCAGTTTGCTTTTTGTCAACAGCGGCAACTTGCTGACCGTCCTGCTCACCTGGGTCTTTCTCGATCTGACCATCCTGCTGCGCAGCGCGGTCGAGCCGGCAGGCGTAACCGGCACCGACAGCGGCTTGCAGTTGCGTGCCAACGAAGCACGCATTCTGAGCTTGCTGGGCGCCATGTTGCTGCTCATCGGTTTGCTGCCCGCCGGCCCCAGCGGCCCCGCACAGGAATTCGCGGGCGGCAGCTTGCCGGCCGACACGTTAGGATTGATGTTGGTGGCGGCCGCCATTCGCGCCGGCGTCTATCCGTTCCACTTATGGTTGCTGCCGCGCACACGCAGCCAACTCAACCTTTCCGAACGATTACTCGATCATCTGGCGCCGGTGCTGTGCGGCCTCTGGCTTTTCGGCTGGACATTCCATCTGGGGGGTGCGGCGCTTATGCAGTCGCCGGTCATTCTGGGCCTCCTCACGCTGACGTTGTTGGCCAGCGCAGTCGCGGCTTGGACAGCCGAAGACCAACTCCATCATGTCATTTTTGTGCTCATCGGTTCGGCTGGTGTGGCCGTGCTGGCTGGCTCCCTGGCATCCAATCCTGGCCCGGCCGGTCTGTTGTGGGCGACGACGGCCTTTGCCCTGGGGGGCGGGCTATGGTTGGTAGGCGACCAGGTGTGGCGGGTATGGGGGTGGCAACTGCCCGTCAGTGTTGGCGCATTGGCGCTGGCCGGCGCACCGTTTACCCCTGGCTTTCTGGCCCAACCCTCATTGACAAAGCTCATGGCCCCCGGGTTGTGGCCAATCTTCATACTCTATGTGGTGGCACAGGGCATCCAAGTGGCAGCGCTCCTGCGCAGTTGGAGTGCACCTGAGCCGGTCGCCAACAGTGGGCTGCCGCGAAATTATGTCACGCGACTGCTGATTGCAAGCCTGGCGCTCGGCCTGCCTTTGGCGGTGAGCGGTATCTTGCCACAGTTCACGGAAACCCTCACCGCGATTCCCAACACCATCCCGGCTGATCTCGGCAATCCGCCATCAGCCGTGGCCGGCATCGCCGTTTGGATCACCTTTGGCCTGCCACTGTTGCTGGGGTTTGGCCTGATCTGGCTGCGCCCACGCCTCTGGCCCTATTTACGCAATTGGCCCAATCGGATCAGCAAAATCACCCAACTGGAATGGCTGTTCCGTTTGAGCATGTGGGGCATCGACCGCCTGGCGCTGGTGGGCAACAATGGTCTACATGTTGTAGAAGGGGCCGGCTATCTTGGCTGGTTCCTGGCCTTTCTGTTGATCGCCTTTCTATTGATCCGGTAGCCAAACGATGGATGCACTGTGGGGGGCGCTGGGCGCCGGCTTTGCGAGTAATCTAGGTGTGCTTGTTCTGGGCGCCATCGCCGGGATGATCGTGATTCTCTGGGACTGGCGCGTGGCATTGGCAGGCGTCTTGTTCCTGCAAATCGGCGTCGGCATCGTGCTGGTGCAAATTCATCAGGTGCCGGGCGTACTGGTCGTCGGTCAGATCGTGGCGATTGTGCTGGCAACGGCCATGCTGGCGCTCGCCGCGACCAGCACATCGGCAACCGGCTCGCTCCACCATGCGGCCAACTGGCCACTGCGCCTGCTCGCACTACTCTTCATTGTGGGCACATGGTGGTTTATCGATCCTGGGTACGCACTGCCTCTGTTTTCGCTTGCGGAAACCGACCTGGTCATCTGGTGTGCAATCTGCGGGTTGGCGTTGGTTTGTTTCTCAGGCAACCCCATCGTTGGCGGCGTGGCTGTGCTGCTGTGGTGCACCCCGTTGTATGCTGTGGCGGCAGTCCTGCTCCCCGGATCCGGTTTGGCCGTGATGGTGGGAATTGCCGAATTGCTTCTCGTCCTGGCATGCAGCTACCTGGCGTTGGTCGAGCCGGCGGGCGCCATCGACCCGGCATGGCGGGTGCGCTTCCCCCTGCCGCGTGCCGAGCGCCGCCTGGCAGTCATTGCGCAGCCGTCGCCGGCTGCGATCACGCCGGCCGTCTCTCCCAATTCTGGCGTCCCTGCGGGTCGGGACGAACTCCTGGAGAAATCGGCGTGAACAGTGCAACCCTGGTTTTACCTTTCCTGCCCTTCCTTCTGGCCCTCTATACGTCGGCGGCAATCGCCAGTTTCTTGCTGCGCACCTGGGCGCGGTGGACAGCCTTGGTGGGTGCAGTCGCGGCTGGCCTGCTCAGCTTCGGCGTCTGGCAGTTGGACTTCAACGATCCGCAACTGCTGCTGCCCGGCGGCTGGAGCCTGGACATGGTCGCACCGGTCGAACGCTTCGGGTATACATTTCAACTCCAGCAGGCCAATATGCCGGTGCTGGCGCTCAACTTGCTAATCACCGCGTGTGCCCTGCTCCTGGCCACACGCTCGCGTGAACACAATGCGTTCCCAGCGCTGGCCTGGTTCTTGTTGGCCGGCTACTCGTTGCTTGCATTGACCACCGCTGGAACCAAAGCGCCAGCGATGGGCGCCCCCTTGGTCTTGTGCATGCTCGCCGCTATCGGTGTCTTTGCCCTGCAAAGCGACCGCCGTACGGACCCGTCCGGTCCCTTGCGCACCCTCGTGCCGCCGCTTCTGGCAGCGCCGCTTTTCTTGGTTGCGGCTTGGTACATCGACCAGATTCCGCTGAATCCGCAGGATGTTGTGATCACGCAGACCGCCGGCATGCTCCTAGGCCTGGGTCTCCTCCTCCTGCTCGCGCCTTTTCCCCTACACAGTGCCACGCCAGTGACGGCAGAGTCGGCGCCGCCGGCGGCAATGCTCCTGGTCACGTTACTGCAACAGTTGGCCGTCCTCCACCTCACGGCCCAAGTGCTGGCAGCCTATCCATTCGTATTGTGGGCCACGGACTGGCCGATATGGTTGAGTTGGCTTGGCTTGCTGACAACGGTGTGGGGCGGGATCGCTGCGCTGGGCGCGCTCAACGCCGGGCGCCTCTGGGGCTACGCCGCCCTGAGCGACTGGGGGCTGATCATTCTCGTGCTGGCAACGCCGGGTCTGCGCAGTTGGACGCTGGCTGTGTTCCTCTTTAGCCTGCGCGTGATCAGCATGTTTACGGCCGCCGCCGGGTTGACCACGCTGGAACAAGCACTGGGCAGTCTGGATCTGCGCAGGCTACGTGGTGTGGGCGTGCGAATGCCCTGGAACAGCGCCGCCTTTCTGTTAGGCGTGCTTGGCCTGGTTGGCTTCCCGCTCAGTGCGGGCTTTGCCGGCCACTGGGCTGCCTTGATCACCTTGGCTGAAGTCGATTGGCGTCTGGCGGCCATGGTGCTTGTGGCCTCTCTCGGCGCCGTAATCGGGATTGTACGCGTCGCCCGCGTCATGTTTAGCGCTTTGGAAAACCGCACAGTCCCGCGCGAGCGCCCGTTTGGCACGGCGCTGGCCATCACGGCGCTGGCAGTCACCATCGCCGTTGCGGTGGCACCACAATTATTGAGCGCCTTGATCACGCGCGCATTGGCTGCATTCGGATAGCGAAAGTCATGCGTCCCTACGGGACGGCACTGGGGGATACATTCTATTTATGACCACACCCACCTTTCCGGCGCGCACCTCCCGGCTTAGCGGCTTCTATCAGAAAAGCATTGCCGAACGCACAGCGATTGTGGCGCAATGGGCACAGTTGACAGCGGATGAGGTCGCGGCGCTGCACGATGGTCTCGCCGTGGCACAAGCCGACAAGATGATCGAGAATGTCATCGGTCGCTACAGCTTGCCATTGGGGATCGGCGCCAACTTCCTCATCAACGACGAAGAATACCTGATCCCGATGGTCGTCGAAGAACCCTCTGTCGTGGCAGCGGTAAGTTTTGCGGCAAAGCTGGCGCGCACGGGGGGTGGTTTCCGCACCGGCAGCACCGCTCCGATCATGATCGCGCAGATTCAGCTTCTGCGGATCGCCGATCCCGCCCAGGCCGAGGCCGCCATCCTGTCGGCCAAGCCGGCCTTGTTGGCGCAGGCGAACACCAGCCCTAGCATCGCCAGCCTTGGCGGCGGGCCAGTGGACATCGAGGTTCGCCACCTGCCAGTCACCCCGACCGGACCCATGCTGATCGTGCACCTGCTTTTCGATGTGCGCGATGCCATGGGCGCCAATGCCGTGAACACCGCAGCCGAAGCGATCGCACCCACACTGGAACGGCTAACCGGCGGCAGCGCGCTCTTGCGCATTCTGAGCAATTTGTCCGACCGCCGTCGCGCGTGGGCTGAAGTCACGATTCCGGCAGCAGCCTTTGGCACCATGGACTTCCCGGGTGAAGAGGCCATCGAGGGAATTGTGCAGGCCAACGCCTTTGCCGTCGCCGATCCCTATCGCGCTGCCACCCACAACAAGGGCATTCTCAATGGGGTAGACGCCGTCGCCCTGGCCACGGGCAACGACTGGCGCGCCATCGAAGCCGGCGCCCATGCCTACGCCGCGCGTGACGGACAATACCGGGCGCTCACGGAGTGGCGAGTGGTGACGCCCCACGCACTCTACGGAAGACTAGAAATGCCGTTGGCGGTGGGTATCGTCGGTGGCGCCACACGCACGCATCCAGTGGCGAAGACGGCGCTCAAGATTCTAGGCGTCACGTCGGCCAACGCCTTGAGCGAGGTGATGGTGGCTGTCGGCCTCGCACAGAACCTCGCCGCCATTCGGGCGCTGGCGACTGAAGGTATCCAACGCGGACATATGGCGCTGCATGCAAGAAAGAAGTGAGGGAAGAAGGAGCACAGTCAATGCTAAACCAACCAATTCGACCGGTAGGGTTCGTCGGTTATGGCGCCTATGTGCCGCGCTACCGTCTGCCGGGTACTGAGATCAGCCGCGTCTGGACGGAAGGTAACAGCCGAAGCCCGGTGCGCGAAAAAGCGGTGCCAGGCCTGGACGAAGACACCGCCACGATGAGCGTCGAGGCCGCGCGCAATGCGCTGGCGCGCGCCCAGATTGACCCGCGCCGTATCGCCGCGGTATGGGTGGGCAGCGAGAGCCACCCATACGCCGTCAAGCCAACCGGCACCATCGTGGCCGAGGCCATCGGCGCTACGCCGGCCACGTTGGCTGCTGATTGGCAATTTGCCTGTAAAGCAGGCACAGAAACACTACAAGCCGGCATCGGCCTCGTGGGCAGCGGGATGGCCGACTATACGTTGGGCATCGGCATGGATACGGCCCAAGGACGTCCGGGCGACGCACTCGAATATACGGCGGGCGCAGGCGGCGCGGCGTACATCCTGGGTCCCGCCGACGAAGCTCTGGTGGTCATTCAGCGATCGCTGAGCTATGTGTCCGACACGACGGATTTCTGGCGCCGGCCCATCACCCACTACCCGAGCCACGCCGAACGCTTTAGCGGCGATCCCGGCTATTTCGGCCACATTCTCCCGGCCGCCAGAGAGATGCTAGACGCCATGGAGACCGCACCGGAAGACTATGATTATGTCGTCTTCCATCAGCCTAACCCCAAATTTCCGACGCGAGCGATGGAGGATTTGGGCTTCAAGGCGGCACAGTGGAAGACGGGACTACTGGTCGCCGAGATCGGCAACACCTACGCCGGTTCAGCCATGATCGGCCTCTCCGCAATCCTCGACGAAGCCAAGCCCGGTCAGCGCATCCTGATGGTCAGCTACGGCAGTGGGGCCGGTTCCGACGCCTTCGACTTACGCGTGACCGACCGTATTAGCGACGCGCAGCACCGCGCCCCCACGACGCGCGACTACATCCGCCGCCGCAGCCTCATTGACTATGCGCAGTATGTGCGTATGCGCAAAAAACTCGCAACCCAGTAACACAAGGTCAGGTTGGCGCTGGCCCCTGTATCCCACATTTATCCCATAATCGCGTGTGGGATAAATGTGGGATACGTGTGGGATTCGTGACCTCGGCTTGCGCTTAGCGACTCAAACCGAGGTTGTATCTGAGGGCGTTCTCTACCTCTGCCAATTTGTCAGCAAAATCGACTAACTCGGCCGGCAACGAAATTGTGATCTTCCGTAATGCTTCTGGGCGTACACCCATCGCAGTTTCTCCTCAACTGAACCCCGTCGTTCATGCCTATGCCACAGTATACTATCGTTATGGTATGCCGCATAGGCCATAAATATTGGTCAAACCCAATTATCCCACCGCCATAATTTCGAGTGTCCGTAAGAGCACGTCGCGCCACGTACCCTGATCGTCAATCGGCAAGTAGATGGCGCGGCGCCCGACACGTGCGGCATCTTCGGGCACAAAGCTCAGATCGTCGGCGGAGATCTTGCCCAATGCCAGCCGCAAGCGCCGCTGCATCATCTTGCGATCCATGTTTTCCAACGCATCACTGTGCAGCACCAGGTTTTCCATGTCGCGCCCAATCTTGTCGACGCCGGCACGCCCGGCCAACATCTTGACGCGAATTTGGAAGAACAAATTCTCGACTT
>Ga0105047_10007369_pt1 | contig 18545 bp, 22 predicted proteins | sample MAT04_FD_78384 | JGI IMG/M metagenome (GOLD analysis project Ga0105047, IMG submission 78384) | Freshwater microbial communities from Lake Fryxell liftoff mats and glacier meltwater in Antarctica - MAT-04 (megahit assembly) | ecosystem: Environmental > Aquatic > Freshwater > Ice > Liftoff... | reverse complement strand
CGTGCTGGGCAACCAGCGCACTGTCGGCCAGGATGTCGAGTTCTCGTTCCAGCAGTTGGTCGAGATCGCCGTGCGGGCGCTGTCCCCGGGCATCAATGACCCGTTCACGGCAATCGCCTGCGTGGATCGTCTGGGATCGGGCCTGTGCCGCGTGGCGGAACGCGATATGCCATCGGACCGCCGATTCGACTCTCACGGGCGGCTGCGGCTGGTGGCGCCGGGGCCATCGTTTGCAGGGATCGTGGACACGGCCTTCGACCAGATCAGGCAAAGTGCACGCTCGAACCCGGCCGTGGCGATCCGCATGCTCGAAGCCATCGCCCAGGTCACTGGCCACGTGCACCGCGCGCAAGACGTGGTCTGCCTCCAGCGCCACGCCCGCATGATTGTCCGGGGCGCACGGGTAGCAGTGCCGGATCCGGATGATCTGCTCGACGTCGAGGCGGCCTTCGTGGCGGCGACACAAGCGCTGCGCGACCTTCACGTCTGATACACAACGACGGGGCTCGCAGTTCACAACTCACTTCGGGCCGGGCGCCTGTGTCGCTTTCAACGTCAGCAGGATGGCGATACCGACCGCTGCGGCTAGCGACGAACCGATCAGGATGGCCAGCTGTGCCTCGCGCTCGAAATGTGTGCCGGAAAACGCCAGACCGCTGATGAACAGCGCCATGGTGAAACCGATGCCAGCCAGGAATGCAGTGCCGATCAGGTGCTGCCAGGTCGCCCCTTCGGGCAGTTCGGCCAGCCCGGTCTTCACGGCCAGCCAACTGGCCAGGCCGATGCCGACCGGTTTTCCGAAAACGAGCCCGACCATGATGCCCAGCGGCACGGCGGTCGGCAGCGTGCGGAGCACCTCAGCATTGATCGCGACACCAGCATTGAACAAACCGAATGCCGGCAGGATGCAGTAGGTGACCCACGGCTGCACCACATGCTCGAAACGCTGCAGCGGTGCAGTGGAGGCATTGACGCTGCCCCCAATCACGTCGATGATGGCGGCACGATCTTCACGCGCGCAGGCACGCACAGCGCCAGCAGCAAGGCGGCGATCAGGGCAACGCCGCGCCACTCGATCGACGTGGTGTAGAAGATCGCAATGACCAGCAGCGCGCCGAGGTCGTCGACGATAGCCAGTGCGACCAGGAAGACCTTCAGCGCTTCGGGGATGCGCGAGCCCAGTACCGCCAGTGCACCGAGGGCAAAGGCGATGTCGGTCGCCATCGGAATGCCCCAACCCTTGGCGCCGGCGCCATTGAAGTTGAACCCAGCATAGATCAGCGCCGGGACCACCATGCCGCCGACGGCGGCCACGATCGGCAGCATCGCCTTGCGGCGCTCGGCCAGCTCACCGACCAGAAACTCGCGCTTGATCTCAAGACCGACGCCGAAGAAGAAGATCGCCATCAGGCCGTCGTTGATCCAACGGCGAAGGTCAAGGCGCAAGGTCTGGTCGCCGAATGAAATACCCAGCGGAATGCGCAGCATTTCCTCGTAGACCCATGCCCAAGGCGAGTTGGCCCAAGCCAGCGCCAGGATGGCGCAGCCCAGCAGAACCAGGCCTCCGGACGCCTGCCGTTGTGCGAACAACTGGAACGGCCGCACCACCCGGTCCCCTGCGCGCTCGGCCTTGGTCCGACCCAGCAACTCTTCCTCACGCGCCCCGTGCCCGTGCCCCTGCATCGGCTTCTCGGGGTACGTAACGACGAATTGGCGCGCAGGGGAATCATGCATGGATTGTCTTGAACCGTGCGTACTCGTCCGTGCGTTGTCGCACAGACAAGGTCACGCGGGCCGTGAAGACTGCAGGGTCACCCAGGACTACGTGCTGGTGACCACCCAGGCCAGGGAGCGTACCGATGCTGTTGCAGGCTTACGGGCCACAAACCACCAAAGGAAACGGCATGAAGACCACTCACACGCCAGACACACTCACCCAGGCAAGCCTTGCTGAAATGGCGCCGCTCAAGGGGCGGCCCTGCCTGTCACTTTACCAGCCGACCCATCGACACCATCCAGAAAACCAGCAGGACCAGATCCGATTCCGTCATCTAGTGAAAGGGCTGGAGACCTCGCTGCGACCGCACCCTGCGGGGGATGCCGTCAAGGCCCTACTTGAGCCCTTCGAGGCCCTCGCACAAGACCACGACTTCAGGAACCATACGGAGGACGGCCTGGCCGTGCTGAGCGCACCGGGTCTGTTTCGCGTATTCCTCTTGCAGCGGCCGGTGGCTGAGTTGGCGGTGGTGGCAGACAGCTTGCACACCAAGCCGCTGCGCCAGTGGCTACAGTCCACCGGGCGCTACCAGGTACTGGCCTTGAGTCTGAACAAGGTGCAGGGCGATCGCAAAGCGCTCAACGCCGTAGCGTTAAAGGACGGCGTGCCGCAGACGACGATCGACCCACAAGGCCTGACGCAGGATATCTTGCGACAGCGTGCCTGGAAAGTTGTAGCGCCGCAACTGGAGGCAGAGCAAACCGCATGGAGCGACGCCTACGCCGTAGCCGCGGCCAAAGCGACCGGACGCATCGATCCTTCCGAACTTGGTAACCCGCGCGCGTGCCACGTGCTCGACGACCTGGGCGCACTGGCTGAATGCATGGGAGGTGAGGTCCATGTGCTGCCGGCCGAGCGTATGCCCTGCCGTACCGGCGTGGCAGCGAGCTTTAGTCACTGATCCCACACTCAGAAGGAACATGCCATGAAACCGTACGCCCGCTTCGCCGCCATGATCGCCACGTCGACGCTCGTGATGTTTGGCCTGATGTACCTGAACACCTATGCACTCGATCACGTCTTCTTCAGCGAGACGCGCGCCTACATGGCAGTCATGATGGGCGCCACGATGGCGGTGGTCATGCTGGCCTTCATGTGGCATATGTATGAGAACGCCACTGCGAATGCCGGCATCTTGGCAGCCGGCGCGCTGATCTTCGCCGCGTCGCTGTGGTTGGTTCGCTCGCAGGAAACCGTCGAAGACGTGTCTTGGATGCGCGCGATGATCCCGCACCATTCCATCGCTATCCTGACCAGCGAGCGGGCACACATCAGCGACCCGCGTGTCAGGAAACTGGCCGGCGACATCATCGCGGCGCAGCGCAAGGAGATCGCCGAGATGAAGGCCTTGATCCGCGAGCTGGACCGGTAATTTGAAGGAATGCAGGCCCGCATCAGAAACGCCGATGTGGTGATCATGTCATTTGTCAACTAACCCGAAAGAACCCATGAAGATCCAACTCAATACCGGCGTCCATATCGAAGGCACCGAAGCACTGACCGCACAGGTCAGTGCCGCGATCAAACAGGCGCTGGAGCGCTTTAGCCAACATGTCGCCCGGGTGGAGGTTCATCTGAGCGACGAGAATGGCGGCAAGAGCGGGCAGCACGACCAGCGCGAGGCGGCGTCCGGTCTGCTCCGATAAGGTCGTCAAGCTGAGCGCTTGAACAAAGCCAGCAGCGAGCCCGCGACGACAAACAGGCTGCCAAAAACCCGGTTCATGGCCCGAATGTGGTAGGGCGACTTCAAAGCGCCAAGAACCCGCGCGGCCAGCGCCGTGTATCCCGCCATCACCACCAGATCGGTGAACCCCAGCGTAGCGGCAATGATGAGGTACTGTGGCAACAAGGGCTGTGACAGCACCATGAATTGCGGTACGACAGCCAACAAAAACACGGTACCCTTGGGGTTGACGGAATTGATCATCCAGGCCCGCAGAATCATCGAACGGCGGGTGACGGTGGGACCCTCATCGCTCTGGGCCACCATGGGGGCGGCCGGTGCCCGCCACTGACTGATTCCCAGCCACACCAGGTACGCCACGCCGGCCCACTTGACCACCAGAAACGCCGTGCTGGAGGCCGCCACCAGCGCCCCCAGACCCACGCCCACCACAATGACCTGCGTCCAGATACCCAATACCAGGCCGAAGGTGGTGAAGTAGCCGCGACGAAACCCGTGGTTCAGCCCGGCGCTCATGGCGGCAACAGCGCCCGCACCCGGAGACAGGCTGATAGCCCAGCTCGCTGCGAAAAATGTAAGCCAGCTTGAAAGTTCCATCGTGATCGTGCTCGGTAGCCAGGGTGAAATAGTCTTTGGTTTTAGCACACCTGCGGATGCTGCGCAGTGGGAGCGGAGGTGTACCATCAGCCGCCATGAAGATCGATCCTGCTGTCGTCCGGATTTTTGCTGAAAACGTGCGTGCCGAAGTGATTGTCCGGCCCGCAGGCCTGCAACTGGATGCGTCTGTGGTTCAGAAAATCGCCAGCAAGGTCAAAGTGTTTCACGGCATGACCCCTGACTGCCTGATGAGCACGCTGGCGATGGCGGAGCACATGCCCGTCAAGGCCGGTGAAGTCATCTTCAACGAAGGCGACATCGGCAGCTCTTTCCATATCCTGATCGCGGGTGAAGTGGCGGTGGAAAAAACCCGCGGCAACCAAGTTGTCACCTTGGCGCGGCTGGGCTCCGGCGAATGTTTTGGCGAGATGGCGCTGGTTGGAAACCACTTGCGCAGCGCAACGGTGCGGGCTCTTCGCGACAGCGTCACGATGCGGTTTGACCGCGAGCGGGTGGACGCCTATCCGGATAGTGCCCACATTATTTTTCGCAACATTGCGCGGATTCTCTCAGCGCGGCTGGACGTCTCCAGCGAATTGCTCACCGGTCTCGTCCTGCGCAGCGGTGAGGAGGGGCCGCCAGATAGCGCCTGACCGGCCCCCGCAGCTCAACCCTGCTGGTTTTGCAAAGCGGCGATGCGCTCTTCAATGGGCGGGTGGGTCGAGAACAACTGCCCGATTCCCCCGGCAATGCCCATGGCGGCCACGCTCTTGGGCAATTCACCCGGCACCATGCCGCCCAAACGCGCCAGCGCGTTGATCATGGGCTGCTTGCGACCCAGCAACTGGGCAGAACCCGCATCGGCGCGGAATTCGCGGTGACGCGAGAACCAGGCCACCACCATGGCAGCGGCGAAGCCCAACACAATATCCAGCACGATGGTGCTGATGTAATAACCAATGCCAGGACCGGAGCTGCGGTCATCGCCCTTGCGCAGGAAGCTGTCGACCGCGTAGCCAATGACACGGCTCAGGAACACCACAAAGGTATTCATCACGCCCTGAATCAGCGTCATGGTGACCATGTCGCCATTGGCAACGTGGGCAATTTCGTGGCCAATGACGGCCTCGATTTCTTCGCGGGTCATGCCCTGCAGCAAACCGGTGGACACGGCCACCAAGGCCGAGTTCTTAAAAGCGCCGGTGGCGAAGGCATTGGGGGCGCCCTCAAAAATGCCGACTTCGGGCATGCCGATTCCAGCCTTTTCGGACAGTTTTCGAACGGTCTCGACGATCCAGGCTTCGTCCACGTTCTGAGGCTGGTTGATCACCCGCACACCCGAGGTCCACTTGGCCATGGGCTTGCTGATCAGCAGCGAGATGATGGCGCCACCAAAGCCCATAACCAGGGCAAAGCCCAGCAACGACCCCAGGTTGAGGCCATTGGGGGTCAGGTAACGGTTGACGCCGAGCAGGCTGGCAACAATGCCCAGCACGGCAACAACCATTACATTGGTCAATACAAACAAAAGAATGCGTTTCATGGTTTCCTTGGGTTGCAGCCCCATCCACGGAGGCCGACAGCGCCAATGGTAAGGTTGATTTGTTGAAATTCAAGCCTGATCGGTCTGAAAAGACCCATACGGATTGGGGCTTTGACGTGGCGCGCGGAACACGCTGGTATCCGCGTAAAACGAACGCTCTTCATTGGCAGGCCACCACCCGGGAACACCCAGCACCGGTAAATGCGCAAACGGCTTGGTCGCCAGTTTGTCAGCGCTCAGGTCGGCAGCCATCCAGGCATCCAGATCTGCTATTGAATTGCTAGCAGCCTGCGCACGGTAAACGTGGGCTGTGATGGGTTTTCGGGGTGAAACCAGCTTCTCCAGCAAGGCATGGCCAAAAAGCACCAGGTGGGCCTCTGCCCACAACGGGCGCAGGGTCACAAACAGGCTTTGCCAGTCTTTGGCAGCCAGGGCATCCCATAAGGCATCCGGACCCTGAAAAAAAGCCGCGTTCTCATCAAAAACCGTCAGCCCGTCGCGTGCCGGGCCGCGCACTGGCTGGATACCGGACGCCGCAATCTGCGCGGCTTGCAACTGGTTGAGGCGCCGCTTGGTCAAGGGGAAGTGCAGCCAGCACAAGCCGTTAAAGAAGTCATGCAATCCATCGCGGGTGGGTACCTGACCGCTGTGATGGATGAAAGCCTCATAGGCCTCCCCGACGGGCAATGCGGACTGGGGCACAAACTGAACCAGAGCGGACGGCACGGCACTGTTCAGCGCTTGCGCGCAGTCCAGCAGCCCTGCATTGGTCAGGCGGGCCAAGGGCTGACCAGCCTGGCGCCAGGGAGCCAGCCAGCCAACGGACCAGTCAATCGCCTCTAGACCAGGCGCCACGACAGGGTCTCGCCCGCGCACAGGGGTTTGAGCTGGGCTTCACCCAACGCAAAACTCTCGGGCACGCTCCACGCTTCGCGGCGCAGAGTGATGGTGCCGGTGTTGCGCGGCAGGCCGTAGAAGGCGGCGCCGTTGAAGCTGGCAAAGGCCTCCAGCTTGTCCAGCGCCCGCGCGGTGTCAAAAGCCTGTGCGTACAACTCCATGGCGGTGTAGGCGGTGTAGCAACCGGCACAACCGCTGGCGTGCTCCTTGAGATGCGCAGGGTGCGGCGCACTGTCGGTGCCTAGAAAGAATTGGGTGTTCCCGCTGGTGGCCGCTTCCACCAGCGACAGGCGGTGCTTTTCGCGCTTGAGTACGGGTAGGCAATAGTAGTGTGGGCGAATGCCACCCGTGAAGATGGCGTTGCGGTTGTAGAGCAGGTGGTGCGCCGTGATGGTGGCGCCGGTAAAGCGATTTGCCTCGGCCACATACTGCGCGGCTTCGCGGGTGGTGATGTGCTCGAACACCACTTTGAGTTCAGGAAAATCCCGGCGCAGCGGGATCAACTGCGTGTCGATAAACACCGCCTCACGGTCAAACAGGTCTATGTCGGGCGAGGTGACCTCGCCATGCACCAGCAGTGGCAGGCCTTCGCGCTGCAAGGCCTCCAGCGTTGGATAGGTCTTGCGCAAATCAGTCACACCGGCATCGCTGTTGGTGGTGGCGCCCGCAGGGTAGAGCTTGACGGCCACCACACCGGCATCCCTTGCGCGCTTGATCTCGTCGGGCGGCAGGTTATCGGTCAGGTACAGCGTCATCAGCGGCTCAAACGCCACACCTTCGGGCACGGCTGCCTGAATCCGGGCTTTGTATTGCAGCGCCTGCGCCGCGGTCGTTACCGGTGGACGCAGGTTGGGCATGATGATGGCGCGCCCAAACTGGGCGGCTGTGTGGGGCACTACGGTGTGCAGGGCATCGCCATCGCGCACATGCAAATGCCAGTCGTCGGGTCGGGTCAGGGTCAGTTCATTCATGCCCCTATTGTCCCAAAAGCTGAAGCCCGACTATTTTTCCTTGCGGGTCGACGGGCTGGACTGGGTCAGCAAGTAGTCCCACAGGGCTTGTGCGCTGCTTTTGGGCGCCTGGTTTGCGACCTTGGCGGGTGCCGCCGCACCCCGCTGCAGGTCTTTCAAAACCGGTTTTTCACGGTAGACGCGCACATCCATGGTGATCTGCAGCCCGCTCGTGTCCGGTGGCAAGGCGCTGACCAGCCGCTTGGCACGCAGCTCTTTTTTCACCGCGCTGTGCGGCAAGAACGCAATGCCGTGACCTTCGAGCGCCATGGCCTTGAGGCCTTCGGCCATGTCGGTCTCATACACCCGGTCAAAGTGAATCGCCGTGCTGGATTGCTTGAGGATCAGTTCCACCATCTGCCCCAGATAGGCGCCCGGTGCATAGCCGAGGTAGGGCAGCGGATGACCCGCCCGCCCGGGCAGCTGAAACAGGGGCGCGCCGTTGGTGTCCGGCTTGACATACGGCGCCACCGTTTCTTCACCCAGGCTCACCATTTCGTAGCGGTCGGCATCCAGTTGGAACGGTTGTGAGGGGTGGTAGTACGAGATCAACAGGTCACAGCTGCCCTCCACCATGCGCATCACGGCGTCATGCACATTGAGGGCAATCAGCCGACTCTTGATGGGCCCGAAGGTTTCGCGCAAGGATGACACCCAGGCTGGGAAAAACGTGAATGCCAGTGTGTGCGGCACGGCAAATTCGATCACGTCCTGCCCGGCTGTGGTGTGGCCGCGCATCATCGCGCGCGTGCTCTGCAGCGCCTGCAACACCTCCATCGATTGGTCGTACAGCGTCTCGCCTGCAGGCGTCAGGCGCGTAGGGTAGCTGCTCCGGTCCACCAGATCGGTGCCGGCCCAAGCCTCCAGCGACTGGATGCGCCGCGAGAACGCGGGTTGCGTGACGTGGCGCAACTGCGCGGAGCGACTGAAACTGCGGGTCTCAGCCAGAGAGACAAAGTCTTCAAGCCATTTGGTTTCCATGGGAGGTGATTATCGGTTCAGGGAGCCCAGGAATAGGCCAGAAAGACATCGTCCCGGCTCCACCCCAATGATTCGTACAAGGCCTGTGCTTGCGCATTGCTGCGCGCAGTGGTCAGGTCCACGCGGGCGACGCCCTGCGCTCTGGCGTAGTCCTGTGCAGCAAACACAAGGGCTTCGGCAACGCCGCTGCGGCGTGCCCCGGGCGAAACGAACAGGTCGTACAGCACCAGAATCGGCGCGGCAGCAACCGAGCAAAACGACGGGTACAACTGGCAGAAGCCTATCAGCGAACCCCGCGCTTCGCCCGGTGCCACAAAGATAACGGACTCCGCACGGGTCATTCGCTGTTGAATAAACCGATGTGCCAAACTTGAATCGGCTGGCTGTTCATAGAACTGGCGGTACTGATCGAACAAAGACGCGACTGCTTCAATGTCATCCATGCATGCTTTGCGAATAGTGGGCCGCGCTACGGCGCGGTCTGGGGATGTGCTGTTAAGGATCATCATGCGGATGGGTTGTCTTCCTTATGAAGCATTCCACGCGCCGCGCCATACCCCGGACTCCTTCGACACAATCAAAAGCCCATCTCCCAAGCCAGGCGCTGCCGCAATCAGCTCGCCGCCTGATGCCCAGAATGCACTCTTGCCAGCGGCCTTGTAGCCCCCAAAGGGGCTGCCATGGTTGGCCATAAGAACTCCCATCTGGAATTGGCGGGCGTAGCGCCGCAAATTGCTGGCATCCGTGGCGTAACCGGTCTCTAAAACAAGCACTCCTGCCAGATAAAGGGATGCCCCCAGATTGGCTGCGGCCCTGGCGTGTGCCAGCACCTCCCCATACAGAGAACGCATGGTGCCGCCACGAATGCCGGCACCAACGTACTGATCCCCGCCAGGATGCAAGTATTGTTTGCAGTAGACCGAATGACCACCGTCAGGGAAAAAGGTCAAAGCGGCGATGGCAGGCAAACCCGCCTCGTTTGCCAACGGAGCGCCCACCACAACGGTCATGTCCATCGCACGCGCACTGCGGCGTATCGGTTCCAGACAAGCGTCATCCGGCAGGAGCGCGCGCGCCTGCAGCCGGGCCAACTCGTAGCCGCTTAGCGACAATTCCGGGAACACCAAAATGTGCACTCCTGCCACGTGGGCCAGTGCGATCAATTCACAATGCTTGCGCACGTTGCCTGCCACGTCACCCGGGGTTGAAGTGCTTTGAGCCCCAGCAATAGTAATAGGGGTCATGGCGTCAAATTGCTCCTGATTTCATAGCTGCTTGCGCATATTCCACGAGGGCTAGACCGCTACTTCATCATCAACCCGGTCACTGGCCTGCTGCTGCAGCGCCCACATCTCGGCATAGCGCCCCTGCATCGCCAGCAGCGCAGCGTGGTTGCCGCGCTCGATGATGCGCCCGGCCTCCATCACCAGAATCTCATGGGCATCCACCACGGTCGACAGGCGGTGCGCAATCACCAGCGTGGTCTTGTTGCGGGCCACGCTTTGCAGCTCGGCCTGAATGGCGCGCTCGTTGGCAGAGTCCAGTGCAGACGTGGCTTCGTCAAAAATCAAGATAGGCGGGTTTTTCAGCAGGGTGCGGGCAATGGCTACGCGCTGCTTCTCGCCGCCAGACAATTTCAGACCGCGCTCGCCCACCATGGTGCCGTAGCCTTTGGGTGTGGAGCGGATGAAGCCGTGAATGTGGGCGGATGCAGCTGCCTCTTCCACCTCGGCGCGGGTGGCGCCGGGCTTGCCGTAGGCAATGTTGTATTCCACCGTGTCGTTGAACAGCACCGTGTCTTGCGGCACGATGCCAATGGCCTGGCGCACGCTGGACTGGGTGACGCGTTTGATGTCCTGCCCGGCAATCAGAATGCGGCCCTGTTGTACGTCGTAAAAGCGGAACATCAGCCGTGCCAGGGTCGACTTACCCGAGCCGGATGGCCCAACCACCGCCACCGTTTTTCCCGAAGGAATCTCAAAACTGATGTGGTGCAGAATGGGGCGCGACGGGTCGTAGGCAAAGCTCACGTCGTCGAACACCACCGGTGATGAGCCGGCCAGCTGCAGCGCCTGTGCGCCGGGCACGTCAGCAATCTCGCGCTCGCGTTCCATCAGCGTGAACATCTTCTCCAGATCCGTCAAACTTTGCTTGATTTCACGGTAAATCACACCCAGAAAATTCAGCGGAATGTAGAGCTGGATCATGAAGGCGTTGACCATCACCAGGTCCCCCAGCGTCATGCGGCCATCCACCACGCCTTGGGTGGCGCGCCACAGCATGGCCACCAGACCGGTCGCAATGATGATCTGCTGCCCGATGTTGAGCATGGACAAAGTGGTCTGGCTTTTCAGGCGTGCGCGGCGCAGCCGCTCCAAGCTCTCGTCGTAACGGCTGGCTTCAAAGGCCTCGTTGTTGAAGTATTTCACGGTTTCGTAGTTCAGCAACGAATCGATCGCCTTGGAGTGCGCGGCCGAATCAAACTCGTTGGCCTGGCGGCGGTACTTGGTGCGCCATTCGGTGACGATCACTGTGAAGGTGATGTACAGCGCCAACGCGGCCAGCGTGATCCAGGCAAACCACACGTCAAACTTGACCGCCAAAATGCTGAGCACCATCGCGACTTCCAGCAACGTGGGCACGATGCTGAACAGAGAGTAGGAAATCAGCGACTCGATGCCGCGCACGCCGCGCTCAATGTCGCGCGTCATGCCGCCGGTCTGGCGCTCCAGGTGAAAGCGCAGGCTCAGGGCGTGCAAGTGCTGAAACGTCTCCAGCGCAATGCTGCGCGCGGCGCCCTGCGTGGCCTTGGCAAACACCAGCTCGCGCAGTTCGGTGAGCAAGGTGGTGGAGAGGCGCAGTGCGCCGTAGGCAAAGAGCAGCGCCACCGGCACCACCAGAATGGCCATCGGGTCCGTCGGCTTGAAGCTCATGCTGTCGACCAGATTTTTGAGCAACAGAGGCACGCCCACATTGGTCATCTTGGCGCCCACCATGAAGATCAGGGCGGCGATCACCCGCCATTTGTAAATCCACAGGTAGGGAAACAGGCGCTGCAGGGTGGCCCAGTCTGACTTGGGCGGCAGCGAAGTGGCGGAGGAATCCGGGTTGGGGGCGGGTGCTGGGTGGCCGTTGGGGCGCATGGGCGACAATTCTTCGAGTTAGCTACTGATTAATAGAGGATTGTGCCCATGTCTACCAATGCAAGCCCCGCTCGCGTTCAATTGCCCACCGACGAGGAGCTGGTGCTCAAGGTCATTCCCATGCCGGCCGACTGCAATGCCAATGGCGACATCTTCGGCGGCTGGGTGATGGCACAGGTCGATCTGGCCGGCTCAGTGCTGCCGGCGCGCCACACGCAGGGACGCATGGCCACCGTGGCGGTGAATGAATTCATCTTCAAGCAGCCGGTGCGAGTGGGCGACATTCTGAGTTTTTTCTCCAAGGTCAGCCGCATCGGGCGGACCTCCATCACCGTGAAGGTGGAGGTGTATGCCGAACGCTTTAGCGCGCAAGGCCAGTACATCAAGGTGACCGAAGCTTCCGTGACCTATGTGGCGATTGATGAAAACGGCAAGCCGCGGGAGATTCCCAAAGCCTGATGCACGGGGGTGTGGAATCCAGCCCTCATTACAGTTCCGAGGCATCTTTAATGCTGTGCGGCTTGTTAACCAGCCGTACCGTGCATTGCATATCGGTCTCTTGAAGATAGGCGATGAGATCCGTTCCGCCTGCCAGCCAAATCGCAGACCGTTGACCGGTCTTCCCACCAAACCCTGCAGCGTTGGCGTGTGACCGCCCGAGCGCGGAGTTCAACTCCGAAACCACGTCATCAAAAACTGCGCGCGCCAGACAGGGCGCAGCCGTTACAGACCAAATGTGTTCTATTCGTTTCAATACTCCACTTTTTGCATAAAGAATGGTTTCAAACGAATGACCCGCAACCAACGCATTTCCGTTGCTCCATTGGCTTCGCACTCCGCGTGCCCCCATTCTCGATGCCGTAACCCTTTGCAAACCCGGGAAGACCGTCTTCAACTCTGCTTCATTCATTGAAAAGACAGGCGCCTCAACCCAAGGCTTTGACAACGCCAGCGGCCCGTAACCCGATAAAAAAATACAGAGCATGACTCGAAATACCACCAAGACTCCTTAAAAGATAGGGGATAGGGCCACCACTATCAATTGTGAAAACAAAAAAGCCCTGCTATTATTACATTTGTACCAATGTAGCTTGAATACAATTGTCAAACGATGAACGCTCGTCATCCAGCTTCAAATTCCGAGGAAATTTAACAATGCGAATGATCAAGTCACTTTTCTATACTGCCGGTCTCGTGGTCGCCATAGCGGGTTGCAGCAGTGCCCCAATGTCCGCCAGCGCAGACCCTTCGGCCATGGTGGCAGTAGCACCCTCCAAGTCGCTTGAGGCGCCAGTGGTGAAAACCCTGCCAACCGTAGCGGCCCAGTCGATGGCAAAAACACTGCCACCGTATCTTGATCCGGCCAGTGCGCTTTCTACCAAGCGGAGCATTTATTTCGATTTCGACGATTTTTCAATCAGGAAAGAGTTCGGCTCCCTCATGGAGTTACATGGCAAATATTTGGCGAATAATCCTGCAGTTTCCATCAAAATTGAAGGGCATTCCGATGAGCGCGGTGGCGCAGAGTACAACCTTGCGCTCGGACAAAAACGGGCAGAGGCCGTTGCGCGCGCAATTGCGCTTTTTGGCGTGAAGCCATCTCAAGTGGAAGCCACCAGTTGGGGCGAGGAGAAGCCAAAGGTCACGGGTTACGATGAAGCAGCATGGGCTCAAAACCGTCGTGTCGATCTGGGCTATCCCAAGCAATAATGCGACAAGTCTTGTACCTCTATCTAGATCGACGCCATTTGAGGTTGCTATCGCAGAGATTCAGAATTTTTGAAATCGGGGGCGCGGATTGCGCCTCTTTTTTTTCGCTCACATTCCGCCACTCCATTTTGGAAATCCGTGGTTGCTGGCTTTCGAATCCACCTTCGGCTATTTAGGTTTGACTGAACCCACTGTGAATGAGTCGACAACCCCTATCCAGGCCAAATCTTCCGGCAAAGCCTCGATCACGCCCATTCTTGTCGGTTTGAACCAGTCTTCTTCCGGTTGAATTGACCGCGGCGGAATACCCATTTCCGACAGCACGTTCAGAATCGTGTGGAGCCGACGTAAGCGGCCTGTACGGGGCGTCTCACTCGCGCCACCAATGGTAATCTTTGCCGACTTTGATTGGGATCGCAAATCGATCAGCCATCGCTTGAGGACCGCAAGCTCCTTTTCGGCAAGCGCACACTGATCGGCTTCGAAAAGCAGTATGGTGATTTGGTTGAGGTCCGCCACTAGCTCACTCGCATTGATTCAAACCCTTTGCGTCACACATCAGGATCGCGGCATTTCCCTTGCGAGCTGACTGGCTCAGCCAGCGGTATGCAGCTTGCGCGCTGGGCTTCACGCCGTGTCCCTGCAAATACATCAAGCTCAGCTGAAATTGTGCTTCCGCGCTACTCTGAAATGCAAGCCGCTGCAGTATTGGAAGTGCCGTTGAATAGTCACCGCTATTTTTGGCCACAAGGGCATCTTCGAATGGCCCAGAGAGCACCAAACTGCTAGCAAGTGACACATTCAATGAGATCGCGGTGCGCACAGGGCGACGAAATCCTGCATTCGGTGGACGGCTGTTACACATTGCGTCGTGCACGAAGGGCCTGGATTCGTTTTTAAGCTCGGCATGCGATGAAGTAATTGTTGCCAATATTTATTTGTACAAATATACTAGCCAAGTTCCGCCTATTCTTTAAGTGGGACAGCTAGAGCTGAGTGAGTTTGGAGCCCTTAGGGGCTCCCTTTTTTTGGACCGTCAGCAGGGATGCGTTTTAGCTGCAGCTCTGCCAGCGAGGAATACAGCGGTGCACTTACCAAGCGTGAAATTCCACTGGACAATAGCGCACAGGCCATCAAGCTAAGCACCAAACCGTGCCCATCAACCATTTCCATTACGATGACAAAGGCGGTCATTGGAGCCTGGGTCACAGCAGCCAGGAAACCAGCCATTCCCAGAGCAATAAGAGTTGCCGCCTGCGCATGACCGGTCCACCCAGCTATGTCATTTCCAAGTGCCCCGCCAATTGCCAACGAAGGAGCAAAAATACCAGCGGGCACGCCAGACCATGTTGTGAGCCACGTTGCAATAAATTTGAGAATGACGTAAAACGGTGACTGGTCTCCTGAGCCTTCAAGCATTGCACGGGTGTGGACGTAGCCGCTGCCAAACGTTCCTCCACTGGTCGCCAATCCAATGATGGCGATGGCTAACCCGCAAGAAGCGGCAAAGTAGATGGGAAATCGTTGGCGCTGGCGATTGAACCAGCCGGTTGAATCGCCTGACAGTGACACAATCAGAAGTCGCGAGAAGAGGCCCCCTGCCAAACCGCAGATCAGCGCTACCAGAAGGGCCGGTCCAAGCAGGCTAAAGCCAATCTTCTCGGACGGAATGACACCAAAATACGTGGAGTTCCCGAAGACGGACACTGCCATCATCCCGCCTAGAACGATCGCGGCCATGATCAGTCCGTTGCTTCGCTGCTCGGGCTTGCGGGTCAACTCTTCAATTGCAAAAAGAATGCCCCCCAAAGGGGTGTTGAAAGCAGCTGCTATTCCTGCGGCTCCGCCCGCCATCAACAAGCCATGATCCGAAACCACGCCCGCCTTCGGAAGCCAACGGCGCGCACTGTGCATTACGCCCGCAGCAATTTGTACCGATGGCCCTTCACGCCCTAAAGAAAGTCCGGCGAACAGCCCCCAAGTCGTAAGAAGGATTTTGGCAATCGTCAAACGAATCGAAACGAACAACGACGTTGGAGACTCGCCTGTTGACAAAGCCGCCATGACCTGGGGAATGCCTGAGCCAGCCGCACCTGGCGCGAATCGTCTGGTGCACCAAACGATTCCAGCTGTGCAAATAGGCGTCAACAACAATGGCGCCCACCAAACGGCGAAATGCATCGAGTGAAATGTCTTTAAGGCCAAATCGCTCAAAAGCGTAAAGGCAACAACGGTCAGCCCCGCAAAGCTCGCAAAAGCGAGGACAACTGCGCGGGTAGCCCAAAGCCGCCAGTCGTAAAACTCGGCCTGGAGCGAAGAGAGGACGTCGGGGTGGCCACGCATGGCCCGATTGTAACAAACATACACATTTGTGCAAATACAGTATGCATCAGCCCCTGGACTTTTTCAGTTCAAGCCGATCGCAGGGCGGCTTCCGTCCCAGAATGGCGCGTAAGACGAGGCAAAAACGTCGATTCTGCATAATGCAAACTGTCGATAAATTGAATATGTGCCCTTCAGATGACCAACAGTTCCCCACCGAAGCCAAGAATTTCGCAAAAACAAAACACGCTCGCAAATCCCGTGAATTCCAAAGGAGAGGATTCAGCGGTCCATGTCTTGCGCCATTTTCGATCCGTGTTCAATGCGGTTAAAACCCACTTCCAACAAGTAGAAAAGCGTGCAGGCATCGGAGGAGCGCAAGTTTGGGCCTTGAGCACTATCCACGCCCAGCCGGGAATTGGAATGAATGATTTGGCAATGGCGATGGATATCCATCAAACGACCGCCAGCAACCTTGTCAAAGGCCTGCTCAAACTGGAGCTTTTAAGGGCCGAAAAAGAAGGGCCCGACAAACGCGCCGTGCAGCTGTACACATTGCCGGCGGGTCGCACCTTGTTGAAGAAAGTGCCTGGACCTTTTTCTGGCGTACTGCCCAAGGCGCTGTCAGAGCTGGATGCAAAAACGCTTCTGCGTTTGGAACGAGACCTAAGCAAACTACTCAAGCTGCTGAATGCGGACGAAAAGGCGGCAAAAACACCGCTGGCTAGTCTGTAGATCTGGGACCGTAGGCTGGTGCTTGAAGGTGTTGAAGCGTTGAAAGCATCTTGGATTTCATAACGCTGCCATGGGTGACAAGCGCTCTTCTCGTCGGATTCGACGAAATTCTCACACCAACAAAGCGCACAGTTTCGATGAATAGTTCGGCAGACTCCATGTGAAATTTTCCGGGTTTGGATTCCTGGCCTGGATCTCCGACCAGGTGGCACGCATGATTTCATGGTCCTGCCTGTTCCCAATGCAGTCCTTCAGGAATTCGAGATGCGCAGCATCCACGGCATAAATACGCTGCACTTCCAACGCGGCGAACACTTGCGCAAGCCAAGTCCGCGCAGGCATCCATTCGCCAACAAATGGGTTGTACAGGACGGCTTCCATTGCGTCTTTGCACGCAAGGAACCGGCTGACGCGTTGGGCCGTCGTTGGTATTTTCCTGGATGAAATGCTCAAGTTACCATCCATTGCAAGCGCGGCACAGGCTCGCGCAAATGCAGCCATCGCAACCGCCTTGCTGAGAGAGAGCGGCGTATCAAACACACGAATTTCGACCGTTCCAAACTCTGGTTTGGGTCGGACATCCCAGTAGATATCCTTCAACGAGCTCGCCAACTCTGTAGCAAAAAGCTCCTGCGTCACCTCTTCAAAGTGCGCCCAGTCCCGCAACTCGGGCATGGGTCCGCCATGGGGGTACATCAGAGTTTCCAGCGGACGTGCTGCAGCGAACCCCGTATCAGAGAGTTGCAGGAACGGCGACGCCGCAGACATCGCGATAAAGAGCGGACACAGGGCTTGCAGCAGATTTCCGACGCGGATAGCATCATCGCCGCTTGGCATACCGATATGCACGTGCATCCCGTAGGTAGAAAACCGTTTGGGCAGAAAGCCAAACTTTGACTCCAGTTCTCTGGCGCGGTCTGTCGGCGCCATGATCCTTTCATTCCAGAACTGCGCCACTTGGGTCCCGCCACCGCGAATGTCTAAACCAGCCACTTGAGCGACCTGTCGTATATGCGCCGCCAGCGCCTTGATCTCAATGCCCATTGCATCGGCTGTCGTATGTACGGACGAATTGATCTCCATCGTCGCAAGCGTCGCCTCCAATGAAAACCGCGCAAGGTCTTCGTGCTCAGCCAATTCTTTCCATAACTCAAGGCTTGACGGTGACAACAGTCCTGTCTCTCTATTGACAATCTGGAACTCGAGTTCAAGTCCGAAGGTTAGTGCGTCTGATTGGGTGAATTCCATGTCGGTCTCCTTTTTATGTTTCGTCATCTTGCAAATATTGGTGCAAGTAGGCACAGTTCAAGCGACGGCGCTCATGCCAACCGTCGCGCCCTGGCCTCCCGTAAAAAACTCGCAATCAAAGGGCGGTCATCGAAATTGGATGCGTTGCCAGGCGAATCAAATTCAGGATGCCATTGCACGCCGGCGACAAAGCTGCCACCGATCCTGCGAATCGCTTCGATCCGCCCATCGTCTGGACACAACGCCTCTATTTGGAAGCTGCTGGCCAAGGTCTTGATGCCCTGATGATGGATGCTATTGACGGTGATTTCCGTGTGGTCCGGATACAGCCCATGAAGCCAACCGCCTGGCGTTATCGCTAGCGAGTGGACGTTCTTTTCGTAAAGACCATCGCTCATGTGGCGCACTGGCCCCGGACACTGTGTAGGCAAATCTTGCCACAGTGTGCCGCCGAAAGCTACGTTGAGCACTTGCAATCCACGGCATATTCCGAATACCGGCTTTCCAGCATCGATGAAAGCGTGGATCAATTCAATCTCATAGTGATCACGCACAGCGTCCCCGTGCCACTGCGGTTGTATTGGCTCCTCCCCGTATGATTGGGGTGCCACATCATTTCCACCCTGCAGAACCAGTCCATCCAGCGCATCCACGTAATGCCGAAGATTGAGGTGCTCTCTTCGAACCAGGCTCTTGGATTCAAAGGCGGGAATCATCACGGGAAGGGCCCCTCCCTTGATCAGCCAGAGCGCAACCGACTGTTCGAGGTAGTGCAGGGTCTTTGTCCACACTCCACCCAGATCAAGGACGGGGCCGCTCGGATAGTAGATGCGAGCGGATACGCCAATTAGCATGGCAGGTTTTTCAAATGGCATGTCGAGTCGCTCCTAACGTGTAT
>Ga0105047_10007368_pt1 | contig 18548 bp, 17 predicted proteins | sample MAT04_FD_78384 | JGI IMG/M metagenome (GOLD analysis project Ga0105047, IMG submission 78384) | Freshwater microbial communities from Lake Fryxell liftoff mats and glacier meltwater in Antarctica - MAT-04 (megahit assembly) | ecosystem: Environmental > Aquatic > Freshwater > Ice > Liftoff... | reverse complement strand
GTCCAGCTTGTTGACCCGGCAGTAGACCACAATCGCCAGAATGCCGCCGACCAGGCCGCCGTAGATGCCTAGCCCGCGGAACCCGCCGCTCCAAAAGTTGATGATCTCTATCGGGTGCTCACGGTAATAGTCCCAGCCGATGCCGTTGGCCGGTGTGCTGAAAACGTGATAGAGGCGTGCGCCGATGATGCCCACGACCAACGCCCAAGCCAACAGATTCCAGATATGGTCTGGATTTTCGCCCGCTTTGGCCGCCGTGCGTGACGCCAGCCATGCGCCCATCACGGCGCCGCCGACAATAAAGACGCCATACCAGTGCAGCGAAAATGGTCCAAGTTGAAAGAGTACAGGATTCATGCCGATTCGCCCTTCATGCGTTTCCAGAGTCAAAGTAAGGTCTGAGTATAGATGCGATTCTCACAAATGCCAAAGCGCTGGCTGATGCTGCTGGCCTTGCTGTTGGCCGGTTGCGCACGCAGCCCACAGTCCCTGCCGCTTATCCCGCCGGCCGCCACCGCCCCGTCGCCGGCCTTTGTCACCGCCGCGCCGGCGCTTGCGCTCCCCCAGTTGATTGGCGCCGAGCGCGCCGCCGCGCGTAGTGGCGACCTTGCCCTGCTCGCCCAGTTGTGGGCGCCCGACGCGCGCATCATCGACAGCCGTGGCACACCCGACCCTGCCGATGACTATCGCTGGCAGGGCCGCGCCGCGCTTCTCGACCGCTATCAGGTCGCCGTCTTCCCCAGCCCGCCGCCCGCCTTTGACACACCGCCCGCCCCCGTGCTCACCGTCGACGGCGACAGCGCGCACGGCCAGCTTGCCAACGATCGCTGGCTCTTTGTGTATCGCGCCGGCCGCTGGTGGCTGCAGGAACTCGCCTACTGATCGGTACGACGCACCCCCCGCTGCTCGCGCCCCCCGGTGCGACGCACTGTCACCTGTCTACGGTTGCGTCTCCAACCAGGTCTCCAACGTCATCCCCACGCGCTGCAGCGTCTCGGCGCTCAGCTTGTCCACGGTGTCCTGCATCGTATTGCGCGTCGGATCATCAACCCCCACCAGGCTCGTGGTGGTCAGCTTTTCGGCCTGAAAGGCACTCTGGCTGCCGAGCGGGAACGGGCGTGTCTCCTTGGAAAACCATTCGGCATAGTCTAATGTGGCCGCAGCCTGCCACAGGGAGTCTTGCAGCGCCGGATCGCCCTGTTCGTCCTGGAAGAAGTGTTGGCCTTCCGCACCGACCGCGTCCAGCCCGACGACGAAGCGTGGCGAAGCGCAGCGCGGCACACTCTCCGGCAGGCTGCGCACGTAGATCTGGGAGCCGAGATGCGCCTCCCAGCCCGGCAGCCCCGCGTTTTGTTCGGCATCGAAGAAGCCCAGGCAAATCGTGTGCCCGGTGGCTTCCACATCGAGCGTACGCGCCAATTCCAGCAAGGTCGCCGCACCCGCCGCACCTGCATTGGCGCCCGGCGTCGCACGCTGCCGGTTCGCCGGGTCGGCGTCGGCATCGGCGACCAGGCGCGTGTCATACGGGGTTGCCAACATGATCACGGGGGAACCAGCCTGGGAGTGGCTGCGCACGGCGACGATATTGCGGCCGTCGACGCCTTCCTCCACGGTAAAGGGCTGGATGACCACGTCCCACCCGAGCAGACGCAGTTGCTCCACCATCCAGTCGCCGGCCTCGCTATTGGCCCCGGTGCCGGTCACACGCGGACCAAAATCGCTCAGTTTGGTGGCAGTGATCAGTGCCTTCTCGCCCGAAAAAGGCTCATTGATCACCTCGGCGCGCAGCAACCCATATCCCAGATAGCCAAAAAAGAGCACGGCCAGGAGCAACGTGGCGGTCAAAGTCAATTCAACGCTGTACGCGCGCAGTCGGTTCATCATGGCGGTGTGGGTTAGCGATCACCGGTGATGCGATCCAAGACGATCGGCAGCGCCGCTACGGGTTCCATGCCAATCGTGTAGGCATCCTGTAGTCGTTCGATGACCGCGTCCGCGGCCGCCGCATCTGCCGCGTGGACAGTGCAAAGGGTGCTGTCACGGCGGACGCGGTCGCCAACTTTCGCCGCCACCATCACGCCGACGCGTGGATCGATCGCCTCACCCTTTTTCTGGCGGCCGCCCCCCAGCGCCACTACGGTGAGTCCGATCGCGCGTGCGTCGATCGCGTGCACGAATCCCTCCTTCTTGGCCGGCACGGTAACCCGTACTGGGGCTGCGGGCAGGAGGGTGGGATCGTCGACGACGCCGGCGTCGCCACCTTGCGCGGCCACAAACGCGGCAAACTTTTGCAGCGCGGCTCCGCTCTGAATCGCCGTGGTCACGCGCTGCTGCGCCTCTCCTGCCGTGTGGGCAGCGCCGGCGATCAACAGCATTTCGCCCGCCACCGTCTCCACCAGCTCCTGGAAATCGGCCGGTCCCGCGCCGCGCAGCGTGTCAATCGCTTCTTTCACCTCCAGCGCATTGCCCACCGCCTGGCCGAGCGGCTGTTCCATCTGGGTGATCAGCGCCGTGCTCTTGCGCCCCGCCAGGTTGCCGATGGCCACCATCAGCCGCGAGAGCGCACGCGCCTCGTCCAGCGTTTCCATAAAGGCGCCGTGCCCGCACTTCACGTCGAGCACGATGGCGTCGGCGCCCGCCGCCAACTTTTTGCTCATGATGCTGCTTGCGATCAAGGGCAGGCTCGGCACCGTGCCGGTCACATCGCGCAGGGGATAGAGCACCTTGTCGGCCGGCGCCAGATTGGTGGTCTGCGCGGCCACCACCAGGCCGATCGTGCGCAACTGGTGGCGGAACTGCTCCTCGGTGAGTTCGGCGCTCCAGCCGGGGATACTCTCCAGCTTGTCGATTGTGCCGCCCGTAAAGCTCAGCCCGCGGCCGCTCATCTTGCCCACGGGCAGGCCGCAGGCCGCCACAATCGGCCCGACGGCCAGCGTCGTCTTGTCCCCCACCCCGCCGCTCGAGTGCTTGTCCACGATCACCGTCCCCGGCGGCAGCACGTCATGCAGGTCGAACTGGTCACCGCTGGCCGCCATCGAGAGCGTTAAATTAGTGGTCTCGCGGTCAGTCATGCCGCGGAAATACACAGCCATGGCCCACGCTGCCACCTGATAATCAGGAATCCGGCCAGCAGTCAGACCCTGCACAAAGAAGTCGATCTCTTGGCGGGTCAGTTCGTAGCCGTCGCGCTTCTTGACGATAATGTCGACTGGGTTCATAGATAGGGTGATGGGTGGTTGACGGTGGAATTCATGAGTGTCCCAATATACCACGGGTGGCGCTCTCTCTCAAGCCGGGCGCGCCCTCCGTCGCAGCGGCGCGACTGACCGTCACCATGAAAAGCGCACATGGCGTGTGCGCGTTTCATGGTATATTGATTCACTATGCCCCAATCCCTGACGATCATCGATGGAGCAACTGTATGAAGGACGCTGAAACGATGCCAACGGTTGCCGCCGCGCGCGGCGCGGTCGGCGAAGTGGCCCGTTTGTCTTTGAAGCTCGGTTTCACTGCGTTTGGCGGTCCGGCGGCGCATATTGCGATGCTGCGCGATGAGGTCGTGAACCGGCGTAAGTGGGTGACGGACGAACACTTTCTGGACATGCTGGGCGCCACCAATCTGATTCCCGGCCCGAACTCGACCGAGATGGTGATGCATGTCGGCCATGTCCGCGCTGGGTGGCGCGGGTTGGTGGTTGGTGGGCTGTGTTTCATCCTTCCTGCTGCACTGATCGTGCTCGCGCTCGCCTGGGCCTATGTTCAGTACGGCACGACGCCGACTGCGGAATGGTTGCTCTATGGCATCAAGCCGGTCATTATTGCTGTGGTCGTGCAGGCGCTATGGGGACTCACGAAAACCGCTGTCAAAGGCGTCTTCCTCGCCGCGTTCGGGATAGCCGTGTTGGCGCTCTATGTGGCCGGCTTCAATGAAGTTCTGTTGCTCATCGGCGGGGGTCTGTTTGTGATGTTGGTGCGCAACTTTCGCCGCCTGCGGGCCAGTGGCGTAATCGTTGCGTTGCTGCCACTCACCAATCTGGCGCCCCTGTTGACAACGCCGGTTCAGGCTGCGACACCCGTGAACCTCGGCCAATTGTTCCTCATCTTTCTCAAGATCGGCGCCGTCCTGTACGGCAGCGGCTACGTTCTGCTTGCCTTCCTACAAGAAGATCTCGTCAATCGCACCGGTTGGTTGACCAATCAACAACTCTTGGATGCCGTTGCGGTCGGTCAATTTACGCCTGGGCCTGTGTTGACGACGGCGACGTTTGTCGGCTATGTCGTCGGAAGTTGGCCGGGCGCGGTCTTGGCGACCGTGGGGATTTTCCTCCCTTCGTTCCTGTTCGTCGCCGCGCTAAATCCACTGATTCCCAGGCTGCGCGCCTCGCTTTGGATGGGGGCGTTTCTGGCAGGGGTGAACGTGGCGGCGGTCAGCTTGATGACAGGGGTGACATGGACGCTGGGCCGCGCGGCGATTGTCGACTGGCCGACGGCTGTGCTTGCCATCACGGCCGCAGTGCTGCTGATTCGCTTCAAAGTGAACTCAGCCTGGCTCGTTCTTGGCGGAGGTATCACCGGCCTCCTGATCTATCTCGTGCGTTGACAACGTAGAATTGCTTCCTCCAATACGACTGGCCGGCATTGGCGTAATCAGGGCAATATCCCCAACAAATTTAGGGAACATGCCTCTGTTGGCTCCAACTTATCGAATCTATGCTGGAGCCATCGGTAAACCCAAACATATTTTTTCAAACCGGTTGTGCCACAAAGGGATGATAGCGATGGATACAAAGCGAGTTTTATTGGTCAGTGCAGCGGCGGTATCCGTACTGCTGTTGGCAAGTTGCCGGCCTGTGCAAGCGCCGGCGCCCGCCGCGGGTGCGCCCGCCGAGCCGGCAGCCGCCAGTGCACCGGCAGGTTCGGTGGTGTCGATGCCGGTCGACGCCGCGCCCACGCTGGATGGCGTCGCCGACGAAGCCTTCTGGGCGGATGCAGTGCCGGCAACGGTCAAAGTTGCCCACGGCGCCAACACGGAGAAAAACGAAGTTACGCTGAAAACCGTCTACACCGGCGACAGTATCTACTTTCTGGCCACATGGCCCGATCCGACCGAGAGCTTTGTGCGCAGCCCATGGGTAAGACAAGAGGACGGCAGTTGGAAAAAGCTGTCCGATCCTGCCGACAAGGGTGGCGACAACAATGTTTACTACGAGGACAAAATGTCCTTTATCTGGTCCATCGCCGACAGCATCCCCGAATTCGGCCGCAAGGGTTGCGCCACTGCCTGTCACCTCAGCAAGGAGGGCGATGTCAAGCCCTATGGCAACAAGTACACCGACGCCGAAGGGCAACTGGGCGACATCTGGCACTGGAAGTCGGTGCGCAACCTAAATCAGGTCGACGACCAATATCTGGACTCGACCCAGTATTCGCCCGACACACCTGAAGCCGGCCGGCACAGCGATCCGAAGGATGGTGGCGGCTATGTGGACAACCAGACCGAAGATAAGAAGATGCCCATGTGGATGGGGCCAGAAGGCTACCCGCGCGATGGCGCCCCTGGCTACATCCTGGATGCGGAGAAGCTGCCCTTCGACGACAGTCTCTTTGTTGCCGGCGACAGGATCCCGGGCATTGTCAAGGCGGAGTTCACCGGCGATCGCGCCGACATCGCAGCCGGATGGAAGTGGGCCGACGGCGCCTGGACGTTGGAACTTGGCCGCCCGCTGGTGACCGGCTCGGCCTTTGACGTGCAATTTGACGACCTGGCTAAGTCTTATCCTTTCGCCATATCGGTCTTCGACAATGCCCAGGTCCGGCATGCGTTCCAGCAGCGAGTCGAGAGCCTGACCTTCCAGCAGTAACAAGGGTTTCCGGACAAGTTTGGTAGCAATGGAGTTTGTCGTATGGAAAAGGGTTGGAGCGAACGCTCCAACCCTTTTACGTTCATGGCCGGCTGTCGTATGTTCGTCTTTTAGGGACGGATAGTCATAGGGGGCGAATGCGTTCGATGTGGTGGCGCACGGCATAGGTGGCCGCCTCAATGCGATTGGTCACCGCTAGCTTGCTCAAGATGGTGCTGACGTGGTTTCCAACCGTCTTTTCGCTCAAGTTCAGTTGAGCGCCAATCACGGCGTTTGTCTTGCCTTCCGCCACAAAGGCCAGAACATCTAGCTCGCGGCCGGAGAGAACACGAAATGCGGCCTCATGGCTGTCGTGTTCGGCACGACGCACACGTTGCAACAGCTTCTGCGTTACCGCGGGGTCGAGCACGGCGTCGCCGCGAGCCACCGCACGCACCAGGTTCACCAATTCATCCGTGTTCAACTGTTTCAGGATATAGCCGGCCGCGCCGGCGTCGATTGCTTCCAACACCAGCTCTTCGTCGGCATACGACGTAAGCACCAGCACCTGGATGCGTGGCCACCGGGAGCGAATATTCTGACAGGCGGCAAGCCCGCTGCGGTCCGGTAGCCTTACATCCATGATCACAACGTCGGGCTGCAAATCGCCCGCCTGTTGGATGGCTTGTGCCGCAGTTGCGGCCTCGCCCACCACTTCAATGCCGGCCTCAGCCTCCAACACCGCGCGCAGGCCGACGCGCACGACTTGATGATCATCCACCAGAAGTAGACGAAGCTTGTTCATCCAGGTTTCTCCAGGGCACTTCGAGCAGTACCCTTGTGCCGTGCCGCGAAATAGACTTGATATGAATGTCGCCGCCCAGCAAGCGCGCACGATCATACATATTTTGCAGACCATAGCCCACGACATGATCCTGGGGTAAACCACGACCATTGTCCTCAATACACAGTGACAACCGCTGGTCGTCACCGGCGGCGGAGATATGCACGGCTGTCGCCTCGGCGTGGCGCAAGACGTTGCTGAGCGCCTCGCCGGCAATCGACAGCAGATGAAGGACCTGCCAAGGTGAAAGTGGGCGATCGTCGGGCAGATTCAGATCTAGCCGTACGTCGAGCATCGATCCCAGGTGGCTGGCGCCGGCCAGCTCGGTCAACCCAATGGTCAGGCTGCGACCGTCTGGTGGCGGGCGTAGTTCACCAATAAACTTGCGGATGTCTGTTACCGCATCGTCCAACAACTGGATGCTTTGTTGTACGCGCGCGCCGGCGGCAGTTGCCTGTTTCTGGGCCAATTCCGGCTTGGTGCTGTTCAGCAGCAAGCCGGCGGCGTAGATTTTCTGAAGAGTTCCGTCATGCAAATCACGGCCGATGCGCTCACGTTCCGCCAGCAAGATTTGATCTTCCTCAAGAGTCGCCAACCGCCGATCCAATTCCACCTGAAACATGCTGAGGGCACGGATCATCGCAATCGTCAAGGTCAAGCCGAGAATGCTACGGAACACCGGGGCCGGCACCGATGTCAATTGCAGTAGCACATCCTCGTTTATCCAGTTGGCAGGGGGAAACTCGGCGGCCGCAACGACGATGCCCCCGACCACGGCGTAGCCGATCAGGGCAACACCCGCCAATCGCAGCATCCGCACAACTTTTTGCGACTGCAATGGCGCAATCAGACGAAAGGTGTGGCGGCGCAAACCATACGCAGCGACCAGCGCCCCTGGAATACCCAAGCTATAGCGAGCAGCGATGCTGGTTTCCCGCCGCCAAACCAGGAAATTCTCCGCTGTGATCAGTTCCGGAATGAAAGCCCAGCACAACCAGAGCGCCAATAGGGTAATTGGCAGATAACGTAAGTAATGCCAACGCCCTGGCAGGGGGCGCTGAATTTCAATGCCAAACTGAAATAGCAGCGCGAATGACAGGGCTAACAAACTGACTTGTACACTGTACAAAATGCCGATCATGGGCGGTGCAACATAGCGCGCCTGGATCGGGATAAAGATGTACCCCCATTCATGGATGGCATGCACGAAGCCAAATGCCGCAAGCCATGGCAAACTGCGCGCCAGCACGAGACGGCTGTGCCGCCACGACTGCAGGGCAATGGCCATGCCCAACACAAAGAACACCTGTCCGTAGGCGAACAAAACAATATCGCGATTGGCTGCGAACAGGCGCTGGATCAGCATGCGAATACCCGAACATTTAAAATGGAGCATGCGGAGGGTGCGCGTTGGTCCACTGCATTATAAGGACAAGCGTACAAGTTACCAAGTTCGACAGCCACAGGCTTGGCCCACCTTGCCTAAGACGGGCAGCCCCTTCGCACCCCCGCCCCATAGTTGACGCCGTGCCGCCATGCGACTACAATCCAGCACTTACAGATTTTTCTGGACGCTTAGCTAAAGACGCTCTATGACTCAGTCGATTACGATCATCGGCGGCGGTCTCGCCGGCACGGAAGCGGCCTGGCAGGCCGCCAACCGTGGCATCACCGTGCACCTGTACGAAATGCGTCCGCAGCGCGGCACGGAGGCGCATGTCACGGACCGCCTGGCGGAACTGGTGTGCAGCAATTCCATGGGCAGCACCTTGCCCGACCGCGCCCTGGGCATCCTCAAACATGAACTGCGGCGCATGGGCAGCCTGATCATCCGCACGGCGTTCAAGCACGCGCTGCCGGCCGGCGCCGCGCTGGCCGTGAGCCGTGACGACTTTGCCGCCGAGGTCACCGCGCTCATCTCCCAGCACCCCAACATCGTGGTCCACCGCGAGGAAGTCACCGAACTTCCCGCCGGCCCGCTAATCCTCGCCAGCGGCCCGCTGACCAGCCCGGCGCTCACCGCGCAGATCCAGGCCCTGACGGGCCAGCAGCATCTGTATTTCTACGATGCCATGGCGCCGATCGTCGTGGCGGGCTCGATCGATATGGCCGTGGCCTTCCGCCAGAGCCGCTACGACCGCGATGGCGGGCTTGGCGAGGACGAAGGTGACTATATCAACTGCCCGCTCAACAAGGAAGAGTACGCTGCGTTCGTGCAGGCCGTGCTCGACGCGCCCAAGCTCGAACTCAAGGGCGCCGACAAGGAATTGGAGCGCTACTTTGAGGGCTGCATGCCGATCGAGGCGCTGGCCGCGCGCGGCGGGCAGTCGCTCTCCTTTGGCCCCATGCGCCCGGTCGGCTTGCGTGACCCGTGCACTGGCCGGCGCCCGTGGGCCGTGGTGCAGTTGCGCCAGGACAACGTGGCCGGCACGCTCTACAACATGGTCGGCTTCCAGACCAACATGAAGTGGGGCGCCCAGGAAGAAGTGCTGCGCTTGATCCCCGGTCTGCAACACGCCGAGTTTGTGCGCTTGGGCCAAATGCACCGCAACACCTTTATCAACAGCCCGACGCTGCTGCGGCCGACGCTGCAGTTCAAGGAGCGCGACGACCTTTTCTTGGGGGGGCAGCTCACGGGCACCGAGGGCTATGTGGGCAGCACGATGAGCGGGCTGGTCGCCGGGCTCAACCTGGTGCGCTTGCTCCAGGGCCGGCCCCTGCTCGAACTGCCGCGCACGACGATGATGGGCGCCTTGCTCTACTACATCACCCACGCCGAGCCGGCCACCTTCCAGCCGATGAAGGCCACGATGGGGTTGCTGCCGGATCTGGAGACCGCGGTGCGCAACAAGCGGGCGCGCTACGGCAGCTACGCCGAACGCGCCGCCGCCGATCTGGAGACTTATCTGGCCGAAGTTGACTATGAACCGCTAGCCGAGACCGATCACTGACGACGCCAAGCGCGCTGCTGCATCGTCAAGGCCGATCGCCCGTGCGCAGAAAAGCCTCGATTTCCTCCCTTGACGGCGCCGAGGGCTGGGCGCCGAGCCGGCTGACGGCAATTGCCGCCGCCGCATTGGCGAAGCGGATGCTTTCCGGCAGAGACCGGCCCTCCACCAAAGCCACGGCCAGCGCGCCACAGAAGATATCGCCGGCAGCCGTGGTGTCCACCACCTTCACCGAGTAGGCCGGTACATGGAAGGATCCTGTGCGGTCGGTGGCGATGACGCCGCGCCCGCCCAATGTAATGACCACCGCCTGCGCACCTCTTTGCAGCAGCGCCGCCGTAGCCGCTTCGGCTTGCTCGCTGGAGTTCACGGCAAAGCCACATAGGGCTTCCGCTTCGACTTCGTTCACGACCAAATACCGGATTTTTGCGAAGTAGGACTCGTCGATCGGCCGCGCCGGCGCATAATTGAACAGAATCGGCTTCTGCAGCCTGGAGGCCAAATCAATCGCCGCGTAGAGTGTTTCCGGCAGAATCTCATACTGCAGCATGACCATCGCCGACGAGGCAATCAGCCCCGCCATCTGGTCGATGTCGCCGGCGGTCAAGCAATAGTTAGCCCCCGGCGCCACCGAGAGATAGTTGTCCCCATTGGCGTCGATCATCACCAGCGCGCTGCCCGAGGCGATCCCCTGCGCCTGCAGGATGCCGTCCGTCTGCACACCGGCGCGTCGCATAGCTTCGATGATCATCGGGCCAAAGGCGTCGTCGCCCACGCAGTTGATAAAGGCGACGTTGCCACCTGCGCGCGCGGCACCCACCGCCGTGTTCGCGCCCTTGCCGCCAAAAGTCTGCATGAACACCGCATTGGTGATGGTCTCGCCCTTGCGCGGCAGACGCTCCATCTTCATGATGAAGTCGGTGTTGGAACTGCCAATCACGACGATCTGGTCGCTCATGCTTCCTCACCTATGACAATCTTGCTGCCCTTGCTGGTGCCCATGCGCGTGGCGCCGGCTGCCACCATTTCCTCGAAGATGGCGCGGTTGTTGATACCGGTCGACGCCTTGACCTGCAGGGCATCGCCGACCGTCGCCTTCATCAAGCGCACATCCTCGACCGTGGCGCCGCCCGCCCCAAAGCCGGTGGATGTTTTTACAAAATCGGCGCCCGCCTGTTGCGCAAGCCGGCACGCCATCACCTTCTCGGCGTCCGTCAACAAGCAGGTTTCGATGATGACTTTGACCAGCGCCTTGGGATGCGCCGCACCGACGACCGCCTCGATATCCTGCAGGATCTGATCGTACGCTTGATCCTTCAGCGCGCCGATGTTGATCACCATGTCCACTTCTTCGGCGCCGTTTTGTACAGCCTCGGTCGTTTCGGTGGCCTTGACCAGCGCGGTGGTGGCGCCCAGCGGGAAGCCGATCACACAGCAAGTTTTGACACCGCTGCCCTGTAGCTCGGCGGCGACGAGCCGCACGTGCGTCGGGTTTACGCACACGCTGGCGAAGCCAAATTGCTTCGCCTCGGCGCAGAACCTTTTGACTGTGCTGCTCACCGTGTCCGGCTTGAGCACGGTGTGATCGATGTAACGGGCGTATTCCGGTTTGGATTGGCTATTCTGCTGACTAGGTGGCATGGTATGGCAGCCTCGATTTCGGGTGAGCAAACGATTAACTAGAGAACGGGGAGCCCGGCTTGGGCGATTCCCGCTGCAGCGCAGTGTTACGCCGCCGGGACCTCCGCAATCGAGTCGATCACGGGCAGACCGAGCAGTTCAAAGATCTGGCATAGGTGGTGCTTGAGATGGCCCACGTAATCGGCGATGAAGTACGCAAGCGTGGCCGGCGTATCACGGGGCACGGGTTTCCACGCCAGTTGATCGAGATTGTGCCTGGTTCGCGGCTCTTGGCGGACCTCCGCCGGGATACGCGCGATGACCCTCGCCAGGTGAAGATTATAGGCGGCCCAGAACTCCAGAAGCTCACCCCACGCAGTTTCCTGATACCCTTGCAGCCGCACCCATTCCTCCTGGTCATAGCCGGCAAAGACAAGGTCGTCCGAGAACTGTGCACGCAGAAAGCGTTGATGGTTGTTCGACGCAGAGTCGATGAGATGGCCCAGTACCTGCTTGGCGGACCACACTTCCGGCTGCGGGGCAAAAGAGGCGCTCGACTCCGGCGCCGCGCGCAAGATGGGGAGAACTTCGCGGACAATTGTTTCGAGTTGTACAGGGGCGGCGCTCATGCTGGCTTCTCCTATCCGATGCCGATTCAGATAAACGCCATTGTACAACTTTTCTATACACAGGTCGACAATCGCGCACCGGCCCGCCGCATCACCTACCGCTCCCGTGCGCGCGAGCAAGGCAGTGATTACGCCACAATCTGTGTGGGGCGCGATACTACAGATCGAGCACATCCTTCTGGCTGAAAGGGATTGGGATCGCATGGACACTACGCGCTCTGCTTGGATCATCTTGGCCCTGCTGTCGGCATTCTTTGCTGCCCTGACCACCATCCTGGCCAAGATCGGAATCCAGAATGTGCCGTCAAATCTGGGCACGGCCATTCGCACGGTGGTCATTCTCCTGCTGGCCTGGGGCATTGTCTTTGCCACCGGCGAGGTCAACGGGCTGAGTTCGGTCAGCCAGCGCGCGTGGATCTTTTTGATCCTCTCCGGCATCGCCACCGGTCTCTCCTGGCTCTTTTACTTTGCCGCCCTGCAACGCGGCCCGGCGTCCGTCGTGGCCCCGCTCGACAAGACGAGCCTGGCCATGGTGTTGGTGCTCGCCGCCCTCTTTCTGGGCGAACCCTTGACCTGGAAGACCGCGCTCGGCGGAGGCCTCGTCCTGCTTGGCGCAATTGTCGTCGCCCTGAAGTAGCCGCAACCATCAACGCCTCCCATCGCAGTTCCCACACGAAAGGCGGTCACATGGCAGTCCATTACAGCATTCAAGGCGAAGGCGACACACTGACGGTCAACGCCTGGGGCTTTGATGAGAGCCTGGCTCAGGTAGAGGAATACGGCATGGCCGTCATCAGCGCTTGCATCGAGGGTGGCTACACGCACGTGCTCTGCAACGAGGTTGGCTCGAGTATCGTCTCAGCACGTCCGACACCTTATGAGGACGCCGCGTTCATGTCTGCGCACGCCCCTCGCGTCGCCCGCGTGGCGATCGTCTGTAACCCGAAGTTCATCGCCGATGCGCGCTTTTTCGAAGACGTTGCCATCAATCGTCGATTGACCGTGCGCGTCTTCAAGGAAGTAGAAGACGCAAGCTGGTGGCTTAACGATTCCGCCACCGCGGAGAGGCTGCGAACTGTCGAAAGCATATAGAGAGTGCAATTGACAATTCCGTAAATCCTACGCTACAATAGCGCAATCTTCTCAATGATAATCTACGTCCAGTTGTCGGTCGTCGGTGCTATAGCGTTTGTGCTGGTGAAAAACGCTTTGCACCCGATCATCGCGTTTGATGGGGCGACCAAGCATGACTGATATTCTGCTAAAAACCGAAGCCATCTGCAAAGAATTTTCCGGCGTCCCAGTTCTGAAAGCTATCAATCTGGAGGTCGTCCGCGGCGAAGTGCTGGGCGTCATCGGCGAGAATGGGGCCGGTAAATCCACCCTGATGAAGATCCTGGGTGGCATCTACACCCCGACCTCCGGGCAGATCAGCTTCGATGGACGCCCGGTGCTCATCCGCGAACCAGGCGACGCCAAGAAACTGGGCATTGGCCTGATCCCGCAAGAGTTCAATCTGGTCAAAGACCTGACCGTCTACGACAACATCTTTCTTGGCTCGGAGATCAGACAGCGCAACGGTCTGCTGGACAAGAAACAGATGATGGCACGCACCAAGAGTCTGTTGCAAGAACTTGGGGTGGATATCAGCCCGGACGAACGGATCGATCGACTGAGCGCTGCCGAAAAACAGATGGTCGAAATCTCCAAAGCGGTGGCGATGGATGCCAGCCTGCTGATCATGGATGAGCCGACGACCGTGCTGACGCAATATGAGATCGACATCCTCTATCGGCTGATGCACCGGCTGAAGCGCCAGGGCGTCACCATCATCTATATTTCGCATAAGTTGAAGGAAGTCAAGGCGATCTGCGACCGCGTGCTGGTGTTGCGCGACGGCGAGGTGATCTGTCTGGAGCCGATCGACAAGCTCTCGATCTATCAGATGGCGGAACGCATGGTCGGCCGCGAGTTGAGCCAGATTTTCCCCAAGAAAGATACCGCCGGCACAGAGCCCGTCCTCGCGGTCAAAAACCTGACGGTGCCTGGCGTGCTGGAGAACATCACCTTTGATCTCAACAAAGGTGAAATCCTGGGACTGGCCGGTCTGGTGGGCGCCGGGCGCACCGAAGTCGCCGAAGCCATCATGGGCATCCGTAAGCATGCGACCGGTGAGATTTTTCTCAACGGCGCCAAGCTGGAGATTCGGTCACCTGAGGATGCGGTTGCCGCCGGCATCAACTATCTGTCGGAAGACCGGCAGGGCAGCGGCATCCTGACCGGGTTCACCGTGGCGGACAATATCACCCTGGTTTCGCTGCGTGAGTATTGTGACTATGTCGTCGATTTGATCAACGCCAAGCGCCAGCGCGCCGCCGCGCAGCAGCACGTGACCCGGTTCAATATCAAGACACAGAGCCTGGACACCCGTCTCGAATTCTTGAGCGGCGGCAATCAGCAGAAGGTCTCGCTTGCCAAGAGCATCGACCCACACCCTATCGTGTTGATCGCCGACGAACCCACGCGTGGTGTTGACGTTTCCGCCAAACAGGAAATCTATCGCTTCATCAAGTCGCTGGCGGACACGGGGCTTTCATGTATCTTCATTTCGTCGGAACAGGAAGAGATTGTCGGCATGTGCCATCGGGTCATTGTGATGAAGGAAGGCAGAATCATGGGCGTCCTGGCCGGCGATGCCATCAGCGAAGCGGAGATCATGTTTCTGGCCACCGGCGTCAGAGAGACCGCGCCCCTCGACGAAGAACGTGTGCGCAGCAACTGATCCGGCTTGCCTAGCATACCCCATCTACAGCGTCTGCCGGTAACCCAATTGAATCGCAGAGTCAGGCAATGAGCAACGCAATTACAGCCAACCTAAAAAAATTCAACTACGAAAAATACGCGTCCCTGATTGCACTGGTCGTGCTGTTCATCATCTCGTCGATCCTGAGCCCGTACTTTCTCCAGGTGCAGAATCTTCTGAACATTTTGCGCCAGGTTTCGTACACCGGCATCATCGCCCTGGGCATGACTTTTGTCATCATCAGCGGGGGTATCGACCTGTCGGTCGGGTCGGTGGCGGCCTTTGTGGGTGCGGTCGGCATCCTGACGTTGAATTTCTTTCTGCCGATTGTGGGCAATGAATATCTGGCGGTGACGATCGGCATTGCGGCCACCCTGCTGCTTGGTAGCCTGTGTGGCGCGCTCAACGGCTTCCTGATCACACGCGGCAAGATTGCCCCCTTTATTGTGACCCTGGGCACCATGGCCATCTTCCGATCGCTCAGTCTCTTTATCGGCAATGCCGGCGAGGTGCGTTCCGACAGCAATCTCTTTGGCAACTTCGGCATGAATTCGATTTTGTTTGTCCCCGTCCCGGTCTTTGTCATGCTGGTGTTGGCCGCCGTGCTGTCGGTGGTGCTCAACCAAACCCGGTATGGTCGCTATCTGTGCGCGGTCGGTTCCAATACGCGTGTGGCCATCTATGCGGCGGTCAACGTGGATCGCATCAAATCGCTTGCCTATATCTTGACCGGGTTTGTCGTCGGCATTTCGGCCACGCTCCTGTCCTCGCGTTTCAATGCCGTCAGCACCTCAAACATGGGCATGTTTTTTGAGTTGGATGCCATTGCCGCGGTCATCATCGGCGGCACACCCATGACCGGGGGTCGCGGCACGATCTGGGGCACGATTATCGGCGCCATCATCCTGGGCATCATCAACAACATGCTAAACATGTTGGGCGTGTCGCCCTACTTGCAGGGAACGGTCAAGGGTATTGTGATCATTGGCGCGGTCTACATCCAGCGCCAGCGTGCGTAGAAGCAGCGTGCGGTCGGGAAACCGCACCGGCTGCCATTCCCAATCGGTAGGTAGCGGTTTTCTCAGAAAGCCGTTTGTCAACAAGCGTGGTGCTCCCCAATCCTTTGTGCTGCGCGAGGGTAGCGTCTTCACAATCGCCACTGTGTTGTGCGGAGAACCCAACATTCCTTTGAGGAGGAGAACGATGAAACGAATCTTAACAGTATCCCTGGCCGTGATCATGGTGATGGCGTTGCTCACCGGCTGTACCGTACAGGTTCCCGCGGCTCAACCGGCGGCCACCGGCGGTGAGGCGGCGGCCCCAGCAACCGCTGCTGCGGTTCAGGAAGCGGGCGGATTGCCGGTCGTGCCGGGCAAACCGTTGAAGATTGGCTATTCCATGCCATCGGCAACCCACGGCTATATGGCGCGCGCCATCTACTGGGCGGAAAAAGGCATGGCCGACTGGAAGGCCCAGGACCCGACCATCGAGTTCGTCTTCGTGACTGCCGACAATGTCAACAAGCAGGCCAACGATATCGAGGATCTGATTCAGCAAGGCATCGATGCATTGATCGTCTTCCCCTTTGACGCGTCGGTCACGTCCGTGGTCGAAAAAGCCTTTGCCGCCGGCATCTACACGGTCGTGATGGATCGTGGCACGACCAAGCCGGTGTACAACGTCTATCTCTCCAACGACGACGAAGGCTACGCGCGCACCGGCATGGAGTATCTTGCCAAGCAGCTCGACTACAAGGGCAATGTGGTGATCATCGAAGGGATCCCCACGCCGATCAATACGGTGCGTGTCGATGCCATGAAGGCTGTGGCGGAAAAATATCCGGATCTCAAGATCATCGACTCGCAGCCGGGCGACTGGAACGTGCAGAAGGCGCTCTCGGTCATGGAAAACTATCTTCAGAAGTATGACCAGATCGACGCCGTCTACACGGCTGACGACGACATGATGCTGGGCGCCATGCAGGCGTACAAGGAATCCGGCCGCAGCGACATCAAGCTGTTTCTGGGCGGCGGCGCCGACAAGCGCGTCATCAAGACCATCATGGATGGCAGCGACCCGCTCGTGATCGCCAATGTCACCTATCCACCGGACCAGTGCGCCACCGTGGTCTCCCTGGCCGTCATGGGCGCGCGTGACTTCCCGCTGCCGGGCTTCTACCAGCAGAAGTTGCCCGTCCGCATCATCCTGGCGGCTGAGTTGGTGACCGCCGAAAATGCGGCCAGCTACTACTTCCCCGACGAGCCGTAACTCGACGACGTGCGTTCGCCGTGCCGCGTGCTGTGGATCAGCCAGGGACGCTACCCCTGAACAGGACAGGGAATCCACGAGCAGCATCCGGCAAGCATCGCATGCAGCTACGCTTTAGAACTGAGCAGGGCCGCCTCATCGAAGAGGCGGCCCTGCTTGTTGTTGCACAAAATGAACGATGCCAGCAAAGACTACTTGCTCAATTCTGGCTGTTCCGTCAAAGGCTGCAATGGCGCATACCAACTCGCATTACAGATGGGTCTGCCGATCCCGGTTTATGCCGGGCGTTGTCATCAAAACCTCCGAGATACCCCTGCCTTCAGGCATGGGGAGGAATAGGAGATTGCCGCTACTGCGGCAATACGCTGTGGCTGCGGCTTGACAATATTATTCACTAGTGATACACTTCCTTTATGAAACTGATTGCGCAGGTGAAACTTCAACCAACTGAGGAACAAGCGGATGCACTTTCCCGCACCTTGTTGGCTTGGAGTAAGTCTGCGAACTACATCAGTAGTTATGCGTGGATGGCAAAATCCTTCCGGGCCTATGACTTGCACAAGGCGACATACTACGATGTGCGCGAACGTTTTGGCTTGACTGCGCAGGCCGCCATCCGTGTGATCGCCGTGGTCGGTGATGCCTACAAGCTGGACAAGAAAGTCAAGCGCACGTTTCGCCGTCTGGCAGCAATGACCTACGACAATCGCATTCTGACGTGGGCATTGCCTAAGATGCAGGTATCGATCTGGACACTGGACGGTAGGCAACGCATGTCGTTTGTCTGCGGCGAAAAGCAGCGCCAGTTGCTCGAATCGCTTCAAGGCGAATGCGACCTGACTTATCGCGACGGCGAATACTACTTGCACCAGACTTGTAACGTGATCGAGGATGAATCTTTCGATCCTAGTGGCTGGCTTGGTGTTGACTTCGGAATCGTCAACATTGCCACTACCAGCGACGGCGCTACCTTTACGGGCGCTGCCGTCCTGGGAGTGCGCAAGCGCCGCCGCCGCCAGCGTCGTAGACTTCAAGCAAAGCAGACTCGCAGTGCCACGCGGCGCTTGCGCCTGCTGTCCGGCAAAGAGGAACGTTTTGCAAAGGATGTAAACCACCAGGTAAGCAAGCGGATTGTCAGCGAAGCGAAACGCACCGGGCGCGGGATAGCCGTCGAAGAATTGACGGGTATCCGTGACCGGGTAACGGTTAGGACTTCTCAACGAGATAATCTGCATAATTGGTCGTTTGCTCAGTTGCGCGTTTTTCTTGAGTACAAGGCAAAGCTCGCCGGTGTGCCGATGGTCGCTGTCGATCCACGCTATACTTCGCAGAAATGTTCTGTCTGCGGCCACACCGAACGTGCTAATCGTCCTAGTCAAGATGCTTTCCTCTGTCGGTCTTGTGGGTTCGTTGCCCACGCGGACCACAACGCTGCCGTGAACATAAGCGGTAGGGCGCTTGTCAGTGCGCCGAACGTTTCGCCCTCGACGGATAGCCGTCCGGCAGTTACAAGCCCCTAGCTTTAGCTATGGGGTTACTGACTGAGGAGCAAGATGCCAAGGCTTTCGCCGCTTAGGGCGCGGGGAATATTGTAAG
>Ga0105047_10007366_pt1 | contig 18552 bp, 12 predicted proteins | sample MAT04_FD_78384 | JGI IMG/M metagenome (GOLD analysis project Ga0105047, IMG submission 78384) | Freshwater microbial communities from Lake Fryxell liftoff mats and glacier meltwater in Antarctica - MAT-04 (megahit assembly) | ecosystem: Environmental > Aquatic > Freshwater > Ice > Liftoff... | reverse complement strand
TTCGCTGGGCGGTCGACGGGCATTTGTTCGGCAACACCGTTCTTTGGACGGCCTCCGCATTAATGGGCGCGGGCCTCCTGATCCAGCTCCTTGGTCATGCGCTGAGAATCCGGGCGCGAGCGCGGGTTCGTGCAATGGATGGTCTTTGTTGCCCGCGATGCGATTACGATCTGCGCACTTTGCGAAAGGATATAGTGCTTTGCCCTAAATGCGGACTAGCCATCGATTTGCACAATATGCACGCTGCTTGGGGCGGATGGTTTGCCACCAAAACGATCATCAAAAAGTACCCTCGTATTCGAGACGATTTTCTAGATCGGAGTGCCAGATCGGTTTCAACACACTCCGATGCCAAAGAAATTCCGGTCGAGAAACGTTTGCCATAAATCAGTGTATTGAACTATTCTTGATGTCTGGCCATCAACGTCACTCGATAACTGTTAGACGATTTTTGTACAATATTAAGCTCATATTCCAGAATCATTTTTTCAACCGATCGCTATGCACAGGCATTCCACCTCGGAGAAGTTGATCCGCTGGTAACCGGCGAGCAACATTGATAGAATGGCGGCACTGAAAGAATAGCGTTTTCCTGGCCCCAAATTCGCTTCGGGCCGCGGTGCACACCGGGGGCAGTAAGGGGCAAGTGTTGATCTCCAAGGCGGGTGGCCTGTTCGGGCACATGACCAAGAATGATCAAGCTACCTGGGTCGCGTGTTCCGCTTGTCATGCCCAGGTCAGCCCGGTGGTTTTTAGTTTTCAGTCAAGCTTTCGTATGCATCGTCATCGGCAAGATGTTATCTTCTCTGCTCGGTCGGAGTCCACTGCATGGGATAGGCTGGGGCATAGCGATCGACTTGATAGCGTTTGCACCTGCGGCTGCGCTAAGCGTGTGGTTGGGCTTGCTGCGGCACCCTGTCCGTCAGGCTGCTAAGTCAACCAGATCGATGACTTGTCCAGGACGCCTCTATGACCTACATGGGCTGTCTTAATCATTAGCGAGCTGCCCCGAGTGCGGGCTTCACGTTGACTTGAAATCACTGCCAACACAGTGGCAACGCTTTAATGCCTGGCGCGGGTGGTCCGAGCCCAAGCGATGATGGCGGGCATCCATTGGCATCGCAGCGTGCTGTCGCTGATTGAGTGTTTGAGTCTGCCAAGGCGTGTGCCGAAATGGACCATCGAATTCGCCATGTTTCAAAGAATCCGCTTGCTCCGCGGGTAGCTTCCCAGCACATGTAGCTCCTGGCAGTGCTTGCGGGCGCCTTCGACGGCCTTCACCATCGCCGGGTCCGACTCGTGGCCTTGGGCGTCGATGAAGAATGTGTATTGCCAGTTGGTGCGGCCGCCGGGGCGTTTGTCGATGTGGGTGAGGTTGATCTTGGCGCGTTGGAACGCCGTCAGGACGCTCACTAGCGCGCCCGGCGTGTTCTTGGTGGCAAAGAGCATGGAGGTTTTGTCGTCGCCGCTGCGTTGGGCGCGGGTCTTGCTGATGACGGCAAAGCGGGTGATGTTGTTGGGGTTGTCCTCGATGCGGGGGAAGAGGATGCTGACGCCGTAGAGCTCGCCCGCGAGCGCGTTGCCGATGGCGGCGATGGGGCAGCCGTCGGTGCCGCCGTCCTTGGTGTACCGCTCGCTCTCTTCGGCGACAATCTGCACCGCTCGGCTGCTGGAGGCAACCGGGGCCAGCTCGGCCTGCGGATACTGCGTTGCCAGCCACGTGCGGCACTGGCTGAAGACCTCCGGCTTGCTGTAGATCTTTTTCACGCGGCTCGGGGCGCAGTTGGCCATCAGGGCGTGGTGCACGGCCAGTTGCACCTCGGCGTAGACATGTATGCGGTCGGCGTGCTGGATGAAGGCGTCGAGCGTCTCGGTGATCCCGCCGATGAGCGAGTTTTCGATGGGGACGAGGCCGTAGTCGACGTGCCCGCGGACGACCTCGGTGAAGACGCCGGCGATCTCGTGCAGGTTCTCGAAGTCGACGCTGGAGCCGAAGTGCCGCACCGCGGCGACGTGCGAGAAGGTCCCGGCGGGGCCGAGGAAGCCGATTTTGAGCGGGTGCTCGAGCCGGAACGAGCCGGACATGAGCTCACGATAGATCGCCTCGATCGTCCGCGGCGGCAAGGGCCCCTCGTTGAGCGCCAGCACCCGGCCCAAGACCTCGGCCTCGCGGTGCGGGGCGTAGATCGGGATGTGGTTGGCCCGCTTGTACGCGCCGACGGAGACCACGTGCGTGGCCCGCTCGTTGAGCAGTTGCACGATCTTGCGGTCGATCCCGTCGATCTTCACGCGGAGCGCGGCCAGATCGGGCGTCCCGGGCGGCGGGGTTGCCGCGGAAGCCGGGGGCTTGGTGCCGCGCGATCGCTTGGCGGGTTTGTCGCTTTCGGGCTTGGGCGTCTTGCGCGGGGCTTTGGGCATAACGGCTGAGTATTGGCGCGGGCGGAGAGGCCCGGCGCGGGTCGCACCGGGGCATGGTCCAGATATCGGATCAACCCGCCGCCGTGATGAGCCCCACCCTCGCCCTGGCCCCCGCACCGCCACGCGGCGACCGTACGATCGATCATGGCGGATCTGTGGTCGACCCAGCGCGAGCAGGCCCTGCGGGCTGTGGAGCCGCTGGCGGTGCGGATGCGCCCGCGAACGCTCGACGAGATGGCCGGGCAGGAGCACATCCTGGGCCCGGGCACGCTCTTGCGCCGCATGATCGAGGGCGGCACGCTCACCAGTGTCATCTTCTCGGGCCCGCCGGGCACGGGCAAGACCACGCTGGCCGAGGTGATCGCGCGGACGACCGATCGACACTTCGAGCGCGAGAACGCTGCGGGCATCGGCGTGGAACGGATCCGCCAGATCCTGGCGGAAGCCGCGCAGCGACTGGGCGAGACGCGCCGGCGAACGATCTTGTTCCTCGATGAGATCCACCGCTTCAGCAAGTCGCAGCAGGACGTGCTGCTCCGCGATGTCGAACGCGGGAGCATTAGCCTGATCGGGGCCACTACTGAGAACCCGCTGTTTGCAATCAACTCTGCGTTGCTCTCGCGATCAACGATCTTTCAGCTCAAGACGCTGGGCGTGCCGGCCATCGAGGCCGTGCTCCGCCGCGCGATCGGCGACCCCGTTCGCGGTTATGGAGCACTCTCGCTGCGGGTCGATGACGAGGCCCTCCGCGTCTGGGCCCTCAAGTCCGACGGCGACGCCCGGCGGGCCCTGACGGCGTTGGAAGTGGCCGTGCTCTCGTCGCAACAATCTACGGCTAGTCGCTCGCCCACCCATGCCCAACAGGAGATTAACGATGCTGGGAGTGTTCGTGGATCTGCTGATGAACCTGCTGCTGATGGTGGGCTGGGATCGCCCGGCGGGCTCGGCGGGGGTGTAGCGGAGAAAGAAATCCTCGTAGCCGCCACGATCGTGATCGATCGGGCGTTGGCGGAGGAATCGATCCAGCAGAAGCTGGCGGTCTACGGGGCCGACGAGCACTACGACTCGGCGAGTGCGATGATCAAGAGTGTCCGTGGCAGCGACCCGGACGCCGCGATCTACTGGATCGCGCGGATGCTCGAAGGAGGCGAAGACCCGCGCTTCATCGCGCGGCGACTGGCAATCCTGGCCAGCGAGGACATCGGTAACGCCGATCCGCGCGGGATCATGGTCGCCGCCGCGTGTTGGGAGCTTGTCGAACGCATCGGCCTGCCCGAGGCCCGCATCACGCTGGCGCAGTGCGCGATCTATCTAGCCCTTGCTCCCAAGAGCAACGCCAGCTACGCCGCCATCGACGCCGCGCTCGCCGACGTGCGTGAAGGCCGCACCAAGCCGGTGCCGATGCACATCCAGGACGGCAACGTCCGCAAGGTCACGACCATGACCCCCGGCAGCGTCAAAGGAGCCGCCTACGCCTATGCCCATACCGACGGAGCCCGCTCCGACTCGCTGGGCATGATCGGCCTGCAGGACTATTTGGGCGTCGACAAACGCTACTACACGCCCGAGGGTCACGGCGCCGAGAAGCTGCTCAAGGAACGACTCGAAGAAGCCCGAGCCCGGCGGGCCGAGGGCCGACCGGGCTCGGGCTGACCGTGTGGCGCGTGTCGGTTACTTTCCGGCGTCTTTCTTGCGGGCCTCGATGGCGCGGGCGAGGTCTTGAACGAAGCGATCGGCGGCGTCTTGCCCGAGCCGGGCCACCAGCGGCCAGAAGCTCCGGGCTTCGTCCTTGAGGATGAGCGTGACACGGGGATCGACAATGCGGGTGCCGTCTTCCTTCACGCCGCGGTACTCTGGCATGACGTCGAACATGGTGGCCGCGGGGAGCGTGATGATGCCGTCGGCGTCGGCTTGATACGGGAGGGTGCCGATGATGGCGTCGGTCGACTGCGGATCGACCTTCGGCGCGTTCGGTTGGGCGTCGCCGCGGGCCCGCTCCTCACGGGCCAGGTGGAAGCGCAGCAGCAGCCGATCGGCGGCCTCGTCGTCGATCATCGCCACGACGTGCCACATCTGGGCGGCGGGGTTGTCGAGCACGTTGGTGATGCGCTGGGCGATGATGGGTTTGCCATCGGCGTCGACGCCCTTGTACGACGGGAAGGCCCGCATCACGGCCGCGTCGAGCATCCCCGCGCCATGCTCGTTACGGTTGAGGCCCTTGGTGTAGAGCTTGATGGTCGAGCCCACGCCGCCCGCGCGCACGGCGGCGGGTCGGCCCTCGCGCTGGGCCCGCGCACCGGCGATCCGAGTCAAGAGATCCTCGGCAATCTGCACGGGCATCTTCACCGAGCCGAAGTTAGTCTGCGGCGATGCCGGCGTGTTGATGTACCACGTCAGCTCGATCGACTGCTGCGGCGAGTTTGGCTGTGCCGGATCGATCACCACGCGGCCGCGCTTGTGCGGCGACATCCCGTTGGCGCCGGGCTCCAGCCGCTGCACCGAGAGCGTCGCTTGCAGACCCTTGGGCTCTGGCGCCAGAGTCGCTACGCCCTTGGCCATTTCCGCCCTGCGATTTCCGATCGCGCGGCTCAACTGTTTTTGGAAGTCCTCGACCTCCGCCGGGTTTAGCTTCATGATCACCGGCCAGAAGCTTTGTGGCTCGTCCTGCGGCACCACTGTGAGGCGATCGTCAAGGGAGCGCATGCCTTTGTCGTCAATCCCGAGGTATTGGCTCTGCACGTGCCAGCGCACGCCGTCGCCGAGCCGCACGAGCCCCTCGGCATCCGCTTTGTACGGCTGGATGCAGAACCCAAAGACGTTGGGATTGGCCGCTTCGGGCTTGGCGGGGGCGGCTGGCTGGCGGGCGTCGGTTAGTGTCACCAGCGCCAGCCCGCTCAAGAGCAGAGCGGCGACCACAGCGGCCAAGCGGGTGGGCGACGAAGAGCGGAAGCGGGCGATCATGGCGATTCTCCTTTGTGTGGCATTGGAACTTTCGACGATGCCGGCCAGCCCCGGAAGGGGGCTACTTGACTGGACGGATGAGAGCAACATGAGCAGCATGAGGCCGTAGCGGGGGCGATCGTCGCCTCGCATTGCGGCCAGGGCCATGGCGTCGCAGGCGAGTTCGCGGTCGCGGCGCCATAGGACCATTACGACCCACACCAGCGGGTTGAACCAGTGCACAACCAGCACCGCCGCCGCCAGCCATGCGATCGGGATGTCGCCGCGACGGATGTGGGCCAGCTCGTGCAGCAGCACGCCTTGCAGATCGCGGCTCTCGAGCCGCTCGGCCAGGCCTTCGGGCAGCACGAGCCGCGGCCTCAGCCAGCCGACCACGGCGGGTGAATCAAACCCGGCGTTGGAGTACAAGCGCGGCGGGTGCCGCAGGCCGATCCGCCGCGCGGCTTCGGTGACCATCGCGTCGAGATCCGGCCGATCCAGCTTCACCGAGGCCCGGTGCAACTTCAACACGCGGCCCGCGCCGAACGCCAGCGCCAGCAGCACGCCAACTGCGCCAACGAGCCACGCGCCCAGCGCGTAGATCGGATTGATCGCGCCTTCTATCGCGGCCATCGAGCCTTCGGCGGGCACCTCCAACGGTCGGCCGCCCGAAGAGCCCGTTCCCGCCGCGGGAGTCGCGGGTGCCAAGGCCGTGGCCCGCGTAGCGTCGTGAGCAGTCAGGGCACCCGTGCCGACACGAACGTCGGCCCAGCGCGGCCTCGACGCCTCCGACTGTGGCCACAAGTTGAACAGGCTCCACGGCGTAGCCAGCGAGACCGGCAGCGCCAGCCGCGCCAGTACCAGCAACCACAGCGCCGCGCGCCAGCGCGGCGCGAGGCGATACCCCAGCGCCAGCCCGATGCCGATCACCAGTGCCGCGACGACGGCCCCTTGAGCCGAGGCTGCCAGCAGCCAGTCAAGAAACGCGATCCTGGTTTGGCTCTCCGCCGGAGCGCTGGCGAGCCTGGCGTCGGATCGCGGGGCGGCTGCTGAGCCGCTGCGGCGCGATCCAGGATCGCCCGCAGGCGCGCGATCTCCTTGTTGCTAAGCGGGTGCTCCTCGACGAAGTGGGCCAGCATCGGCGCGACGGCCCCGCCGAAGATCCGCGTGAGGAAGTTGCCGCTCTCGGCCTGCACGGCGTCCGCCTCGGGCACGGCCGGGCTGTACAGGTACTCGCGTCCGCGTGGCTCGTGCGCGACCGCGCCCTTCTCGGCCAGCCGGCCGATGAGCGTCTTGATCGTCTGCGGCTTCCAGCCCGTGGGGCCGGAGAGCTCCGCGATAATCTCCGCGGCCGTCTGCGGCGAACGGGCCCAGAGCGACTTCATCACCAGCCACTCCGCGTCGGTGATCGACGGCGGCGGCGGGTTGGCTTTGGAACGCGAAGGACGGGAGGGCTTGGGCATATCGATTACATCCGTAGATGATAAAGTCTACAGCCGTAAACGATCTTGGCAAACAGTCAGCCGCGAATTCTGGGCAGGTCATCCGCTCGCGGCGCCAGCGGGCTTAGCGCCCTTTCCCGTCCAACCCTGTGGCGCCGCGGATCCAGGTGGAGATCAACTCGAGCGCCGCCGGGTCGAAGGTGGTCTCGATCAACGCGTACTCCTCCATCCCGCCGGTCTTGGCGGGCTGGAAAAGGTGGTTGAGCCCCGCCAGTTCCTCGATCTTCGCCGGCGGCTTGTGGCCCGCGGCGAGGGCCTTTCGAACGCCCTCCAAGTTGGCCTTGGCGTCGACCTGCTTATCCAGCGAGCCGTTGATAGCCAGCACGGGGCAGCGGACTTTGCGGAGGGCGTCGGCCGGGTCGAGCTTGGCGAAGTAGCGCAGCCAGGCCGACGTGAGTTGCGGCAGCGCGGTCTCCATCTGCTCGTCCACGGCCTTCTGCTCTTCGGGCGTGATCTGGTCGGCGCGGTGTGCTAGCTGCGCTTGCGCCAGCGCTTTTAGGATGGTGCGCAGCTCGTCGGCCTCGGCCTCGCGGATGAGCGCCGCCGCCAGCTCCGCCGCGTGCTTGCGGCTCTCGGGGTTGTCGGCCGCGGGGTCGCGCGCCGCCGCGAGGTACACCGTTTGCAGCCGAACGATCTCCGCCCCGCTGATCCCCGTGCCCGCCAGCATCACGATGAACGCCAGCTTGGGATCCTCCGCCGCCACCATCGGCGCGATGACTCCGCCCTCGCTGTGGCCCACGATCCCCACCCTGGCCGGGTCGATCCCGGGTTGTTCACGCACGAACGCCACCGCTGCGGCCGCGTCTTTGGCGAAGGTCTCGGTCGTGGCCCGCGCTCCGACGGGGTCGAAGTTGCCGTTCCACCCGCGGTCGTCCACGCGCAGCACGGCGATCCCGTGCCGCGTGAGATGATCGGCGATCACCAGGAACGGCTTGTGGCCCAAGAGCGTTTCGTCGCGGTCTTGCAGACCCGAACCGGTGGCCATCACGACGGCCGGGTGCGGACCGGGCCCGAACTTAGCCGCTTCGGGGATGGTCAGCGTCCCCGTCAGCTTGGCCCCGTCGAACGAGATCACCAGCACCTCGCGCTGCTCGTACGGATACGGCGGCTTGGGGTGCTGCGGGCGGTTGAGCTCGACTGATTCGCCTTCGTTCAGGATCGACATCGTGACGGGGATGTCCAAGCCGACCTGCTTCATCGTGCCTTTACCGGTCTTGCCCTCGGCGTCAACTGTGATCGTGAAGCTCGCGTGCGCGGTCGGCTGCATCTGCGGCGTCCCGAAGACGAACTTGAGCGTTGGGCCGTCGATCGCGAAGTCCTTGAGCTCGCTGTCGCTCACGCCTTGGGCAGCGATACTCAACGTCCCCTCGGGCGGCTGCGCGGCGCGATAGAGCTTGAGCTCAAAGTCGAGCGCTTGGCCCGGCGCGTCGATCCGACCCTTCCAGCGTTCTGCCTGGCCGCGTGCGGCCTGGGCGGCCGCGGCCGCGTCGGCGCGGAGCATCGTGACCTCAAAACGCCGGCCCATCTGGTTCATCGAGCCCGTGGCGGCCTTGCCCGTGTCGTCGATCGTGACGGCGAAGATGGCCCACGCCGTGTCCGGTGCCCCCTTGGGTTTGAGCACGAAGCTCATCCGCGGCAGCACGATATCGACATCCTCGAGCGCCCCCGCGTTGAGCCCCTGCGACGGGATGTCGAGCGTGGCGCTCCCGGCGTCCTTGATGCGGAGCACAAAGGCGAGCTTCTGCGCGCCGGGCAGCATCACTACGCCGTTCCAGACCTTCATGTCATCACCGTAGGCCACGCGCGGTGAGATGAGCTTGAGCAGCACCAACAGGCAAAGGGCGAAGGTTCGCAGCGTGTGCATCGGTCGGGCTCCATAGGGGGCGGACCCTCAGAGCCTATCTGGCATGCACGGACTTGGCCCGCATCCACCGCCGTCTGCGTTCGAATAAGGCGGATTCCTGATCCAGCGATTGGTGCCGCCTCAGCGGGCAGCGACCGGCTGGGCCATGAGGTTGATGCTCGCGGCCCGACGCCGCGGCATATCGGCCTCGTCGATTTCCTCAGACTCGGCGCCCTTGTAATCTTCGCCGAAGCGGAACAGGCGGAAAGAGTTGGCGATGACAAAGACGTCGCCGATGAAGTGGAAGATCAAGGCGCCCCAGATTTCCAGGTTGCCCGTGGCCGCGAGGGCCAGCCCGATGAGCGCGATGATGATCGACGCGACGATGTTCTGCGTGATGATCGACTTGTTGCGGCGCGAGAGTTCGATCAGGAACGGCACCCGCGACAGGTCGTCGTTCATCAGGGCCACACCCGCCGAGTTGGTGGCGATGTCGGAGCCCGAGAGGCCCATGGCCACGCCGATCTCCGCCGCCGCCAGCGAGGGCCCGTCGTTGATGCCGTCGCCGACCATCAGCACGCGGCGGCCCTGCTTGACGAGGGCCCGCACCTGCTCGTGCTTCTCTTCCGGCAAGCACTCGGCCTCGATGGTGTCGACGCCGACCATCCGCCCGACGCGTTCGGCGACGCTCAGGCGGTCGCCGGTGAAGATCGACACACGTTTGACACCCAGCTGGCGCAGGCGCTCGACGACCGACTTGGTGTTGGAGCGGACCTTGTCCTCCAGCCCCACGGCCCCCAGATACCGCCCGTCCTTGGCGACATGGACGCCCGTCATGCCTTCGATCCGCCCGTTCACATGCGCGAGGTCGTCCTTGAAGTGCGGGAAGAGCTCGCCGAGCCAGGTGGCCCGGCCCACGTGCAACTCGCCCAGGGTCGTGCGTGCGCGGACGCCCCGGCCGTGGAACTCTTCGTGGTCGTTGGAGCCGTCGATCTGAACGCGGGCGGCCTTGGCGGTGGTGATGATCGACTTGGCCAGCGGGTGATTGGAGTGCTGCTCGCCGTTGGCCGCGGCGGCCAGGAGCTCGGCCCCTTCAACGCCCGGCGCCGGGGCCAGCCGCGACACCACGAAGCGGCCCGTGGTGATGGTGCCGGTCTTGTCCATGACAACGGTGTCGATGTTGGCGGCTGATTCGAGGAACTGCGGCTTCTTGACCATGATGCCCACGCGGGCCGCGGCGGCGAACGCCGCCACCATCGCCGTCGGGCTCGCAAGCAGCAGCGCCGAGGGGCACGTCACCACCAGCACGGTGATGGCCGTCTCCACGTTCTTGGTCATCAGCCACACCACGAACGCGACCGAAAGGATGACGGGGACGAAGAACGTCGAGACCTGCTCGATGAGCAACTGGCGCGGGCTCTTGTTGCGCTCGGCCTCGCGGATGAGCTCGGTGACTTTGCCGATGGTGGTGTCGGCCCCGACCTGCGTCACGGTGACGTCGAGATTGCCCGAGAGGTTGGTCGTGCCGGCGTACACGGGGTCGCCCGGCGAGACCTCGTGCGGGACGGCTTCACCCGTGAGCGAGGCCTGATCGAGCGTCGACCGGCCCGACGCCACGACGCCGTCGACGGGCAAGTTCTCGCCCGCGCGGACGCGAACCACATCGCCGACTTTGACTTCACGGACGCGGACTTCGACCTCGGCTCCGTTGCGGATGATGCGGGCGATGTCGGGCGTGAGGCGGATGAGCTGCTCGATGACGCGCTCGGCACCCAGGGCCGTCCGCCGCAGGAACTGGTCGGCCACGAGCAGGATGAGCGCCAGGGCACCGGCCGTCATGAACTGGCCGATCGCGATCGACGCCAGCACGGCCAGGGCCGCCAACGACGACGACGACGCCCGCCCACGGTGGATCTCCATGATCGACGCCTGGAAGAGCGGGAAGCCCAGGAGCAGCGCGGCGATCACGGCGGGGATGTCGGTGACGGCGTTGTCAAACCCGCTGAACCCGTAGCGGGCTACGGCCGACCCGGCCAGGAGCATGCCGCCGATCAGGTAGAGGAGCATGTAGCGCTCGCTCTTGAGCTCGTGGTGAGTGCAGCAGGCAGCCTCGCTAATCGGCTGACGGGGCATGTCGGCATGGGTCTGCCCGTGGTCATGATCGTGTTCGTGCATGTGAGCGTTGCCGTTATGCTGACCTGCCATACGCGAAACTCCGTTGTAATCCACGGATCAAATCGAAGGGACCTGCCATCTGAACCTGAATAGCCGGGCCGTCCCGGGGGAGCCCAAATGCCCCTGCGGAGAGCAGGCGGCTGCGGCCGAGTGGGCCGAGGGGCGATGCCGCCGTCCGACCGTCCACTTTAGAAATGGACGGGTCTGAAACTCCCAGAACACCGGGGGGCGGACCATTAGCCGGTCGGAGCGCGTATGGTAGCCGTCCGCGCGTCCGCTCTGACGTTACGAGCGCGATCGGCGAACAGTTCGATCCTCGGAGCGGGAAAGTCCAGCGGGTCGAACAAAGACCGTTTAGGCGGGCGAGTCGGACACCATGGCGGCCACAACTAGACAACGCGGCTCACATCACGACGGCCGGATTCCTGTAGCGGTCCTAGGCCTGGGTCAGATGGGGCTCGTTTGCGCGGCGGTACTCCTCGACGACGACCGCATCCCCAGTTCGAGCGGAGGGATTCCTTGGTTGGCCCCCCGCATCAGCATGTGGGGGCACGCCGCCAGCGAGGCGGCCACGCTTATGCAATCGCGCCGTTCCGACCGCCTGCCCGGGCTGGTGCTGCCCGAGGACGTGCGCATCGCGATGAAGGACGCCGACGCGTTGGCGGACGCCGAGCTGGTGATCTGCGCGATCCCGGTGCAATACCTCCGCGGGGTGATCGACCGCCTCCGCCCGTATCTGCCGCCCAAGACGCCGATCGTGTCGGTCTCGAAGGGGATCGAGAACGGCACGCTACTCCGGCCCACGCAGGTGATCGCCGAGGCCCTCCGAGACGATCCGGACCGACCCGCCCGCGTGCTGGGCGCGTTGAGTGGGCCGACGATCGCTCCCGAGCTGGCCCGGTGCCTGCCGGCGACGATGGTGGCCGCGAGCGAGGACGAAACGCTCCGGCTCCAGACCCAGGCGGCGTTCTCGACCCGCTGGCTACGCATCTATACCAGCAGCGATCTGGTTGGAGTCGAGATCGCAGGGGCTACCAAGAATGTGATCGCCATCGCTGCCGGAATTCTGGACGGTCTCCAAGCCGGCTTCAACGCCAAGTCGGCCCTGCTCGCCCGCGGGCTGGCGGAGATCGCCCGGCTCGGGACGGCCATGGGGGCCAGCCAGGAGACGTTCTTCGGCGTCGCGGGCGTGGGTGACTTGGCGACCACCTGCTTCAGCCCCGAGGGTCGCAATCGCACGCTCGGCGAGGCGCTGGGCAAGGGTCGGCCGCTCGACGAAGCCTTGGCCCAATCGCGGCACGTCGTTGAAGGCGTGGCCACGACGCGGTCGGTGGTGGACCTGGCGCGGAAGTACAAGGTCGACATGCCGATCGTCTCGGCTGTCCACGCGGTCCTATTTGAAGGCCTCGACCCGATTGAGGCCATCGGCATGCTGATGAGCCGGCAAGCAAAGGATGAACGGGCACGCTAGATAATCGCACGACCGACAGTTTGCGCCGCGGACCGCGCGGGATGAGGAAACGCCGATGACACGCACGACGACAACTCTGCTGACGGCCGCGGCTTGGGCCTTCATGGCGCTGGCCCCCGCGCCCGCCCGCGCCTGGGACGCCGCCGGGCACCGCATGATCACCTGGCTCGCGCTCGACGGCCTGCCCGCCGACGCCCCAGCGTTTTTGCGCGAGCCGGCCACCCGCCACATGGTCGGCTGGCAGTCCGCCGAGCCCGACCGCTGGCGCGGCGTCGCCTCAGGCTTTCTGCGCCACGAGAACGCCCCCGAGCACTACCTCGACATCGAGGACCTGAGCCAGTTCGGGCTGACGCTCGAGAGCATGCCCCCGCTGCGGGCCCGCTACATCGCCGCCATGGCCGTGTCGCGGCACGTCCATCCGGAACTGATCGGCGAGCCGTACAACCCCAAGCACGACCCGGCCGGCGACAAGGAATGGCCCGGCTTCGCGCTCCACGCCGCCGCGGAGATCCACGCCAAGCTCATCAGCTCCTTCAAGACCTGGCGCATTCTCAGCACGATCAATGAGCCCAGCCGTGCCCCGCAGCTCGAGATGGCCAAGGCCAACATTCAGGTTCAGATGGGCCTGCTCTCGCACATCGTGGGCGACCTCGCTCAGCCGCTGCACACCACCAGGCACTTCAACGGCTGGGTCGGCGACAACCCCCGCGAGTTCACCACCGCCAAGACCTTTCACGCCTACATCGACGGCGGAGTGATCGCGCACCACCAGATCAACTACGCCATGCTCAAGCCCATGCAGACCTACCAGGCTGTCGTCACCGATGCCCTCAACCCCTGGAGCGAGCTGACGGCCTACGTCCAGCGGTCCTTCGACCAGGTCGTGCCGCTCTACGAACTGGAGAAAAGCGGCAAGCTGACCCAGGACCAAGGCAAGGCCGCCATCAGCGAGCGCCTGCACTCCGGGGCCGACATGCTGGCGGCGCTGTACGGCTCCGCCTGGGGTGCCAGCGTGATCAATTACAAGGCCGTCGAAGAGTTCAAGAAGTATGACGGGTTCTCGCCCGCGGAACTCCCCGCGGACGCGCGCTAGCGCCCCGCCCCACGGCGGAGAGCAGGGGTCGCTCGGCATGCGCTTTATCTTCCTCGGCACCGGGACCTCGGCGGGCATCCCCGCCATCGCGTGCGATTGCGCCGTGTGTCACTCCGCCGACCCGCGCGACCAGCGGCTCCGCACCGGGGCCGCCGTGGTCTTCAACGACTTGCAGGGACACGAGCGCGTGGTGCTGATCGATGCCACGCCCGACCTGCGTCAGCAGGCGCTCCGCGCGGGTCTGCGCCGCTGCGACGCCATCCTCTTCACCCACAACCACGTCGACCACACCTTCGGCCTCGATGAGGTCCGCCGCTTCAACGCCGTGCAGCACACGCCCATCGACGTCTTCGCCGAGGACCACACGATGGAGCACCTGCGCCGCGTTTACAAGCACATCTTCGACCGCGCCCACAACGTCAACGACTCGTTCGTCGCCAGCCTGATCCTGCGCCGCGTCGCGCCGGCCGAGCCGATTGACCTTTTCGGGCTGCGCGTCACGCCGCTCCGCCTGTTCCACGGGCGGCTCCCCATCGTCGGCTACCGCCTCGACGCGCCGCCCGAGATCTGGGGTGCCGAGGCCGCGCTCCCGCTGGCGTATTGCACCGACGTCTCGGCCATCCCCCCCGAGACCTACCCGCTCCTCCGCGGCCTGGGCACGTTCGTCCTCGACGCGCTCCGCCATCGTCATCACCCCACGCACCTCTCGCTGGCGGAGTCGGTCGACATCGCCGAGCGCGTCGCCGCCCGACGGACGTACTTCGTCCACATGGCCCACGACCTGCCCCACGAAGAGACCAACGCCGCGCTGCCCGACGGGATGCGCCTGGCTCACGACGGGCTCACGCTCGGGGTCGTCCAACCCATCACCTCGCCAGCACCCGGCACCCATCCCGACTGATTTTCGCTACGGCTGACCGGGCCGCTGGGCGTGGTCCGCCTTGGCGGAGCGGAACTCCAGGATGAGCTTCTCACCCACCGCCGGCGGCCTCTGGTCGGGCAGCCCCTTGATCGGCACCGTCACACGGGTCGCCCCGCGCTCCGCGGGCCAGCCCTCGGCGCGGACCATCAGGTCCACGGACTTGTCACCCTGGCGATAGTCGTCGACGCTCATGATCTCGACCGCGGCGCTCGTCGGCAAGAGTGCGTCGGGCGCCTCGGGCTTGAGGAGCGTCGACCTGAGCGTCACTATCGCCACGGTGAAGTACATCACGATGCCCGTCACATCCACCAGTGTGGCGACGAACGGCGTGCTGCTACCGGCAGGGTCAAAGCCCAGCCGCTTGAGCAAGAAGGGAAGCATGGCCCCCATGATCGAGCCCCATAGCACCACGCCCAGCAACGTAACGCCGATTGTCACGCCCAGCACGCTGTAGTGGTCGGCGACGTTGGGATCGCGGAACCAGCCCATCCAGCCGAAGAGGTTGATGCGGAAGATCCCGATGCCGCCGATCATGAGCCCCAGGATGAGGGCGACCACCAGCTCGCGACGGAGCACGCGGAGCCAATCGCCGATCCCGATCTCGCGCAGGCCCAGGGCGCGGATGACCAGCGTGCTGGCCTGCGAGCCGGCGTTCCCGCCTGAAGAAATAATCGCCGGGATGAACGCCGCCAGGATGGCCGCCCGCTGGATCTCGTCTTCGAAGAACGAGATCGCATTGCTGGTCAGCAGTTCGCTCATGAACAAGAGCGCCAGCCACGGGGCCCGTTTCTTGAACAGGTCGAAGATGCTCGCCTGCATGAACGGGTCTTCAAGAGCCTGCACGGCACCGATGTTCTGAATCTGCCGCGTGGCGATCATCTGGGCCACGTCCGCCAGGTCGTCGTGCGTCACGATCCCCAGGAGTGCCCCGCGTGAATCGACCACCGGCAACGCCACGCGGTCGTACTTCGTCAACGCCAGCACCGCTTCTTCCTGCGGCTGGTCGGCCTTCAGCGTCACAAACTGCCGGTTCATCAGGCTCTCGACGGTCGCGTCGGGCTCGGCCATGATGAACTGCCGCAGCCGCAGGTCATCGATCAACAAGTTCTGATCGTCGATCACATAGACCACATTGATCGTCTCGGCGTCGCGGCCCCACTTGCGGATGTGCTCCAGCGCCCGCACCACCGTCCACTCGGGCCGCACCCGCACATAGTCGGGCGTCATCAGCCGACCGACCGACTCGGCCGGGTAGCCCAGGATGGCCTGCGTCATCCGCCGTTCTTCGGGCGAGAGGCTCGCCACGATCCGCTGCGCGATCTCCGCGGGCAGTTCGTCAAGAAGCCGAACGCGGTCGTCGGCGTCCATCGACTCGACGATCCGGGCCGCCCCGCTCTCGCCCAGCCGCTGGATCAACTCTTCCTGTTTGGAGGGTTCCAGATACGAGAAGACCACGCCGCTGTCATCACGCGGCAGGAAGCGGAACGCGATCGCCCCTTCCTCGGCTTCCAGGCCCGAGAGGATCTCCGCCACGTCCGCCGCTGGCACGCCGTGGAGCGCCTCGCGGAGGTCCGCATAGTTCCCGGTGCGGACCAGCTCCAGGATCTCGGGCTCAAGAAGTGCGGCGGTGGGGTTCACTGGCTACATCAAATCATGCCCGCGCCCGCGAAGCAACCGCTAAAATCGGTTCGCGGATTAGAGCCCCGCCAGCGAGGTGACCCGCAGAGGCTCGCGCGTGAAGAACGGCTCCCCGAACGCCACGCCGATCTTGGAGCCGAAGTACGCCGCCTCGTTGCGGACAAACTCCGCGACGCCACGGTTCGTGGGGTTCTTCGAAAACTGCGACGCGTAGCACTCCACCGCCCGCAGCTTCCGCTCAAACGTTGACGACACGTCCACCACAAAGCTCGGCTGCGGCACGGCCCGCAAATGGCTCGCATAGTAGTAAAACAGCCAACGCGGATAGATCGGCGGCCGGCCTTGATCCCCCGGCATGCTCACCTTGGTCAGCTTGGCGTCGAAACGCGCGTCCTGGACGATCCGCGTCGCCGCGAGGTGGTCGGGGTGCGCGTCCTCGAAGTAGGGGGCCATCAGGATTTCCGCCTGGACCGCCCGGATCACCCCGGCGACCGCATACCGCGCTTCGAGCGTGTGCTGCACCTGGCGGTTGGTCATCGTGAGCCGAATCCGCTGGATCGGGGCCGCCGGTGCGTCCGGCGAGAGCGCCGCCCGAGCCGCTTCCGCCTCCGCCGCTCGGGTCACCGGGTCGCCAAACGGCGTCGGCTCGCCGTTGGTCAGGTCCAGCATCGTCACCTGGTGGCCCTGCGAAGCCAGGAGCGCGATCGTGCCCCCCGCGCCGAGTTCCTGGTCATCTGGATGGGGGCCGATCACAAGCACGCTCGCCATGAGCGGAGCATACGGCACCGCGCGGGAATCGTCGGCGTAACCCGCCCAACCGCCCGGTTACTGCGTCTCACCGGTGATCACCAGCCCGTAGATCGCGTCACCCTCCTGGATCTGCAAGAGCGCCACCCGATCGGGCCGCTGCGTCGCGAAGAACCCGCCGGCCCGGAAATCCTCAGCGTACCGATCTTTGAAATCGTACAGATTCAGAGTGATCTTCTCGCCCACCGCCAGCCCGGGGATGTCCCGGCTGTACCGGTGGTTGACCCACATCCGCGACGGCCCAAACGCCCGCTCCGACGTGTTGATCAGCGTCAGGTCCGTCTCATCGCGGAAGGCCTGAACGTCCAGCACCTGCGACTGCGCGATGTCGGGATAGATCGGACCCTCCCCGATCGTACCGGACCCTCCTGCACAACCGGCCAGGGCGAGCAACACGAGCGACAGCGGCGCGAGGGTGGTTCGGTTCATCACCCCTATAGTGGCAGGTATGTCCTGCCACGGCAACAACGCTACCCCGCCCAGCCCGGCCACCGCGCCCGGCGGCGAGGGGATAGACCCCGCCCAAGTCGCCCTTGAACTGGGGCGTCGCGGGATGGACCCGCGCGTCACCAAGGCGGTGCCCGAGTTCGATGCCCCGTTCTTTCAGGCCGGTTTGGCGGGCTATTCCGACGCCGCCATGCGGGTGATCGCCCGCCGCCATGGGGCCCCGATGTGCATCACCGAGGCCCTGCTCGACCGCATGCTCCTGGGCGGCGGCCGGGGCTTCGACAAAGCTGACATGCATCATCAAGACGAGCTCCTTCGCGACAATCTTCCGTCGGGCCGGGAGGACCAGCCGCTCTCGGGCCAGATCATCGGCGGCGACCCCGACGAGATGGCCGCCGCCGCCCTCAAGATGATCGAGCAGGGCCGCCGCCACGCCAAGACCTATCGCGACATGGCGTACGCCGAGGGCCGCACGCCCGTCTACATCGACACCCGCTGGCGCGCCGACGACGACGCTCAAGGGGCTGCCCCGCTCGAATCCCAAACCACGACGGCGATGAGTCCTCGAATCGTCGCGCACCCCGACCCCTCGCCCCCCACGGCCCCCGCCATCGGTTCCCCCTTCGCGACGATCGACGTGAACCTCGCCTGTCCCGTCAAGAAGGTCGACCGCAAGAACCGCGGCGGGCACTGGCTTCGCGAGCCCGACGGGGCGTTCGCGATTCTCCGCGCGGTGCGCGAGGCCGTCCCGTCGGAGATTCCCTGTACGGTCAAGCTCCGCCGGGCCTATGACGACTCGCCCGAGATGGCCGCCAACTTCGAGCGCGTCTTCAACTCCGCCTACGAGCTCGGCTACGCCTGGGCCACCGTCCACGCCCGCACCGTCGAGCAGAAGTACATCGGCCCCAGCCGCTGGGACATCCTCCGCGACCTCTGCGCCCGCCACCCCGACAAGCCCATCTTCGGCTCCGGCGATATCTGGGAAGTCCGCGACATCTTCCGCATGATCCGCTACACGGGCGTGGCCGCCGTCTCCGTCGCCCGCGGCTGCATCGGCAACCCGTGGATCTTCCGCCAGGCCCGCGACATGATGGCCGGCCGCGAGCCCCTCGCCCCCACCATCGACCAGCAACGCGAAGTGCTGCTCCAGCACTTCACCCTCTGCGTCGCCCTCCACGGCGAACGCAACGCCGGCAAGCTCATGCGCAAGTTCGGCATCCGCTTCGCCGGACATCACCCACGCGCCGAAGAAGTCCGCCTACGCATGATCGGCGTCAACTGCACAGCCGACTGGCG
>Ga0105047_10007365_pt1 | contig 18553 bp, 15 predicted proteins | sample MAT04_FD_78384 | JGI IMG/M metagenome (GOLD analysis project Ga0105047, IMG submission 78384) | Freshwater microbial communities from Lake Fryxell liftoff mats and glacier meltwater in Antarctica - MAT-04 (megahit assembly) | ecosystem: Environmental > Aquatic > Freshwater > Ice > Liftoff... | reverse complement strand
TCGAGGACCAGGTTGTCCTGCTCCTTGCCGAGATCGGCGTTGGTCACCTTGAGCGCGGTGTAGATCTCGGGGAGGGCGTTCGCCGGGAACTCGACGTCGACGACGGGTCCCATCACCTGCGCGATCCGGCCGGAAGCGTTGGTCTGCATCGCGCGGACGTCTAGCCAAGTAACGGCGCGCCCGCAACACAAAACATAGTGTTGCAAGCCGCCGACTTAGCGGCGAGGGTCCCGCCCATGGAGATCAAGGCCGACAGCCGCATCCCGTTCCCGCGCCAGGTGGTGTTCGAGTCGTATCGCGACGAGCTGCCGCTGCTGGTGCCGTATCTCCCCAACATCACATCGATCGTGGTGCTGAAGCGCGAGGAAGAGGCCCCGGGCGTCACCCGCCTGCTCAACCTGTGGAAGGCCAAGGGCGACGTCCCCAAGGTCGCCCAGGCGGTCATCAAGCCCGAGATGCTGGAGTGGAACGACCACGCCAAGTGGGACCAGAACGAGTGGACCTGCGAGTGGCGGGTCGAGCTCAAGCTCTTCACGGACGCGGTCAAGTGCGGTGGCAAGAACCGCTTCGTCGTCGACGGCGAGAACACCAAGCTCGAGATCCGCGGCAACCTCGAGGTCGACCTCAAGAAGATCCCCGGCGTGCCCAAGTTCCTGGCCGGCACCATCGCCCCGGTGGTCGAGAAGTTCATCGTGACGCTGCTGACGCCCAACCTGACCTCGGTCTCCGACGGCCTGGAAAAGTACCTCCGTCAGAAGAAGACCTGATGCGCCTCCGCCGGCACCCGCTCGACGGAGCGATGCTCCTGTTCCACCCCGGCACCGGCACTTCCGTCCGCATCCAGGACCCCTCGACGCGCGAACTGCGCCGCGCCGCGCCGCGGGTGGCGATGTTCGGCATCACCAACGCCTGCAACCTGAGCTGCGGCTTCTGCTCGCGAGATCTCGGCGCGCACAGCCGCTGGACCGTGGAGGCCGCCGCCGAGGCGCTGCGCGGGCTCGCGCGCGCCGGGACGCTGGAAGTGGCGTTCGGCGGAGGCGAGCCGTTCGCGTTTCGCGGGTTCGCGGAGCTGCTCACCGAGCTGCGCGCGACCACCGAGCTCGCGCTGCACGCGACCACCAACGGCACGCTGATCGACGCGCGATCGTGGCCCCGCTATCGCGGCCGGTTCGGCCAGCTGCGCCTCTCGATCTACCCCGACAACCCGTGGCGGACCGCCGCATCCACGCTCTCCAGCGACGGCCAGCTGTGGGGCGCGAACGTGCTGGTGGACGCCGAGCGGCTCGCGACGCTGCCGGCGCTGATGGCCGAGCTCGCCGCGCGCGGGTGCCACGATCTGTCGATCCTGCGCTACGTCGGGCCCGATCCGCGGATGCACCTCGACGAACCCCAGCGGCGCGCGCTCGCGGCGATGATCGTCGATGCGCCGATCGCCTGCCGCGTCTCGGTCTGCTTCGGCGACAGCCTCGATGTGCCGCGCCTCTTCGGCGCGACCGACTGCGGCGCGGGGCTCGACTTCGTGTCGATCGGCTCGGATCAAAGGGTGAAGAGCTGCTCGTTCCAGGATCGCGATCGGCCGGGCGCGACCGCCGACGAGATCCTGCGCGCGTGGCGCGACGATCAGGCGCTGCTCTCGGCGCCCTCGCCGCGGCAGGGCTGCGCGCGCACGGCGCTCCCGCTGGCGTCCCCGCCCCCCGCCCCGCGTTTCGCGATCTGGCAGGCGTTCTCCGGCAACAACAGCGGCGAGTGCGTGATGGTCGCGAAGTTCGAGTCGCCGGCGGACGCGCGCGAATATCTCGCGAAGCTGCTGCCCGCGTTCGACCCCGACGCCGACGAGTGGCCGCCGGAGTGGAAGGCGCTGTTCGTCGAGGAGAGCGTGGCGTCGCTCGACGTCGAAGGGAGCGACTTCGCCCCGATGCCGCACGAGCTGGTGGCGATCGGACGCTCGGTCCTCGCGCTCGGCTACGACGCCGGCGACCCGTTCGCGTTGCTGCGCGCTTTGGCCTGGAAAGAAGGCGGATACGTCGTCCCGGGCGGGGTGCACGTGCACGACCCGCTCACGTTGCTGGTGGCGGTGCAGGCGCGCGACGCCGCCGAGGCGCGAGCGATCGAGGCCGCTGTCGCGCCGAACGCGTACCGCCACGGCGATCGCGTGCTGCTCGCGCGGCCGATGACGGGCAAGCAGAGGTCATCGGTCGCGGTGGCGTACGCCGGGATCGCAGCGATCATCGGCGATCGCAGCGTCGCCGCCGAGATCTGCTGGGAGCCGGTCACGCCGGAGGCGATGGTCGAGGTGCTGAAGCGCCTCGGCGACTCGATCGCGCTTCGCCCGCGGCTCGCGGTGTATTTCTGGGGCGAGGACGGCGAGGCAAAGGCGAAGGCGCTCGAGCAAAGCCTCGACGCGGATGTGACCCGGGTGGGCTCGACGCTGCTCGTCGAGGGCGTGGCGCGACGAAAGCGGCTCGCGGTGCTCGCGTATCGCCAGGGCGCAGCGGTGCGGGCCCTCGATGGCGAGCGCGTGAAGGTCAGCGGGGCCATCTGGCGCCTCGAGCCCGGGACCAAGCGGTCCTATGCGAAGCGCTGGCCGGTACCCGCGGGGCCGATCATCGCGCGGCTGCGCGCGGTGCTGCCGGCGGGGACGACGATCGAGGTCACCGAAGTGGACGAGAAGGTCGGCACGCAGATCGCGCTCGTCACCTCCGAGCCGGGGAGGGCGCTCGCGATGGTGGACGCCTACGCGACAGAAGAGGGGATCGATCAGTGGCTCGGGGTCGCCGACCTCGATCCGCTGGCGTTCACGGTGCGCCGCCTCCTCGCCGATCTCATCGCTTCTTCTTAGGCGCGAGCGCCCAGCGCATCGCCCGCTCGATCGAGGCGCGCAGGATGGGATCGGCGATCACCCCCGCCCACGCCTCGACCTCCTCCTTCGCCCCGGGCGGCAAGACCGGCGGTTCGGTCTTCTTGGGCGGATCGAAGCGGCGGCGGCGACTGAGACGTCCCTGCCTCAGGTGGATCTCGCGAACGACGATCTTCCCCAGCGCGCGATTGAGCCGCTCGATCATCTCCTCGCGCAGAAAAGACAGCTCGGTCAGCCACACCGGCTCGTCCACCATCACCGTCAAAACGCCGCCTCGCAGCGCGATCGGCTCGGCGTGCTTCACCAGCGTCGGCGGCAGCTTCTCGAACGCCGCGAACGTGCGCAGCACCAGCGCGCCGCGGCGCTGCTCGGCGCGCGAGGCACCCTCCTGCGACTCGACCAGGTGCGCGATCACGAGGCCGACGCGGGTCGGCTTGTTCTTGGCGCGGCTCATGAAATGACGCGATGTGTTACCGGGGCACGTGGTCCCGTCGGATTGACGCGACTCCGGTCCCTGTATTACCAACCCCGCCTCGAAAGATAGCCCGCGTCGAAGCGATCACGGTCACCCAACCCGGATCGATCGCTGGGGCGTAGAGCGAGGGAGCCACATGAACGACACTACGATTTTCAAATGTATTTCCTTTAGCGCGCTCGCCCTGAGCGTCGCGCTCGCGGCGGGCTGCGGAGAGACGACGACGCCAGCCGTCGTCTGCGGAGGCACCAGCAACGTCCTCTGCGCGGACGGTGAGAAGTGCGCCTTCTCCGGCGACTGCGTCGTCGGCAGCGTCTGCAACACGACCGACGATCCCTACTTCGACGCTGCGCAGCCCGACTCGGTCTGCGTCCGCCTGGTCTGCGCCGGCGCGACCGACTGCAAAGACGGCAAGGTCTGCACGCGCGAGCGCATCTGCCAGGTCCCGGCCTGCCAGGCCGACAGCGAGTGCTCCGGCGGCAACATCTGCTCCGGCGGCAAGTGCAACCCGGCCCCGAACGCGGCTGACGTCGCGTCCTGCACCGTCCTCACCCCCAGCGGCGCGATCCGCCAGGGTGCGGTGGTCAAGCTGGCCGCGGTCGCCCGCAACCAGAACGGCGTCGCGCTCCCCGGCATCCGCTTCACGTGGGCCTCGAGCGCCCCGACGGTCGTCGGTGTCACCGGCGTCGACGCGACCGGCGCTGCGATGAGCGGCTCGGCCGAGCTCACCGCGGTGGTCGCCGACAAGCCGGCGGTCACCTGTGATCGCCTGGTGCGCTTCGAGAACTTCGCCACGCTCACCGCGGGCGACGCTCGCGTGGTGCTCGTCTCCGAAGACAACGGCGCGGCCATCGACGGCGCGACCGTGACCCTCTTCAGCGGCGGCCAGCCCACCGTGGTTCAGTCCGGCGCCAACGGCGCGGCGGCGTTCCCCGGCGTCGCGGGCACCATCGAGTCGGTGACGGTCGTAAAGGCCGGCCACCAGTACGTGACGGTCATGTCCCCCGGCACCAAGGACATCTACCTGCCGATCCCGCGCAAGGCGGACGTGACCAAGGCGGGCGGCTTCCGCGGCGCGGTCGACGTCAGCCAGACCCGGAAGGGCGACCTGAAGCTCGGCATCGTGGCCACCGCGATCCCGACCAACCTGCTCAACCTCGACTTCGCGTCGATCCTCGGTGACTCGCTCCCGACCGTCATCAACGCGCCGCAGCTCGGCCTGATGAACCAGATGGTGGACCTGCCCGGTGGCATCGTGTTCGGCCTCGGCAACGAGCGCTTCACGGTGGACAAGGCCGCGGCCAACGTCCGCTGCCAGAACCTCGACCCGCCGGCGGACTCGATCGGCTGCTACGTCTCGCAGGCGCCGGAAGGCCCCGGCATCGCGTGGACCCTCGCGGGCCGCCTCAAGCTGCAGGACGTCGCCTCGATCGCCGGCAAGCTGGCCGGCGCGTTCGGCGGCGGCGCCGGCATGGACCTCCCGATCGGTGACATCCTGAGCTCGGTCCTCCCGCTGCTCCGTACGCTGCGCCACGGCATCAACGCCGGCCTGAACACCCCGGTGTTCCCGAAGGTCGACGTCGTCACCGGCATGCCCAGCACCGCCTGCATGGATCCCAACACGGTCGACTACAAGACGAAGTGCCGCGGCGACTTCAGCAAGTACGCCCCGATCACGCTGTCCGCGGCGACGCCCCTCGCGATCAACTCGGCGGTCCGCATCCCGACCCTCCCGCGCCAGGCCGATCAGACCTACGCGGACGGCGTCGTCGTCCTCTCCGCGGCGATCACCGACAGCCGCGGCCTCGTTCCGCTCGGCTTCACCGCCGGCCTCGACACCACCGCCAAGACGCAGACCGCGGACGGCAAGATCAACGGCGTCGAGAAGCCCTTCGGACAGTTCTCCGAGAAGCTCGCCGACGGCCTGGTCCCGCTGACCACCGCGGTCCCGCACTCCGGCATCGAGGGCGCCAAGCTCGCGCTGGTCGGCGTCGCGCTCGACCCGAACTCGCTCGGTGGTGACACCGGCATCCAGCTCTCGGGTCTGGTGAAGTACGTGACCTCGTTCGGCGAGCAGGCCGACTTCGGCAGCGCCGAGTTCCTCGGCTTCCCGAGCGGCACGTTCAACGCGGGCGCGGCGACGTTCAACGGGACCATCCCGGCGGGCACCGCGGTCACGCGCATCGAGGTCGGCAAGAACGAGAAGAAGTGGCTAATCTACGTCCCGGGCGGCATGAACATCGTGACCCTCCCCGACGTGGCCGGCGCGAAGATGGACATCCTCGGCGGCGCCGGGACCCCGAGCGTGTACCTGCAGCTCGTCCGCACGACGACGCCCTTCAAGGACGTCTTCGAGTTCGGCTCGGGCAAGAACCTGGACAAGGCGATCGAGCTCATCGAGGGCTTCGTCATCCAGCAGTGCACCACCGACCCGATGGCCTCCTGCAAGATCCAGTAGTCGAGCCCGCCCGAGCCGGTTGGCTTCTCTTCGCCAACCGGCTCCCCCCATCTCCGCCTCACTTCGGTTAGTCTGACGTCGCGATGAGCGACGACCGCCGTATCTTGCGCGAGCTCGGCGAGTGGCGCCCTCAAGCGATCATGCGTCGCCTGGGTCCCGCGCCCTCCGAAGGCCATCACTTCCCGTATCTGATGGTCGCGCTCGTCGTGTGCCATGGGCCCGAACGGGTGAGCGAGCTCGTGCGGCGGCTCGAGGCGGAGGGGCGCAAGGTCGCTCCGCGGCTCGCGGCGCTCGGTGCGGACGATCCGGCGTTCGCGGCGGCCGCCGAGGAGATCGCCGAGCAGCTGAAGCAGATCGGCGGGATTCGCTCGCGCGCGGCCAACGAGGCCAAGGGCGGTCTCCCGGTCGGGATGAACGGAGGCGACCTCAAGTTCCTCACCGCGCTGATCCGCGTCGTCATCACCGGCCTCGAGCTCACCAAGCGGCCCACGCCGGCTGGAATCACCCGTACCCGTCGCCTGATGGACACCAAGCCTGCGTACCTGGACGCGCTCGGCTGGGTGGGCCGTCTGACGCCGCTGGGCCGCGGAGCCGTGGCCCAGCTGACCCCGGACAGCGGCCGCGTCGTCGTGGCGTTCGTGGATGGGCGCCTGGCTTACGATCCCGTCGATGAGTGACTTACTTTCGTGAGTGTGGGGGTGTCTGTTAGCATCCGCGCGGAGTGGACCGCCTTGGAGATTACCGTCTGCGCAAGCGGCTTGCGGTCGGCGGTATGGGCGAGGTGTACCTCGGCGAGAAGGTCGGCCCCGAAGGCTTCGTCAAACCGGTCGTCCTGAAGTGCGTCCTCCCGCAGCTCGCGACCGACCGCGCCTTCGTCCAGCTCTTCCTCGACGAGGCCCGCCTCGCCGCGCTCCTCAACCACCCGAACATCGCGCAGATCTACGACTTCGGGCACGTCGACAACATCTACTACATGGCGATGGAGTACGTGCCCGGGTACACCGTCGACGATCTCCGCAGGAAGCACACGGCGATCGATAAGTGGTTCCCGATCGAGCACCTGGCGTGCGTCGCGACCCAGGTCTGCCAGGGCCTGCACTACGCCCATACGCTCTCCGATGCGCGCGGCGTGAGCCTCGGCCTCGTGCACCGCGACGTCTCGCCGCACAACATCATCGTCTCCGTCGACGGCGCCTCGAAGATCGTCGACTTCGGCATCGCCAAGGCGCGATCCGGCCTGACCCGTGTCCAGGCCAAGGGCGCGGTCGGCAAGTTCGGGTACATGAGCCCCGAGCAGTCGCGCGGTGAGACCGTCGATCCCCGCACCGACGTCTTTTCGCTCGGGGTCTGCCTCTGGGAGCTGGTGACCAACCGCCGCCTGCACGACGCGAAGATCGATCGCGCGCCGGCCTACGATCCCAAGAAGCCGATCCCCAACGTCACCGCGTACCGGCGCGACGTGCCCCGGCAGTTCGAGCGCATCCTGGAGACGGCCCTGGCGATCGATCCCAACGATCGCTACGCGACCTGCCAGGAGATGCACCTCGACATCGAGCGCTTCCTCGCGGCGATGACGCACTACGCAGGGCAGGCCGCGCTCTCGCACTACCTGAAGGAGCTCGCCGAAGGCCGCGTCGAAGCGCCGCCCGAGCAGCGCACGCAGATGGTCGAGCCCGCCGGCGCACGCCGCGCGCAGACCACCAAGCAGACAGAAAACGCGCTGATGCTCGAGGGCGCCCAGCGCTACGAGGAGGTCTTCGGTGTCGAGACCGGGCGCCAGTCGGCCAACGCCGCAGCCGTCCCGCGCGCGGTTCCTGCGTCGTGGCAGACCAAGGAGCGGCCGGCCTCGAGCGTCGCCAGCATCCCGCCCGCGCCCCACGGTGGCCGGCCCGACCTGGTCGAGCTCAAGACCGGCAAGACGCCCCCGCCGGCGACGCAGGCGCAGCCTTCGGATCGCGCGCGCGCCGATCGCCTCGCGCGCGCCGAGGCCGTCTCCGCCGGCAGCGGGCGATCGCGCGTCCCGCTCGTGATCGGCGCGATCGCCGTGATGCTCGTGACCCTCGGCGCCGCCGCCTATTACTACCAGGAGCCGCTGCTCGCGTGGGCCCGCAGCCGCGCCGCGCCGCCGCCACCCCCGGCGCCGCTCTTCACGCACTATCAGATCAGCTCGCAGCCCGAGGGCGCCACGGTGTTCGTGGACGGCACTTCGGCGAAGGGCGAGACGCCGGTGGTGCTCGATCTGAGCCCGGGCCTCGAATATCGCATCGACGTGAAGAAGGCCGGCTTCGCCACGAGGAGCGCGATCCTCAAGGCCACGGTCAGCAATCTCACGCGCGATGTGCCGTTCCGTCTCGAGCCCGCTGCGTCGCTCAAGATCTCCTCCCAGCCCGAGGGCGCGAAGGTCGAGATCAACGGCTTCGAGGTGGTCGGCGCCGTCACGCCGGTGACCCTCAACGACGTGCCCGGGACCAACGGCGTGCGCGTCACGGTCACGCTGGCGGGGCGACCGCCGAAGACGCGGATGCTCGATCTGAAAGCGGGAAAGACCACCGCCGAGAAGTTCGAGCTCGACGAAGATCACAACAAGTAGCCTCACGTTGACCGATGGCCCCACCGCCGCCGGTGGGCGATGCGAGCTGTCGATGTCGCGCCTCTCTCTTTCGATCGTGCTCTTCCTGGCCGCGTGCGGGACCGAGCCCTCCGAGCCGCCTGCCACCAGCAGCTGCGGCGTCGTCGGCGCCACCGCAGGGATGGAGTGCACCGGCCTCTCGACCTGCGGCGCGGGCGCGCAGAACTTCAAGAAGGTCACGCCCTGCGATCACTGCCTGGCGGGCGCCGACAGCCACGTCTGCGAGGCCGGCGTGTGCCGCATGTTGCCCACCGCGGTGAACGGCTACGGCACGATCAAGGCCTCGTTCTCGCTGCAGCAGGTGGGGAGCACCGCCCAGGGCCTGGCGCAGTCGGCGATCCACCCGGTGATGGCCGACGGCACGAAGGTCACCTGCGCCGCGCTGATGTCGACCTGCAGCTTCATCAACCTCGAGACGATCAACGCGCTGTCGAGCGCGGCGAACGTCGTCGCGGGCGACGTGGTCATGTCGTTCACGACGATCGATCCCGGGCCCGATCGGCTCTACTTCGCCCAGTTCACCGCCGAGACCCGCGGGCGTGGCGCGGTGCTGGCGAAAGGGTGCGTCGAGGGGCTCACGATCGCCGCGGGAGAGACCAAAGAGATCTCCGTCGATCTCGTGGCGCCTTGACACTGCCTCGGTCCGACCATAGCGTTGGCCCGCGAAAAACCCATGGGATCGCCGAATCGTCAGCGCCGCGTGCACGGTTCCAAGGCGGCGCCGTCGTCGCGACCCGCACGCCCGAGCCCCGCGCCCAAGACCAACAACAAGCCCCCGAAAGGCGATGTGAAGTCGTCGCGTCCCACAAAATCAGAACCCAAGACCGGTAAGCCGGCCAAGGCCGATCCCAAGGGCAAGGCCAAGGCGGTTCCACCCCCAAAGAAGGCCAATCCCAAGGCCAAGACCAAGGCGAAGTCAGCGCCGCCGCCCCCAAAGAAGGGCAAGGCGCCGATCCCGCCCAAAGCGAAAGCTCCGGTGAAGGCACCGAAGGTCGACCCGAAGGCGGCGAAGGCCGCGAAGGTCGATCCCAAGGCGCTGAAGAGCACCCGGCCCACGCCAGCGCCCGCGCAGCCCGTGAAGTCGGGGCTGCCGGCCAAGGTCGCCGCCGTCGGCGCCAAGGTCGCGGCGGTCGTCGCCAAGGTCGCCGCGGCCGTGAAGGGCACGCCCGCCCCCAAGGAGGCCGTCAAGGTCGCGGAGACGACCAAGTCCGGTCGGCCGGCGCCTGCGATGGCCCCCGAGGCGCCCAAGAAGCCGCTGGCACCCAAGAAGGAGCCCCCGGCGCCGAAGCCGCCCAAGGGCCGTCCCAAGCCCTCGTTCGACATGGACGAGGACGACGAGCGGCCGGCGCGCATGACCGAGCCGAAGCCGGGCCGAGGGAAGGGCGAGCGACCGCCCAAGCCCCCGCCCCGCATCCCCCCGTCGGATCAGCCCGTGGCCGTGCCGCTCACCGTGCAGTGGGCCGAGGCCAAGGACGACATCGCGTGGCACGAGGACTGGGATCTCGGCGACGACGAGATCGGCGGCCTCGATGACGAGAGCCCGTTCGGCCTGACGGACGACGCTGACGTGCCTGCGACCGGCGAAGAGGCCGAGGACGACAGCGACGGCGACGATGACGACGAAGGCGGCGACGAAGCCGAAGAGGAGGATCCTCGGCCGCGGCGGAGACGCGGAGGCGGCGGTGGCAAGAAGCCCGCAGCCCGCGAGGAGGCCCCGGCAACAGAGAAGAGGGAGGAGGGAGGAGACGGAGAGGGAGAAGAGGGCGGGGACGACGACGACGATGCGGAGGGTTCGGCCGACGAGGACGCGGGCGATGCGCCGGCCGGCGATGATGATGAGGGCCCGCGCGGCGACAGACGCCGCTCGAAGACGATCGCAAGAAAGCAGATGCTCCGGGAGCGTCGGCGCATGGTCGCGACGGGGACGCTCCCCGAGATCGACGACTTTGAGCGGCCGACGCATCGGGAGCAGTGCAGGAACGGCCCCCGGCCGTGCTTGTACGTGTCCTGCCGTTTCCATCTCTATCTGGACGTCAACCCGACCACCGGGTCGATCAAGCTGAACTTCCCGGACAAGGAAATCGGAGAGCTGGCCCACACGTGCTCGCTCGACGTCGCGGAAAAGGGAGGGATCACGCTGGAAGAGGTGGGCGACATCATGAACCTCACCCGGGAGCGCATTCGCCAGGTGGAGGTCACCGGCCTGACAAAGCTCAAGAACGGCGACGCTGCCCTCGAGACCTTCGTCGACGGCCGAGAGCTCCCGGATTGACGCCATGAAGGAGGCGACTCGCGAGCCTGCGAGTGGCGAGCCGACGATCGTGCCAGGTCGCGAAGCGAGCGTTAAGGCCACCCTTGCGCGCCATGACGCCTTGGGTGATGACTGCCCAAAATGACCGCGCCCACCCCTAGCCCGGCCAGGAGAGCCCTGATCTCGGTCACCGACAAGACCGGTGTGGTCGAGCTCGGCCGCGGCCTCGCCGCGCTCGGCTTCGAGGTGATCTCCACGGGCGGGACGCACGCGCTGCTCACACGCGAAGGCGTGGCGGCGCGCGAGGTGGCCGACGTCACGCGCTCGCCGGAGATGCTCGATGGGCGCGTGAAGACGCTCCACCCGGCGATCCACGGTGGGATCCTGGCGCGCCGTGATCTGCCCGAGCACATGCGCCAGCTCGGCGAGCGCGGCATCGGGCCGATCGACCTGGTGGTCGTGAACCTCTACGCGTTCGAGAACGCCGCCGCGAAGCCTGATTTCTCGGTGGAACAGGTGATCGAGGAGATCGACATCGGCGGGCCGACCTTGCTGCGCGCCGCCGCGAAGAACCACGCCGACGTGCTGGTGGTGGTCGACCCCGCCGACTACGCGCCGATCCTCGCCGCGCTCGGCGTCGGCGCGCCGATCCCGCTCGAGCGCCGCAGAGCGCTGGCGCTGAAGGTCTTCCAGCACACCGCCCGCTACGACGCGGCGATCTCGACGTGGCTCGCGAAGCAGGTCGCGCCGCTTCCGCCGTCGATCGGCGGTCAAGAGCCGCTGCCGGAGTCGCTGTCGCTGTCGGTCCCGCGGCACGAGGCGCTGCGATACGGCGAGAACCCGCACCAGGCCGCGGCGGTCTATCGCGACGCCGATCCGCCCCAGGCCTCCCTCGTGGGCGCCGGGCAGCTCGGCGGAAAAGAGCTCTCGTTCAACAACCTCCTCGACGCCGACAGCGCCCTCGGCCTCGCGCTCGACCTGCGATCAGTCTCGAATCGACCGGTCGCGGTCTACGTGAAGCACAACAACCCGTGCGGCGTCGCGACCCAGCCGACGCTGGCCGACGCGATCCGCGTGGCGCGCGAGGTCGATGCGGTGAGCGCGTTCGGCGCGGTGATCGCGCTGACCGCCGAGGTCGACATGGCCGCCGCCGAGGTCCTCGGCGAGACGTTCGTCGAGGTCATCGTGGCCCCGTCGTTCGCGCCCGATGCGCTGGCGTCCCTGCAAAAGAAGAAGAACTTGCGCCTCCTGGCCCTGGGCACGCTCGGTGCGCCCGAGGTGCGTGGGCTCGAGCTGCGCCGCGTGCGCGGAGGCTGGCTCGCGCAGCAGGCCGACGTTCGCGCGTCGGTGGCCGAGGAGCTGGCGGGCGCGCGCACCGTGACGCGCCGCGCGCCGACCGCCGAGGAGCTGGCCGCGCTGGCTTTCACGTGGGTGGTCGCCAAGCACGTTCGATCCAACGCCATCGTGTTCGGGCACTCCGATCGCGTCGTGGCGGTGGGCGCAGGCCAGATGAGCCGCGTCGACTCGGTCGCGCTCTGCCGCAGCAAGGGTGGCGATCGGCTCAAGGGCGCCGTCGTCGCGTCCGATGCATTTTTTCCGTTTCGTGACGGCGTCGACCTGCTGGCGGAGGCAGGGGCGACGGCGATCGTCCAGCCCGGTGGCAGCATCCGCGACGAAGAGGTCATCCGCGCCGCGGACGACCGCGAATTGGCGATGATCTTCACCGGCGTGAGACACTTCCGACATTAAGGGGCCCCAGCAGGATGAGAATCGAATGCGAAAACTGCAACGCGGCCTACACCATCGGGGATGCGCTGCTCTCCGATCAGCCGATCGGGGCACAGTGCCCGTACTGCGGACACGTCCGCATCGTTCGCCGCGGTGATCCGCCGACGCTGGCGAAGAAGCCGAGCTTGCCGACCCCCGCAGGCGGAGGATCGCCGCTCTCGATGGGGCTCGGCTCGAAGCCGCCGCCGCCGCCGCCCATGCGCGGACCGGCCCCTTCGCCGTTCGGAGGGGGCCTCCAGGGCCTCCAGCCGACGCCGCGCGCCCAGAGCAACATCGACGTCAGCGACCTCGGCGCGCCTTCCAGCGGGCCCTTCAGCGATCGCTTCGCGCCTCCTGTCGCGCCGCCGCCGCCGCCCTCGTCGGGCGGCGGCCCCGCGGCCGGTGGCGCCCGCTGCCAGGTCTGCTCCACCGAGCTCACCGACGAGTTCGACAAGGTCATCGGCCTCTGCGAGACGCACCAGCGCGAGCGGAGCGGCCAGCCCGACTTCGGCTCGTCCACCAAGGCCGCCGAGACGCGCTCGTGGCGCATCCGCGCGCTCGACGGCAGCGTCCAGGGCCCGGTCACGATGGCCGAGCTCAAGCAGGGCCTCGAGGACAACATCTACGGCGAGGAGGACGAGTTCTCCCGCGACAACGGCGATTACCAGTCGATGGACAAGTTCCACGAGCTGCGGCCGTACACCAAGGCCGAGCGCGGAGGCGGCGGCGCACGCACCGCATCGGCCGGTCAGAAGCGCAAGGACACGAGCGGCAATCGCCCCACCACGTCAAAGGGCGGCGGCCTCGGCGCCGGCACGATCCTCCTCTCCCTGATGGTCGTCGGCCTCGCGGCCGGCGGCGCGTACGTGATGATGCACCCCGAGCTCATGCAGGGCATCCTCAGCTCGTTCCCCGCGAGCGCAAAGGGCGACACCGGCCCGGTGCCCGTGAACCCGCTGAAGCGGCAGCTCGACAAGTGGCGCCTCGCCAACCCCGACGCGAGCGGCACGGCAGAGGAGCACCTCGCTTCGGCGCTCCAGCACATGCTCGAGGACACCCCGCTTGGCCACCAGCAGGCGCAAGAGGCCTTGCAGCGCGCCCTGTTGCTCGACGAAGACAACGCGATCGCGGTCGCCGCTTACGCCGAGAACCTCGTGCTCTGGCGCGGCATGATGCTCAGCGAAGAAGAGACGTCGCTGGTGGACGCGGCGACGCGGTTCGCGATCGCCACGAAGCCGGACGCCGCGGGCACGCAGCGCGGTCGCGCGGCGTACGGCGTCGGGATCGGCGATCCCAACGTCACCCGCAACTACGCCGAGAAGGCGCTCGCGCTCTCCCCGCAGGACGGCATGGCCAAGCTGTACATGGCGTCGTCGTACCTCGCGGGCAACCCGCCGCTGGCTGTGAAGGAGGCCGAAGCCGCCTCCGACGCGATGCCGAACCTGCGCCGCGCCGACCGACTGTTGGCGCGCGCCTACGCCAACGCCGGCCGCTACGCCTCTGCGATGCGGCGCCTCGACAAGCGGCTCTCGGTGGAGCCGAACAGCCTGAACACGCTGTGGCTGAAGGGTGATCTCGAGCGCGAGCTGGGCAACACGGCCGCCGCGAAGGCGCTCTACACCAGGGCGATCAACGTCGACCCGGACGACGTCGGCCCGCGCGTGGCGCTCGGCGAGATGCTCCTGGTGATGAACGATCCGCGCGGCGCCACCGAGGCGTACCGGGTCGTCGTCGAGAGCACCCGCCCAGTCCCGCCGAAGTACCGGCAGATGGCGCTCGGCGGCCTGGCCCGCGCGGAGCTCTCGTTCGGGCGCGCGCCTCGCGTGAAGGAGTACGCCGAAGCGGCGCTGAAGATCGACGCGCACGATCCGGTGGCGCTGCTGGCGATGGCCGATGTGTCGCTGAACGTCGGCTCGGCGACGACCGCGACCGAGTACGCGTCGCAGGTGCTGCAGATCAAGCCGGGCGAGCCAGCGGCGCTGGTGATCCAGGGCCGCGCGGCGCTGATGAGCAAGCGCTCCGAGGAGGGCATCGCCAAGATCGAGGAGGCCACCCAGAACGATCCGCGCGACATCATCCTCCGCGGCGTCATGTCCGGCGCATACCTCTCGCTCGGCGGTAACCTGCAGGCGTTCACGCTCATGCGGCGCGCGTCCGAGATGGATCCCACCGACCCGTCGAGCCATGGCCGTCGCGGCCTCTTCGCGCTGCCAGACTCGGCGGTGAAGGCGGCGCTCGATCGCTTCAAGGAGGCGGCCAAGGATCTCCCGGATCGCTCGGTCGCGCTCTCGTCGGCGGCGATGGTGCACTACCAGCTCGGCGAGATCGCCGAGGCCCGCACGCTCGTCGCGCAGTCGCTCGAGGAGGATGACGCCAACGTCGGCGCGCTCCTCTACGCGGCGCAGATGGCGCTCGATCGCGGCAACTACAAGGAGGCCGAGGATCTGGCCCGCCGCATGTTCCGCGTCGAGCGCGGCTCGGCGATCGGCTGGCTCACGGTCGGCCGCGCTCAGATGGGGCAGAACAAGCCCAAGGAGGCGATCGAGTCGTTCGAGACCGCGCTCCGGAGCCAGAAGGGCCTGCTGGTCGCCGAGGTCGAGCTGGCGGGCGCGCGCCTCAAGCTCGGTCAGGTGGACGACGCCAAGGCCGCGCTGCTCTCGGCGTACGGCAGGAATCCGTACCTCCTTCGCACGCGGAGGTTGATGCTCGAGGCGGGCGAATGAGTGCGCGCGCCCTCGTCATCGGCGGGGGCGGTCGAGAGCACGCGATCGTCGAGGCGCTCTCCCGCGCGGCATCCCGGCCCGAGATCCTCTGCGCGCCTGGAAATCCGGGGATCGCGCGGCTGGCCGAGACCATCGCGATCAAGACTGATCAAACCGAAAAGCTGGTCGAGCTCGCGGTGTCGCGGGCGGTTGATCTGGTGATCATCGGGCCCGAAGCGCCGCTGCTCGCCGGGCTCGCCGATGCGCTGCGCGCGCGCGGGATCGTGACCTTCGGGCCGTCGGCGGCGGCGGCCGCGCTCGAAGGGAGCAAGGCCTTCTCGAAGAGCATCATGCGCGAGGCCGGCGTGCCGACCGCCGAGAGCGAGACGTTCGAGGCCATCGAGCCGGCGATCGCCTGGGCCGCCGCGCGCGGCGGGAAGGTCGCCGTGAAGGCCGACGGGCTCGCGGGCGGCAAGGGCGTGGTGGTCGCCGACGATCTGGCGACCGCCGAAGCGGCGATCCGATCGTTCCTCGGCGGCGCGCTCGGCGACGCGGGGCGGCGGCTGGTGATCGAGGAGAAGCTGGAGGGCGAGGAGGTCTCGCTTCTGGCGATCACCGACGGGACGCGCGCGGTGCTCTTGCCCGCGGCCCAGGACCACAAGCGCGTGTTCGACGGCGATCGCGGCCCGAACACCGGCGGGATGGGCGCGTACTCACCCGCGCCGTGCCTCGCCGACGCGTCGCTGCCGGAGATCCGCGCGACGTGCATCGATCCGGTGCTGGCGGTGATGCGCGCGCGCGGGACGCCGTTCACGGGCGTCCTGTACGCCGGCCTGATGCTGACGCCGAACGGCGTGCGCGTGCTCGAATACAACGCGCGCTTCGGCGATCCAGAAACCCAGGCGATCTTGCCGCGCGTGCGGGACGATCTGTACGTGGTGCTGTACGCGGCCGCTTCGGGGCAGCTCGATCGCGCCGCGCTCGACGTCGATCCGCGCGCCGCGCTGGCGGTGGTGCTGGCGAGCGAGAACTATCCGGGCACGCCGGCGACCGGCGACGCGATCCTCGGGCTCGATAGCGCGGAGGGGCTCGTCTTCCACGCGGGCACCGAGCGGACCGTCGACGGGCGCGTGGTCACGGCGGGCGGGCGGGTGCTGGCGGTGACGGCGCTCGGCGGCGATCTGCGCGCGGCCCGCGACGCGGCGTACGCGACCGCGGCCGGCATCCGCTGGCGCGGGCAGCACTTCCGGAAGGACATCGGCGCGAGGGCCCTTTAATGCTCTTTTTGGACTTCGACGGCACGATCCTCGACGACACGCAGCGGCAGTACGCCACGTACGTCGAGCTCCTCGCGCAGCCGGACATGCGCGGCTACGCGATCCCGGAGAAGGAGTTCTGGGGGCTGCGCCGCGAGGGCAAGCCGTTGGACGACATCCTGCGGAAATCGCGGCTCTTCCCGACGAAGTTCAAGGCGTTCCAGGAGAAGTTCTCGGAGCGCCTCGAGACGCCGGAGATGCTCTCGCTCGACAAGCTGCGGGTCGGGACCGAGACCGCGCTCGGGAAGCTGTACACCAAGACGCCGATCATCCTGGTGACGCAGCGGCGCGATGCGACCGAGCTCCAGAACCAGCTCGCGCGGCTGGGCGTGAAGAAGTACTTCGCCGAGGTGCTGTCGGGCTCACCGAAGCCGGGCCGGCGGCCGACGCCCGACGATCGCTGGAAGCACAAGGCGGAGCTGGTGAAGACGCGCTACCGCATGCTGCCGACGCAAGCGCTGTTGATGGGGGACACCGAGACGGACGTGAAGGCGGCGCGGGCGCTGGGGTTCGAGGTCTGGCTCGTCGAAGGCGGGCACAGAAACAAGGATCTGCAGATCAAGGCGGATCCGGATCGGATCGAGGCGGACCTGGTGGGCGCGCTGAAACATCTGCTGCCCGGGGGACGGTGGCAGCGCTGATCTCGACACGCGGCGGATGTTACGAGCCGGGCTGGATCGTCGCGGTCGAGCTCTTGGTCTTCGTCTTCGCGCGGGGAGGCTCCACGAGCTCCCGGATCTTGAAGGGCGCGTCGATCTCCGCGTTGCGCTCTCGCGCGGCCTGTTCGAGGCGGTGGGCCATCTGACGAGGCGACTCTTCGACGCGGCCTGAGTCCCTTCCTCACCAACTCGCTGCACGTGTGCAGCCGACGATATCTGGGTGCGCTCCGAGTAAGAGCAGCAGCTTGACCAGCTCGACGTTCCGGCGCCCGATCGCCGCATAAAGGGGCGTCATCGTGTCCGGCATGGGCGCGTCGACGTTCGCGCCCGCGCGAACGAGCATCGTCAGGATTCGCGCGCGTCGTTCATCCGTCTGACTCATGTGACGAAGCGCGCTCGCTGCAGATGGATCGCGAGAAGGAAGTCCGGCTGAACGAGTGTGAGCTCCTCCTTCGAGAGGCCCGACCGCGCGATCCAGGCCGTCAGCTCCGCGTCGTTCGCGCGATCGAGATAGACGTTGCACGTCCAGGTTTCGCGCCCGCGCCTCGCGGAGCTCGGGCGTGAAATCGGGCGTCGGCCGCGAACGGAGGAGCTCCTCGACCAGGCCGAGGTGACGCTGGATCCGCTCGACGTCACCGTCGACCGGCGCAGGCAGCGAGGCGAGTAAGACGAGGGAGAGAACTGAGCATGGGCAATTGTACCCATTTCCAAGGTCCAAGGGCCGCTCGTGCGCGGCGAGGCGCGAGGGCCCTTACTTGGCGGCGGCGCGCATGAGGCGCGACACGTAGCGCGAAGCGGTCTGCCGCGTGAGGACCTTCTTCGACGCCATCGAGTAGACCTCGGCGATCGCGGCCTTCACGGTGTCGCCCTTGTTCGGGGCGTTCGAGGCGACGGCCTCGCGCGCCGTCTTGATGGCGGTGCGCATGCGCGAACGGAGCGTCTGGTTGCGGACCCGGCGCACTTCGTTCTGGCGGTTACGTTTTTCGGCGGACTTGTGCTGTGCCATGCGGAGGTGAGGGGACTATCGCCGGGTCCCTGGCTTGTCAATGCTATAAGGCCGCCGTGACGGGAGAAGCTGGGATCGACGAAGGGCGGAAGGTCATCCGCCGGGCCGGGGTGGTCGGCTTCTTCACCCTCATCTCCCGGGTCCTCGGCTTCATCCGCGACGCCCTGCAGGGCAACATCTTCGGGGTCAACGCCCTGACCGACGCCTTCGTCGTCGCCAACACCCTCTCGAACTTCCTGCGCCGGCTGGTCGGGGAGGGCGCCCTGGTCATCGCCTTCGTCCCCATCCTCTCCGAGGCGCGGACCACGGGCGGCAAGCCGGCCATGCGGGCCTTCTTCGCGGCGGTCCTCGGCCTGCTCATCCCGCTCCTCCTGGTGTTCGTGTTGCTGGGGATGATGTTCCCCGGCGCGGTGGTCGAGGTGTTCGCGCCCGG
>Ga0105047_10007364_pt1 | contig 18558 bp, 15 predicted proteins | sample MAT04_FD_78384 | JGI IMG/M metagenome (GOLD analysis project Ga0105047, IMG submission 78384) | Freshwater microbial communities from Lake Fryxell liftoff mats and glacier meltwater in Antarctica - MAT-04 (megahit assembly) | ecosystem: Environmental > Aquatic > Freshwater > Ice > Liftoff... | reverse complement strand
GCCGGGTTGATGGATTTGTTCTCGAGAACGTAGCGAATGAGCAGCCGGGCCTGGGAGACGTAGGGGGGCTGCTTCAGAAAGTACAGCGCGGCCGCTGCCGCGATGCCGGCGAGGGCGCAGGCGACGATGAGTCCCTGGTGCCGGAAAAGGGTGTAGTAAAGGTCGGCGAAGTTCATCCCCGCGGCGGGTGCGGGGGATGGGCGGGGAGGCGTCGGCGGTGTGGGATGAGCCTCTTTCATGAAAGGACGAGGCCGGAGGGGCGAGGGGAAGGGTGCAAGTTGCAGGGTGCAAGTTGCAGGGTGCAGGTCGCAGGTGGGAAGGTTCGGGGTCTGCGCGGGAAGGCAAGCCACCCGCATCCTGCAACCGGCAGTTCGCAGCGGCGGCTCCGGGGAGGCTGCCTTCTCCGCTGGGGCGTGCCTTGCGCCGCTGATTCCCAGTCGCTTTCGAGCCGAGCCGAAACCCGGCTTGCCCGCGTCGCACTGCGGGTGGCGCAGATTTCCACTCGGCCGTAGCGCCGACTGTCAGCCGGCAAGGCGTGGGGCGCGGCTGACGAACTCGCTGACAGCCAACGCCCGCGGATTGGAAATCCGCGATACGGCAGACTGGCAGTCTGCGCTACGAAGCAGCTCAGGGGAAAGGGATGGGCGGGGGGCGAAGTCATGAGAGGTGCGGGTACAGACACTCTCCCAACCTACGGAGGACAGGCAGGGGTAGCAATCGAAAGAAGGGGTTCAGGGGGCCATCGGCACGGTCGGGCGTCGGGATAAAGCGCTCAGTCCGGAAGGAGTAACGATAGCAGGGGATGGTTTCCTCGGCAGCGCCGAAGCTGAGCTTGAAGCGGCGGAGGCCTTCGTTGGCGAGGGAGGTGCGGCCGAAGTGGAGGCGCTGGAAACCCTCGACGGCGCTGCGGCGAATGACGTGGGCGAAGAGGGCGTGGTTGGGCCGGGCTCCCTGGAAGGCGAAGTCAGACGCCCCGAATTTGTAGATGAGCTGGCGGCCCAAGTGTAGAAATACCGCCCCGGCGGCGGGTTGGCCGAGGTAGGTGGCCAAGGCCACGAAGCCGGCCCCGCGAGCGATGGCATGATCAAAGAGGTTCTGAAAGAACCGGAACGGCTGAGGAGGCAGACCATGACGCTTACGGGTCTGGCAGTGGAGGCGGTAATAGGTTTGGACAGCCGCCAGAGAGGTGGCGATTTGCACCTCAACGCCAGTGGCTTCGGCTTTGCGGATGCCGCGGCGCACGCTCGCTTCAAAACCGGCTACCAAGGCGTCGGGCCCGGGGGCCAAGTTCAGGTAGTGACCATGGTAGGTGACGGAGGGGGTAACGTCGGCGAGGCCGGGGTGGGCGCCGCGAAGTTCGAGGTATTTCCAGCCCCGAAGACGCCCATGGACGAGGGCCTGCTCCAGCAGGTCGGGAACCGAAGCCCCGGTGGCCTCCAAGGCCGGGCTGAAATCCGTGAAGGGCAGGCCGACGCCGCGTTTGCCGGTCAGGGGGCTGGAGACCTCCATGAGCGGGAGGATCGCCGCGAGCTGACCTTGGCGGCGGGCGCAAAGATAAGCCGGGCGGTGGCCGTAGGTCTGGTGGAGGACACGAGCCCAAGCCGAGCCGTGAAAGAAGGAACTGCCCGGGAGCGCCTGAACCTCGTCATCCCAAGCCGGTTCGACGAGGGGATCGGCGAACCGCGCGGAGCCCTCCGCGCTGAGGGCAGCGCGGGCGGGGACGGCACGGGTCGGCAGAGCGATGGTAGGGCAAAAGGTGGGCACGCAGGGGGCAGGGCGGTCAGCGGTTCGCGATGAGGCAGGCTTTGAGTTCGGTCACAACCCGCTGAATTTGTTCGGGTTTGAGCTCGGGGAACATGGGGAGCGAGAGGAACTCGTCGGCGCAGCGCTCGGCGACGGGGAAGGAGCCACGGCCGAGACCGAGGCCGCGATAGGCCTCCTGAAGATGAATGGGGACGGGGTAATGAATGGCGCAACTGACGCCGCGCTCGGCGAGCTGCGGGAGGAGGCGGTCGCGGTTTTTCACGCGCAGGGCATAGATGTGATATACGTGGAGATTGCCGGGGGCCTCGGTGGGACGAACGACTTCCGGAACCTCCGCCAGCAATTCGTGGTAGAGATGCGCGTGGGCACGGCGGGCGGCGTTGGCGGCGTTGAGGTGCTTGAGCTTGATGCTGAGGATGGCGCCCTGGAGGCCATCCATGCGGGCGTTCCAGCCGATGAGCGAGTGGCAGTATTTCTTCGACTGTCCATGGTCACGGAGCACCTGCATGGTGGCGCGGAGGGCGGGATCGCTAGTGACGATGGCGCCGGCTTCGCCGAAAGCGCCGAGGTTCTTGCCGGGATAGAAGCTGAAGCAGCCGGTGACGCCCAGGCTGCCCGCTTTGCGGCCCTGGTATTCAGCACCGTGGGCCTGGCAGGCGTCCTCGACGACCGGGAGGTCGTGGCGACGGGCGATTTCGAGGATGGGGTCCATGTCGGCGCACTGGCCGAAGAGCTGCACGGGGATGATGGCACGGGTATTCGGGGTGACGGCGGCCGCCAATTTCGACGGGTCCATCAGGTAAGTGGACTCGTCAATGTCCACAAAGACCGGTTTCGCGCCGCAATAGCTGATGGCCTCGGCGGTGGCCATGAAGCTGTTCGGAATCGTGATGACTTCATGCCCAGGACCGACACCGAGGGCGAGCAGGCTGAGCCACAGGGCGTCGGTGCCATTGCCGACCCCGATGGCACTGGCAGTGCCGCAGAAGGCGGCGAATTCCTCCTCGAACTTCGCGACGAAGGGGCCGCCGGCGAAGGCGCTGCGCTCGACGACCTGGCGGAAGGCCGCGGTGAATTCGGCCATCAGCGGCTCATGGTGGGCGCGCAGATCGAGAAACGGAACCTGCGTGAGGGTATTCATGGTTGGGCGTGGCTGGCTTCGAGGCGGCTGGGGTGGGAGCAGGCAGGCTCAGGCCGGACATGATTCACGGCGGGCGGGCGAGGCTCCGGCAGGCGGGCAGGGGCGGGGATTCGGCGGAGCACCCGGGCGGGGTTGCCGGCGACCACCGCTCCGGCGGGAACATCCTTGGTGACCACACTGCCAGCGCCGACGATGGCGCGTGCGCCGATGGTCACGCCGCAGAGGATGGTGGCGCCGGAGCCGATGGAGGCGCCACGCTGGACGAGGGTGGGCACGCAAGGCCAATCGGCCTCGGTCTGCAACTGGCCACCCTCGTTGGTGGCACGGGGGAAGCGGTCGTTGATGAAAGTTACATTGTGGCCCACAAAGACTTCGTCCTCGAGGGTGACGCCCTCGCAGATGAACGTGTGGCTGGAAATCTTGCAGCGGTTGCCGATGCGCGCGCCCTTTTGGATTTCGACGAAGGTGCCGACCTTGACGTCGTCGGCCAACTCGCAGCCGTAGAGGTTGGTGAAGGCGTAGATCTTCACCCGCTCGCCCAGCTTCACGTCCGGGGCGATACGCTGGAAGGAGTTATTGGCGGGATTCATGCCGGCACAGGGAGGGTGGCGGTGGACGGCACCGTGGCCGGCGACAGCCGCGGCAGTGAAAGCGCGGGTTCCGCTTGACGCAACGGGACAGCGCCACGCCGCTGAAGGGAGGCGGAGGCGGCCTCGAGCACTTCGACGACCGCCAGGCCCTTGCGGCCATCCGTGATGGGCACCCGCCCGTCGTGGATGCAATCAACGAAGTGCTGGGTCTCCAGCTTGAGGGGTTCCTCCTGCTTGATGCAGGGGATGTAGGCGTCGCCGTAATGGTAGGCGTAGGTGAACTCGGCGAAGGTATCGTAATGGGGCGGCACCTCGACGCGGGTGTCGAAGATCTTGAGTTTCTCGAGCGGCTCGTTGTCGTCATAGACGATCATGCGACGGGTGCCGACGACGGTCATTTCACGCACCTTGCGGGGGTCGAGCCAACTGCTGTGAATCATGGCGCAGCGGTTCTTTTTGAAGCTGAGGTAGAGGTTGGTAACATCCTCGATGCCGTCGGTGACATGGCACGCGCCGGTGCAGGTCACGGAATTCGGCACGCTTTCGAGGAGGTGAAGGATGATGGAGATGTCGTGCGGGGCGAGATCCCAGGTGACGTTGATGTCCTTTTGGTAGAGGCCCAAGTTGAGGCGGCGCGCGCAGATGTATTGGATTTCGCCGATGTCCCCGCGGTCGATGATCTCCTTCATTTTGCGCACCGGCGAAGAGAAGAGGAAGGTGTGGCCGACCATGAGGACGAGCCCCTGCTGGTGGGCGAGGTCCACCAGTTCCTGACATTCGGCGGTGGAGCGGGCCATGGGTTTCTCGATAAAGACGTGCTTGCCGGCCAGAAGGGCGGCCTTGGCCATCTGGTAGTGGAAACGCACGGGCGTGGCGATGACGACAGCGTCGAGGCCCGCGCCGTTGAGCATTTGATCGAAGTCGGTGGTGCCCTCCAACTCCGGGTAGAGTTTGCGCATGTGCGCGAGGCGCTGCTCGCTGGCATCACAAACCAATTTGAGCTGGCAATTGACCGACTGCCGAAAATTGCGAACCAAGTTGGGGCCCCAATAACCGCACCCAACCACACCGACGCTTACTGGTTGCTTCATTCTGCTAATCCTTCATTCGTTCTGATGGCTGCCGTCGAGGGGTAAAAGTCCGTCCGATCCTGACTGCGACGGCGCAGGGCCTGGACTTGTGCCAACACGGCCGGGAGGGTTTTCGCGAGAATTTGGAGATCCAGCCAGACGGAGGCCGTTTCGGCGTATTGAATGTCCAATTCGATCATCTCGTTAAAGGTGGTCTGGTTCTTGCCGCTGACCTGCCAAAGGCCGGTGAGCCCGGGGACGGCCTCGAAGCGCCGCTTCTGCCAGGGCTCGTAGGCTTCGTACTCGTATGGCAAGCACGGCCGGGGGCCGACCAGCCGCATCTCGCCCCGGAGCACGTTGAGAAGCTGGGGCAGTTCATCCACGCCGCTGGCGCGCAGCACGCGGCCGAGCGGAATCAAGCGGGTATCCTGGTGGTCCAGCTTGGTCATGGGGGCGTCGGAGCGCATGAATTGGCGGGCGTATTTCTCATGGGCGGCCTGCTCGGCGTCCACGCGCATGGTGCGGAACTTGAAGAGGGTGAAGCGGGAGCCGCCCAAGCCGACCCGCTCCTGCCGAAAGAACACCGGGCCGGGGGAAACGAGCTTGATGAACAGGGCCAGCAGCAACCCGACGGGCAGCACGACCGGGAACAGGAACAAGAGGCCCAGCAAATCCAAAGCGCGCAGCGCGCCCTGAGGCATGGCCGCTTTGGACTCCTCGGCAGACTCCAACGAGGCGGCGCAAACAGAGCCGGTCCGCGCCGTGCGCCGCCCGAACTTGTCGTCCGCCATCTGCCGCTTTCGGCCGTTGATCCTGCAATTAGTATGATTAGTATGGTGTGCCATCTTCAGTTTACTGACTCTTGGTTCTCCCCCGAGACGCGTCCCCGGTCCCGGAGTCTCCGACAGAAGCCCGAGACACTTTCGTGCTCTGGTCCCCGTGCGGGCGGGGAGAGCTTCGCAGTTCTTTCACCGGGCTACTATACTTTGGCATAGTACTTTTCGCTAGGGAAAATCCCTACCCGCTGGGAATCGGCAGCGCGTATGCATGAAGGCCCCGGAGCGCGGGCGTCACGCCCGCTTTGGTCGTGCTAGGTCAACCGCCGTTGGCAAAGGGGCAATCCGCTGGAACTTCGGTCGTCCCAAGCGGGCGGGACGCCCGCGCTCCGGCAGCCAAGGCCCCTTCATGAATACGCGCTGGGGAATCGGGCTAGCCATCTGGAATGCGACTACCTGATGGCACGGCGCGCACCCAGGCCCGCCGCCAAAGTAAAGACCGCGCTGCCCCGGCTGCGGACGCGAGGTCGGGAGTCGGCGGTGGAACCGGAAGCCCTGGAGCAAGCTCGCGACCGGGACCGCGGTGGCGCTGGTGGAGGAGACGACTCCGACCAGGACGGAGTCCGCCGCGTCAATTGCTCCGCGGCCTGGGCTGGGCGGAATCGCCGTGGACCCAACGGAATGCGCTGCTCAGCAACTCGTCAGCGCTGCGGAGTCTGAGCTTGGTCTTGATGTGTTCGCGATGGGCCGTGATCGTTCCCATACTGAGGCCGAGTTTTCCAGCAATCGCGCGCGTACCCAGTCCGTTGCCCAGCATTTCGAAAACCTCCAATTCCCGGTCGCTCAGGATATTGATGCCCCGGCGTGCTGACTGGGGCGCGCGCGGGTGTGCGACAATCCCGGGCGAGACGGTGGCCCCGACAAAGCGTTTGCCTTCCATCACCGCACGGATCGCCTCCACCACCTTCCGCCCGCCCTCTTCCTTGGTCAGGTAGCCGTCCGCACCCGCGTGCAAGGCGCGCTCCACGTGGATGGTCTCAGCGTTCATGGTATAAACCAGTAACTTGACCGGAAGGCGTTGCGCGCGGAGTTGCTTGATCAAGTCGAGTCCACTGCCGATGCGGAGGGCCAGATCCACCAGCACCACGTCCGGCTTGAGCGTCAGAATTTGCTGCAAGGCAATGGGGGCGCTTTCCGCCTCGCCGCACACGATCACCCCCTCCAGGTCGAAGAGGAGTCGCAGACCCTCACGGACAATGGGATGGTCATCCACCACAAATACACGGATCGGGGAGGGTGGGAGGGGCATGATCAGGGGGGAGTGGAAACCGGGTTGCCGGAGAAGGGTGGCACAGGCAGGCGACAGGCGACGCGCGTGCCTCCCGCCCGGCGGTTTTCGACGGTGAGCTGAGCGCTCATGAGGTCTGCCCGGTAGCGCATGGTACGCAGGCCCATGCCCTGGTTGGCAGACATTGAGGCGGGCAGCCCCGACCCATCATCGCGAATTTCGAGCGCGAGGTGGCCCTTCAGTTTGAGGAGGCTGATGCTGATGTGGCGAGCCTTCCCGTGCCGGACGGCGTTCGTCACCGCCTCCTCGACGATGCGGAACAAGTGGGTGGCGACGAGGAAGTCGCTGACCTCGAGGTTTCTGCTGGCATGGAATTGGCAGGCGATCTGGAAACGCTGGGCGGCGGCGGCGGCGAACTCCCGCAAGCCGTTGACCAATCCAGACGCATCCAACGCCACCGGGCAGAGGTTTTGAGCCAGGGATCGGGTCTGCGCAATCACCTCGTTGATCGTGTTCACGACCTTCTCGGCGACAGCCGCGTCGGGGTTGGCGGCGGTGGTGAGTTTTAGAAACAGCACCGTGCTCAGAATACTGGCGCCCGTTAACTGCCCCCCCAACGAGTCGTGCAAGTCCCTCCCCAAGCGCTGTCGTTCCCGTTCTGCAGTTTCCACCAATTCCTTGTGCAACTGCCGGCGCTCGGTGATGTCGGTACCCACGCTGAGGATCTCGACCACCTTGCCGCGTTCATCCCGGATTGCCTGGTTGCACCACGCCACCCACAAGCGACGACCATCCTGGCAGAGGGCCTCGCTCACGCTCCGCGCGAACGCCTCCGGCTGCGCGCTGATCTGGCTGATGAGCCAGCGCATGTCGCGGCCGTTGCTCTCCGTTTCCGGGACGAGGGTGCCCACGAGATGGCGGCCAACAATGGACGGCTGATCAAAGCCGAAACACTTCAGCCCAAACTCGTTCAGGAAGGTGATCAAGCCGTCGCGATTCCAGCGGAGGATGATGCTGTTGGCATTTTCGACCAGTTCACGGTATTCCTCCTGGGTTCGCCGCAAGGCCTGCTCGACACTCCGGCGCTGGGTGATGTCTTCGACGACCGAGATGAGCCAAAGCAGCCCCCCATGGTCGTCGCGGACGGCGGACGTCGTAGAAACCGCCCAGACCAGTTCCCCATCCCGACGGACGTAGCGTTTTTGGCGCTGATACTGCGTGCGCGAGCCAGCCTGCAACTCGCCGAATAACCGCCGGCCCTCGGCGAGGTCGTCCGGGTGGGTCACCCCCTTCACCCCGCGGGCGAGTAATTCCGCCTCCGAATAGCCGGTCATGTGTTGGTAGGCTTGATTGACCAACAGGTAGTGCCCGCGGGCATCGTGCAGCGCGATGCCAATGGGCGCCGATTCAAAGAGGTTGCGAAACCGCTGCTCGCTGGTGCGGAGAGCGGTGTTGGCAGTCTGCAATTCCAGGGTGCGTTCCCGCACGCACAGTTCCAGCGAGTCGTGCGCCTCACGCAGCCGCTGTTCCGCGGATTTCTGCTGCGTGATATCCTGGACGATGACATTGAGTCCCACCCCGCCGACACGGGGCAAATTCACCGGCGACCACTGGGTGGCCCAAGTGCGGATTCCGCCCGTCTGGGCCAAGTTCTGGCCAGTGACCTCGACGTCCAGCAGCGGCCGCCCGGTGGCGGTAATCTGGCGGAGCGCCGCCTCGGCAGCGTTGGCCAGCAGCGGCAACATTTCCCGCATGGTGCGCCCAAGGAGCTCCGCTACAGGCACCCCGCTCATCGCCGCCAGCGCCTCGTTCGCCCGGACGATCCGCAGTTGCGCATCCAGCAGACACAAGCCCAGCGGCGCGGTGTGATAAATCGCGTCGATCTGCGTCAGTTGCTCGCGCTGCGTCTCCTCGGCCCGCTTGCTCGCCGTGATGTCCACGGAGAACCACACCAGTGCGCTGACCCTCCCTGCCGCATCCTTTACGGGAAAGATGTGGTTGTCCAGCACCGCATCGTTGGCTGCGTCTTCAAAACGAAGCGGTCGGCCTGAACGGATCACTTCCTGCGCCCAGGTTCTTTGCCGTTGGGCGAGCTCGGCGGGGTGCAGGGAATAGAAGTTCTCTCCCACCAATTCAACGAGGGCCTCCCGCAGCCGCTGGGCCATGGCGGGATTGACGGTGAGGATGGTTCCTTCCCGGTCCATCAGCAGGAGCGGTTCCGTGATGGCGTTCACCAGCGCGGTAGCCAGACGCTCGCTCGCACCGAGTTCCGCTTCGGCGCGCTTGCGCTCGTTGATGCCCACCACCACCGCCCGGCATTCCTTGCCATCGGCGGAAGCCTTGGCCCTGATCTGCACAAACCAGGGCTGGTGGTCGGCTCGCTCGAGGGCGACTTCGCAGAGCTGTTCCTCGCGGCTCTCAAAGGCCCGCTTGAGGCAGGCGTTGAAGGCCGGTCGGTCGGTCGCGCCCACGAAAACCCCGAACCGTCGTTGCAGCAATCGGGAGCGTTCGATCCCCAGCAGGCTGGCACAGGCCAGGGTGGCACCGCAAATGATGCCCTCGCGGTCAAGGGTCAGGTAAACGACCGGGGCGAAATCGTAGAGGTCGGTGTACTTCTCCAGCAACGCTTCCAGCTTGTGCCTGGCTTCCGTGAGCTCCGCATTCTGCAGTTCCAATTCAACCTGATGCACCTGCAACTCGTGGAGCAACCTCCGGGGATCGGCCATGGACGGCTGTTCCTCCACCCCTGCCCCTTGGGATCCCAATGGCCCTTGCAGCCGGGCTTCGGCCCGATGGCGCAGGTGGCGATGGTCAGGCGAGGTCGGCGAGTTTTGGCCTTGGGCGAGCCCTTTTTTCATGTGCTCTGAATGTTCAGGCAGTCCGTCAGCGATCTCCTTGCGGCGTTAGGCATGGCACATTTGATGATTGGCTGAAGGCCTGGGTTGGCAAGCGGAACGTGGCCGCTAGCCCGGATAAATCACAAACTTTCCAGCGCCTCCGCCTGCCAGCGGCTCGTAGCGCAGGTTTCCAACCTGCCGTATCGCCGACTGCCAGTCGGCAGACGGTCGAAGCCGGTGCGACGCCGCGCAGGTTGGAAACCTGCGATACGGCAGATTGGAAATCTGCGCTACGCCTAAAAGCCTTCATCAGCTTGTGATTTATCCGGGCTAGGGGCCTCCCGCGGGGGTTACGGTCGGGCCTACCGGGTAGCCGCCGCCCACTTTGCTGCCGTAATTGTAGCCGACCGAGTAAACGAATTGGGAAAGGGCACCCTCCAGCAGAAGCGCCAATTTCCGATATGGGACAAAGGATACATACACGATGTCCCCCTGCTCCAGCGCGATGTCGGCGAGCTTCCCCTTCCGAATCTCACCGTAGTCCACGAGCGCGACTCGCGGGTCCACGAGGGAACCGCGGATGATGGCCACCTTCGAGCCTTGGGCGTAGGGCAGCGTGCCCCCGCAACTGGCGATGGCCGCAAACAGCGACAACCGATCGGAATAAGGGATGATGCTCGGCTGGGGCACCGCGCCCAGCACGTACACATTACGCGCGGTGTCCGACTGGAGGAAAACGAAGTCGTCGGGCTGGAGGTAGAGGTTCTGGGACAAGTCGCCCTGCGCCAGCAACCGATGGAAGTCCACTTGGACCCGCTGGCCGTCGCGGAGCAGAAAACTGCGCCGTAGATCGGGAACGCCTGTCAGCGAGCCGGGCGCCTGAATGATGCCGCCCGCCGTGGAGACGGCCTCAATCAGGGGCATGGAAGCCGCGAGGGAATAGTCCCCCGGTTTCTGCACGGCTCCCAAGATCCAGACCCGCTGGCTTTCCACGGTTCGGAGCGTCACGGCCACCTCCGGCTTGGTACGCATTATTTTGCCGAGTTGCGCGGCGAGCAGATCCCTCGTTTCAGCCAAGGTAAGTCCCCAGACGAAAACGCCCGGCAACAGGCTGTAGTAGATCTTGCCATCTGGCCCCACCGTGGCGTTGGCGCGGGAAGAGGCTTCCCCCAGCACCTCGATCTCGAGGCCATCGCCAGGCCCCAGGCGGAAGGAATTGGTGGCCGGCTGGAGCCATTCCGGCCGGATCGGGTTCGTCTGTTCGACGGCGCTGAACGCCGCGGGCGGCAAATGCGTGGCGGCGCCATTTGCTCTGGGCGGCAAAGTCATGACCGGCCCGTTGGTCCGCTCGTAGGGAAGGTAGGCCGACCAGCGCTCCGTCCGGGGGCCGTCGCTTTTGCAGCCAACCAGGAGCGGCAGCCAGCAGAGGCAGAGCAGGAAGGCAAGCCACGGGCGCGTGCAAAGCGCTTTAAAAACCGCGTGCGCGCCGCCGGGGGAAGCAACCCTCGCCAAACCTCGGGGGTGAACTGCCGCCGTGAACCCGGTAGGGCGGTGCTGTCGCGTCGCCTGGTAGTTCGGGCTGAGCGGCAACTCAGCCCTACCGCTCCTCAAGGCCGATTCCTGGGGAGGTTCAAGCCCCAAAGCAAGCGGAGCCTCCTCCTGCCGACGGCTGAAGTCTTGTAAGTGGCTCACGAGCATCAGTAGGGCAGATTCGGGATGATGCGGCTCTGGGTGAAACCCCAGATCATGCCGTTGACGAAGGAAGTGACCGCCTGCTCGGCCAGTTCTTCGACCTTGGCGAAGGGCCTCAAGGACACGTAAACGATGTCCTTGTTCTGGAGCGGGAAGTCCTTTTCCCGGGCCGCGAGAATCGCGCTCGCATCCACCACAATCCTTTGCGGTGCCGTGAGCGAGCCCCGCACGACGAGCACTTTCGACCGGTAGGCTCGCTCCGCGAAACCGCCGCGCGAAACAATGGCACCGATCGTCGTCATGTTCTGGGCATAGGGCACAACCCCGGGCGAGGTCACGGCGCCCACCACATACACTTCCTGCACGTCAAGCGGGGGAAAATACAGGTAGTCGCCGGGAGCCAGCGCATGGTTCTGAGTCAAATCCCCCCGCAACAAGAGGGCTTCGAAATCAACGGGCACCCGGTTGGTGGCGCCGCCGGCCTGGGCGCGCACGAGGAAACTGCGGCCGAGGTCCGCTTGCACCAGGGCGTTGCGATGCTGGTAACTGGTAACGAAACCACCGGCCCGGGCGATGGCTTCGAGGATATGCACCGGACGGCTGAGCGAATACGAGCCCAACTGCTGCACGCTGCCCAGGATGTAGTATTTCTTGGAATTGAAGGCGACCGGGGTGATAACCACGCGCGGGGCCAGATGATACTTGGCCAGCACGGCTTCCAGTTGCCCCCGTAGTTCGTCAATCGCCAGGCCAGCCGCCATCACGTCCCGGGCTTCCAGGTAGTTCAGCCGGCCATCCGGGCCAACGACCAGCGCGCTGCGCAAGGAATTGGCCTGGTCGTAGAGGCTGATATCAAGCACGTCGCCGGGGCCGAGGGTGAGGCGCTTTTGCCAATCTGCCAGCGTTGCGGCCCGCGTGGACGAGGACTCGGCTGGCCTGGCAGGCGCCGGGGCGAACGCCGGCACCTCGCCCGCCTGAGCACCCAGCAATCCGGCAATTGAGGTCAGCAACAGGGCGGCGGCCAACCACGGGCGAAATCGCCGTGCGCTACCCGCGTTGGCCGCGTGGTTGAGCACTGCCCCCACCAGACGGCTTCGGGCATGACGGAGCAGTTGGAGGTGGGAACGGGTTTCTAAGGCGTCAGCCATATCGCTTTGTGACAACCGTATTAGATGGGGAATTCCCTGAGCAAGCAGAATCGCCCCGACAGCAGAATCGCTTCCTTGACGGACTCCGGGGGCAGGTCCACCAGAAGCAGGAGCCGGTCCACGCTCCGGCATTGTTCCAGCATACCCTCCCATTGGTGACAGCGCTCCAGCGTCCACTGCCACTGCGGGAGCTGGTGCGTGCCCGTCCGCTCGGCGAGCTGCTGGGGGCTCGCGGGTTCCAAAAGCATGGGTAGAGCTGCGCGGGACTCGCTTGAGCTTTTTTCCAAACTGTCGGAGCTGACGCAAGGAGGCGCTGGCTGCCGTGCAATTTGAGCCGCCTCACGTTGGTTCCTACAGGAAGCTAAGCCGTAGCGATGCAGACACGAACTTGGCCGGCGGCCAGGCCAGCCGCGTGGGACAGGCGGCGCGCCTGTCTCCATCATCACTTCCGTGGGTCACTGAATGGTGGCTGCTGTCCTGAGGCGGGGAACTTGGAAAACAACCGGTCCCCACGTAGTCAGGGACAGGCGCGACGCCTGTCCCACTGCATGGATACGGCTAAGACAAAGAGCGGCGACAAATCACCTCAGTCCAAACGGCGGCCCGGGGCGGGCACGGTCCCCAGCGGGCGCAGCTTGCCGCTACCACCACGTCCCAGAGGGACGAAACGTGAATAGCCGTGGGCGGCAGCCCACGGTGAGCGACGCCAGGCGGGTTCGCCCCCGGCGGGGCCGAAGGCTCCCTGGCTGCGATCCGCAAGTGCGACTTGCGGCGATTCACGTTGGGCCGCTTCGAAGCCGGGAGTGGGCGGTACCGGCTAGCTGCGCCCGTCCCCAGGCGGCTGGCTGTCCTCCCGGGCGGGACTGGCTGGGACTGGCTCGACCCACACGTCCACGACCATGGTGGCGCGCATTCCTGGGCGCCACTGGATGAGGCGTTCCTGTGCCTGGGTGGTTGAGACTGGCGGCAGGGATGCCGCCGTCACCAGCAGGTTGGGAAACCTGCGCTACGCGATCTGCGCCACGCGCGGCGCTCCGCCGGGGCCGGCTCACGTCAATTCAACCTGGCTGGCCTCCAGCTTCACGGCAGCCGCCTGGCCGATGAAGTCCAACCGCAACCGCACCGGTCCATGCCGCTGCGTTGCTCGACCCAGCCCTCCCGGCCCCGGAGCGGGCCGGATTTGATCTTCACCCGCATGCCCTCGCCGATGGTGGGGGCCAGCCGGAATTCCAGGTCGGTTCCCAGCGCCTCCAGGATCTCGCCCAACTGCTTCTGGAACAGCTCCTGGTCAAACCCCTCCAGCAGGTTGGCCACGTGATCGCTCTGGTACACCTTGGCCCGCTGCTCCAGGCCCAGGCGCAGGAACAGGTACCCGGGAAAGAGCGATTTCTGGAAGACCACCGTCTTGCCCCGGTATTGGTGGGCGGAGCGGTCGAGCGGCATCGTTACCGCAAAGCCCTCGCGCTGACAGTAATCCGCCAGTTTCTTCTCCCGACGCGGCTTCGTGTGCGCCACAAACCAAGGCAACCGGCTCGTCCGCCTTGAAGCCGCCAGCATGGGACGATGCGTCAAGGCGGGTGTATCGGACGGGGACGGTTGCCTGCACCGCGAAGCGCCCCGCCGATTCGGGGACGCCCCCCGGAAAGAAGCCAAAGATAAACTGACCGGGGCCGGCCGGGGGCTGGTCGCTATTTCGAGGGGATTCCAGAATCCCCGACGCTGGTCATCAGCAGGTTGGGATGGTCCGCTTGCGCGCATCATGCAACTGCGGAGTTGCGCGGTCGGGGATGCTTGGGGGCTACCAACACGGCGCACGCAGCCCACCAGTCCAAGCGAGCCTGCCCAGTGTGCGACGCGCCGCGGAGGGCCGGCAACCCCGACCTACGGAGCGCGCTGGGGAAGGGCCAGCAGCCGGGCTTTGGTGGTTTCGGGGAGAGCGGACTGGGCAAGCCAAACCCGCGCAGCGGCGGCATCGCTCGCCATCCACTGCTCGCCCACCGCCTCCAGTTGGCGTTGGCGCAGCGTCGCGTCGCTGATTTCGGCCGCCCATTCGGCCGCCAAATCGGGCGCCAGGAGCGTGAGCTTGTTCACGTAGGACGCCACCGCCACGTCGTGAGTGTCCCCTGCGGCCAAGGTGCTCACCCACTTGCCGGCCTGCCCCACATCTTGATCCGCCCAGAGGCTCACCAAATTCCCCACGGCCGCATCCCGCAACGACCCCGCTGGAAAACCCACCACCCACGCCGCCGCCTCTTCTGGCTTGCTCTGCACCCACCGCTGTACAATGCCCACCACTGCGTCATCCTGCTGCCGGCCCGGCGCCAGTGACGTCACCGCCAGATCCGCCGCCGCAACGGGATCCTTTGCGCCCCAGGCCGTGGCAATGCCCGCCAGCGCGCGTTCGCGCAAGGCCGCGTCTGGAATTTGAGCGGCCCATTCCGCTGCCGCCTCCGGTGCACTGGATGCCCACTGCTTGGCGGTGTGTTCGATCAAATCGTCCCGCGCTTCGCTGGCCGGCCAGTCGATGGCCAGCTTCAACGCTTCGATTGGTTGGGACCGCGCCACTTCGTAGGCGACCTTGATCAAACCACCCTGCCGTTCCTCATCGGCCGGCAATCGCCGCAACCACTCGACCGCCTCCGACAGGTTTCGGTTGGCCCAGACAATGGCCACACTGTTGATGGCCTCCTGACGGGAGTCGCCGGTCGCTTTCTGGCTGACCCAGTCCGCCGCCGCGCGGGGATCGTTCTCCGCCCAACGGCGGACCAGCCGCAGCTTCAAATCGCGGTTGGTTGCCGAGCCGCTCCATCCGTCGAGGAAATCCACCGAGTCTGCGAGGTTCGTGATCGTCATCCCCCCGGCCAGACTCGCCAGCTTCCGCTCCCGTTCCAACACATTCAACTCGGATTGGATCGGCTGCCGAGCAGCGGCCAGGTCGCGAAGGAAGGAAGGGTTCGGGGACTCAGCGGCCGCCGCCTTCGATGCGTTATCCCCAAGCTGTTCGCGACCGGCATCGGCAGAGGCGTGCAGCGGATGCAGCGGCAGAGAGGCGGCAGGTTCCCGGACCATCGCAGGGCCACCAAAGCGCCAGACAGCGCTGGCGAGAACAAGCGATACGCCCGTGCCTGCGAGGATCCTGACCAACATCTTCTGACGCGCTTTCATTGAATCAGGCGGCCTCCGTCCGGGACGAAGGCCGCCGTTGAATACTCAGCTACTTGTGGTTCACGGCGTCGCCGTCACGCTCTCGATTGTCGCGGTGCATAAGAGGCCCTCTTGATGACTGGTGACTCCCAGCCCGATATAGATGCTTGACCCCATTGTGATCGTCTGCGATCCGATGGTGGTCCACGTGGTTCCGGTCGAGGACCGGTAGGCGGTGAACGTGCTTCCGCTGCGCACCACCTTCACCCAATACGGAGCGGCCAGGCCGGTGGTGTTGACGTTCCCGCTGGTCCCGGCGCTGGCGTTGCGGTATTGGAAGGCCACCCCGTTCGCCGGCGTCACGAACACCGAGGCGTGCCTGGAGTCGGCGTTGAGCGTCTCACGGATCATCACGCCGGCCTTGGCCCACGGATCGGTGTTTTGCACGCCGCTCACCTTCGCCACGATGGCGCAATCGCCACTGGCCGATTGGTACACATAGCGGAAGGCATCGACAGTGCCCCAGATGTCCTTGCCAGATCCGGTGGTGGTGAACTTGCCGCTGGTGCAATTGGCCCCTCCCACCGCGACCACGCCCCCAATGTCTCTCGTCTGCCAGGGGCTCGGCAAAGCTGCCACCGGGATTGCGCTCACCTCATCAGAGTCAGTTTCAACCACGCCGCTCTTCATCGCGGAGACGACGTAATAATAAGGTGTCCCATTGACCAGCGACTTGTCGGTGTAACTCGTGCCGGTCAAATTGGCCAGTGCCGTGTAAGGACCGTTGGGCGTGAGCGACCGGCACACCTTGTAACTGGTCGCCTCTCTGCTCGCTTGCCAGGACAAAGCGACCTGGGTGGCTCCTGGAGTCGCGTTCACGGTCAAGGCCCGGGCGCATTCCGTATCGCCGCAGTGCCCTGGACCGGTGACGCCGTTGTTGTAATTGTCCAGCGCCGAATGCCAGACCAGCACTGAGTTTTTTTCCGTGGTGCTGAGGGAACTCCAATCCAGGTAATCGTGCGTGGCAAGGAACGCATCCGCACTGGAGATGGTCGCACTCACCGCGCTCAGGCTGGCGCCGTGGAGTCCATTGAGTTTCGCTGCGAGCAGTTGGGCGTAGAGTTTGGTGATGCCGTTGGCCGGGGCGCCATAGACGTGTTGCCCCAACACATCAACCCCGATCGCCTGGCTCGAAACGACGAGCGTCTTGGTGCCACCGGACGTGCCGAGGTAGCTCGGCAGCGGCGTGATGGACGACGGATGGTTCTTGTAATATCCGATGGTCAACGTGCAACCGCCCTGGTTGCAGGCTACGGCGGTCGAAACCGACGCCGTCTTTGTGACGTTGGCCAGGCTTCCCGGCGGGTCACCGATGGCCGTCGCCGTGTTCACCAGCGGGTTGGGATCGCTCGATTTCACGACGTAGGTTTTGGTGAACACGAAGCCCTGGCCCGGCGCCACGGGCGTTTGATGGAAGACCTGCCCGCCCAACAGCGGATCGTCCACGCGCAGACCGCCATAAACGCAGGTGTTGCCGGTATTCGTGACGTAGAAGGTGTAGGTGATGGTGTCCCCGCAGTTGGCGCTCGCCGGACCCGTCATGACCAAGTTCACACTCGCGGCCGTGCCGGTGTAGCCAAAGTTCACCCCGGTCAAATTCTGGCAGGATGTCAGATTCACCGTCTGCTGATGATTGCAGCCAGCCGGCGCCGTCAGGGTGTAGTTGGCCGCCGGCGTCACCACGACGGTATAGGTTCCCGCCGCACGGCTGTTGAAGCAGTAGCCACCGTTCACATCGGTGATGGCCGATCCCACCACCGTGCCGCTGCTGTTCTTGAGTTTCACAGTCCAGCCGGCGAGACCCGATTCGCCCGTCAGGATACCATCAGCATCGCAATCACGGAGCACCGATCCACAAATGCTGCCCACGCACGGACTCGCGATGGCGATCGAGCATCCACCCGTTCCCGAGGTCGCCGTCGCACCGAGGGCGTCGGTCACCTTGGCGGTGAAATTGAAGGAACCGACCGCCGTCGGTATTCCGGAGATGACACCCGAGTTCGGGTTCAGCGTCAGCCCAGGAGGCAGGCTTCCGGTCAAGATGGAGTACGTGTAGGGCGCCGTGCCACCGCTGGCCACCAGTGCCGACGAGTAGGCGACACTCACCTGACCGGTGACCGCGCTCACGCAAGCCAAACTCAACGGCTGGCATTCGCGCTTGCAGATATTCAACAGCGAAATCTTGAATTGATCTTCCGCCGTGGTGTCGCTCAACCAGGCCGCGATCACCACCGCGTTGCCCATCACCTGGCCGGCGTTCAAATCAGCCCAGCGGGTGGTGGTAAGGGCGGTCAGGTTCTCTTCCGTGTAGCCGAAGCTGCCGAGGACAGAGTCGCTGAGCGTGAGGTGATTATTGAACGGATCAGCAAAGGTGCCAATCCACAGGTTCAGATCGCTGTCGCTCACCACGTATCCCAGGAAGGCGCGGCTCAAGACCACCGGTTGCGAGAACTCGAACAGGACATAGTTGTCCTGGCCGAGGTTGTCCACCGTATGGGAGCTATTGGCGCCGGTGCCCTCGCTGCCGTCGGTGACTCCAAGCCCGCCGCTGTAGGCACCGAGGTAGGCGGTGGCCCAACTTCCGCTGGTTTTGTTCCGGCTGAACGCCGTCACTTTGACGGAAACACCGTTGGTGGTGAACGTGCGGACATTCCCGGCGGTACCGCTCAAGGCGCTGCTGCCATTGAAACTGAAGGTGCTCGGCACGCAGGGAGCACAATTCCTCGTATAGACCACGGTTCGCGTGGTGGAGTTGTTGCAACTGTCCGCTGCCGTAATCGTGAATGTGCGGGACTGCGAACAAGCGGTTGTGCTGTCCACATGCGAAACAACGACGCTCACCGCTCCGCAACTGTCAGTCGCGGTCGCTTGAGCCTTCACGCTCGCATCATCAGGCAGCGCCGCGTCACAGCCCACCTCGCCGCCGAGCGGGACTGATGTGATGGTCGGAGGAGTGGTATCCTCGGTCCAAGTGACCGTGCGCGAGACCGCCACCGCGGGGTTGCCGCAGGCGTCGGTCGCGTTCCAAGTCCGCGTCTGGGAACGGCT